>Ga0114950_10002767_pt1 | contig 13504 bp, 11 predicted proteins | sample N075metaG_FD_83503 | JGI IMG/M metagenome (GOLD analysis project Ga0114950, IMG submission 83503) | Deep subsurface microbial communities from Kermadec Trench to uncover new lineages of life (NeLLi) - N075 metaG | ecosystem: Environmental > Aquatic > Marine > Ocean trench > Sediment | place...
GGGGGCTTTGGCAGTGCGGTGTTGGAAGCGCTCTCCGCCTCGGGCTTGGAAGTCCGAACGCTCTGCCTCGCGCTACCGGACGGGATCATCGAACACGGCTTCTCGCTCCAGAGTTTTGGTCTCGACGCCCCGGGCATCGCGAAAAGCGTCGGGGAACTCCTGCGTCTGGAATAGCTCCCTGCACGACCGCCTTGCCCCCCACAAACGAGGCTCCGCAGCATGAAGGGCAAACGCCTGGACGAGCGCCTGGTAGAAGAGGGGCTGGCCGAGACGCGCTCGCGCGCCAAGGCGCTGATCATGACCGGCACAGTGCTCGTCGACGAAGTTCCCGTGGACAAGGCCGGGGCCCTGGTCAAGCCGGAGATGAGCGTTCGGATCAAGGGTGAGGTGAGGAAGTTTGTTTCCCGGGGCGGAGACAAGTTGGCCGGCGCGCTCGACGATCTTGGGATCGATCCTACGGGTTTGTATTGCTTGGACGTCGGAGCCAGCACCGGAGGTTTTACCGATTGCTTATTGCAGCGCGGGGCGCGGGGAGTGGTCGCCCTCGACGTTGGGCATTCCCAGTTGCACGACAAGATTCGGCGAGATCCCAGGGTGCACGTACTCGAAAAGCTGAACGCCCGGGAGATCGCGCCTGCGCATCTACCGGAGCCGGTGGATCTGGTGGTGGTCGACGTTTCATTCATTTCGCTCGAGTTGTTGTTGAAACCGATCGCCGCAGCCGCCCCGGGAGCAGAATTGCTCTTGATGGTGAAGCCGCAGTTCGAAGTGGGGAAGGCACAGGTGGGGAAGGGCGGCGTGGTCTGGGATGATGAGTTGCGACTGGGCGCGGTGGAGAAGGTTCTCGCCTGCGCTCGCGGATTGGGGTACGACGAGCGGGGACGCGTTGAGAGTCGGCTGAGCGGGCCCAAGGGGAATCGAGAGATTTTTCTCTGGGTGAGGAGCTGACGTCTCGATGTCGGAGCCTGGCGTGTGCGAAATACGCGAGGATGATCTCGGCGGCGCAGTCGCAGAGCGCCTCGAGCGACTGGGGTTCTTTCCCAGTCTGTTGATTTCAGCATCGAGTGGCTTCGTACTCTCACTGGCGGCGCCCCCAGACGGCTTGCTCATCGCCAGTTGGCTCGGCTTCGTGCCGCTGATCTTGATGGCCACCCGCGATGCGATGAGTGCGAAGCAAGTGGCAGTTCTGGGCTGGGCGGGAGGACTCGGACTCGGGCTCGGGGGCTTTCCCTGGATCGGCGAGATGTTGGTGAAGTTCGCCGGGGTGCCGGTGGTTGCAGGTTGGCTGGGACTGCTCCTGTTCTCGGCCTGGATGGCGATCCCGTACGGAATCTGGGCTGTCGGACTCAAGCTGGGCCCGCGCCGGGGAGTCCCGGGGTGGATCTGGCCGGCGGTGCTGTTTGCGGCTGTTCAGGACTCGTGGCCGGTGCTCTTTCCATACTCTCCGATTCTCGGCTTTGCCGAGACGCCCCAGCTGATGCAACTCGCAGAGGCGTTTGGGGTTCACGGCATCGAGGCCGTGGTGGTGACTGCATCGGTGTTTCTCGCGCGCTCGATCACGTCGTCCTCGCTGCGAACGCGAGTCGGCAATTTGTTGCTCTGGTCGATCGCGCCTCTACTGCTCTATTTTGGCGGCGAGCTGCGAATGCAGGCCGTCGATCGCGAGGCTCTGAACGCGCCCCGCCTGCGGGTGGGAATCATTCAACCGAACCTGGGAATCAATTCGCACACGGCAGGCGAAAAGATGCAGCGACTCTGGGAGTCCTCGATGCGCGCAGAAGAGCAGGGCGCGCAACTCATCGTGTGGCCGGAGGCCGGAGCCTATGCCTATCTGGTTGCTCGTCCGTTTGACGGCGATGCAAAGCGTGTGGGTCGTCGCGTGCTGGCGCAGCACAAAACGCCCACGGTTTTTGGAGCGGGATCAAGGGATGCAGGCGCACGCTTCAACTACAACAGTGCGTTCTTTGTCGACGGCGACGGGCGCGCACTGGGGACCTACGACAAAGTCAATCTGGTTCCCCTGGGCGAGTCGATCCCGATCATCGATCCAACCTGGGTGACAGACCGAATTCCGGAGATCGGACATCGATTGGCGGGGGATGGACCTGCGCGGTTCGTGATTCCCAATTTGATGCGCGCGCCGGCAGATCCCATCGGCGGCGCACAGCAGGACATCTCCTTTGCACCTCTGATTTGCTACGAAGACATCATTCCAGCTTACGCGAGGCTTGCGGCCGCCCAGGCCGGTGGCATTGATCTGTTCGTGAACCTCACGATCGATTCGTGGTACGGGGACACGGCTGAACCCTGGGAACATCTGGCGCTTTCGCAGTTTCGCGCGGTGGAACATCGCATTCCCATCGTGCGCAGTGTGACGAGTGGGGTGAGCGCGGTGGTGGACGCCAATGGCCGGCTCGTCTCGCATATTCCGCTGCGTCCGGTGACGGCCCAGAACCGTGCGGAATTTCCCGCCGAATTCTTGCTCGAGACCTTGTCCCTTGCGCGCAATACCGAGCGCCACCCAACCGTGTACGCGCGCTTTGGTTGGCTCTTCCCCCATCTATGTCAATTGATCGCGATCGCGGGCCTGCTTCGTTTTTACCTGCGCTCGCGTCACCGGGACTAGCGCGGCAGTCTGTTAAGGCCCGACTACGCTCCAGGCCAGGAGCAATAGAGACAAGACCGACACACTGCGCGCCGTGTTGCTCGTGGTCCCCGACCACAGCCGGTAACCCGCCCAGGCAAAGATCGACAGCAACACCGCATCGAAGATCGAGATCATGACCACTCCACCTCTCGCCAGATGCGTGCTGCGAGGATCAACATCACGGCGGATGCTCCCGCGCTGATGACGAGGACCTCGATCGGGACATCGAAGCGGTACTGGCCCGCAGCCATTGCCGTTTCGAGGCTCGAACTGTTCACCACGCTGACGACGTGGAGTACGGCTCCGGAGGCTTCGGGGTCGAACACGGTTCGGAAGAAAGACCCCGCACTCAAGACCAAGGCCGTGACCACGAGCACGAATCCGATCAGTCGCTTGCCTCCGAGCAGGTCGTAGGCGTTTTGCATTTGAACGAACAACAGGGCGAAAGCGGTGTTGGGAAGGATCACGGTGCAGAGAACCGTCAGGGATAGACTGCCCCAGTGAAGCTGCACTCGGGCGCCGAGTGCTTCGACTATCGGGGCGAGCGGTGCCAGGGACTGGGAGATCTGAACCGTCCAGTAGATTGCGAGCACACAGAGCAAGGCGATTGCTGCGGTGCCCGCCATATAAAAGAAGCGCAAGCAGAGTTGGGTCCCGCCGGATACGGGGGATTGATAGAGCATCACGATTTCGCCGCGATCCGCCTCGCGCGAGTGTCCGAGCCAAAACCCCAACAGCATCAGCCCGGTCAGCCCTACGGTGGTCGCGGCAGTCACAGCCTGTCGCGGACGAAACGCAACTTGGAACTCTTCCGGAATCGGAACCTGAACCACGGATGGCTCGCCGGGGGGAGTCTCAGTCGCTGGTGCCAGAGGGACGTCGGTGTCACCGGCTTTCAGTTCGCCCCCCCAGCTGCCGGAGAAACTCCAACTGAACGATGTTTCCCGTTCGCTTCCGGGGGCCGCTCCGGCCTCGGGCAGGTTCAACACGTCCAAGCCCGTAAGCACTCCGGGCAGCGCGAGCAGGATGAACGCAAACAGCGCGAGCCCGAGCAACGCGGCGTAGATCACCCAGGACGATCGCTTGAATTCGAGCCAGAGCAGGGTCGACAGCGGATTCATTGCATGTTGCTCCGGTAGGTCTCGACCACGCTACTCCCTGCCGCTCGCAAATCGTCTGCGCTTGTATCGAGCAGCACGTTGCCTTCGCGCAAAATCACGATGCGGTCGAACAGAGGCTCCGCGTCCTTGACTTCGTGGGTGCTCATGATCACCGTGGCGTCGGAGCGAAATTCGGAGAGTACCGCCTCGATGATGGATTCTCGGGACATGAAGTCGATTCCCGACAGCGGCTCGTCGAGCAAGTAGAGGCTCGTTTCCCGGGCCAGGGTGGCGGCGAGCAATAGCTTGGTCTGATTGCCCCGAGACAGGGCTTTGAAGTTGCGGTCCGTCACCTCGAGTTGTCCGAGCAGGCGCTCGAAGCGCAGGGGTGAAAAGTCGCGGAACAGTCCGGTCATGAACCGCGAGACATCGGCCGGGCACATCCAGTCAGCAAGCATGGCCTTGGTCGAAAGGAACGCAAATAGATGTTGTTGCCCGCGCGGAGCTTCGTGTTGGACCCGGACTTCGCCGGTCGTCGGCGTGAGGAGTCCCGCGGCCAGGCGCAAGAGGGTGGTCTTGCCCGAGCCATTCGGACCCAGCAGACCCACGATTTCGCCGCGTTCAAAATCGAGGCTGGTCGGTTGCAGGCCTCTTACGCGTCCGTACATCTTCGAGACTTCGCGGATGGACAGAAGCACTAGTTCGCCTTCGCTGCGGCTCGCGCTGCGGCCAAATCGCGCGGTAGCGTTTGACTGGCCCGCCAGAAAAAGTAGAGCGCCGTACTGCCAACGGATCCCACGCTCAGCAGTGAGTAGCGGATCGACACATCACCGTATTCGGATGCCAGGGCGTCGTTCAAATAGCCCATCAAGAACGGGCCGAGCCCGAGGCCGATCAAGTTGACGATGAACAAATTGATCGCCGAGGCCGTGGCGCGCATGCTCGGGGGGACCAGGCCCTGGGTCATGGCGAACATGGGACCCACGTACATGTTCGCAACGAAGTAGAACGGCACAAAGCAGCACAGGGCCAGGGTGATGTCGTCGATCAGCAAGAAGCCCACGAGAAACGGCAGGCCGATGACAGCTTGGATTGCGGGCAATCGCATGTACCAGCGCTCGTCGCGCCGACCGAAGTGGTCCGCCAACAATCCGCCGCAAAACACGCTGGCGCAGCCCACGATGCCGAAAATCAGTCCAAGGGTGAGCCCCGCATCGGTCTGACTCATATGATGAACCCGCCGCAGAAATGTCGCGCCCCAGAGCATCAGGCCATACCCCGCCAGGGATTGCACAGCCGTTCCGGCGATGATGTAGCGCATGGCCGAAATGCCCAAGATTGCCTTGATGGCGTCCCGCAGCGGTGGTTGCTGGGCCTGGGGCGTTGCGGTGCCCAGGACCCGATCGGAATGGCCCCGGGGCAATTCGCGAATGGTGAAGCGAACCAGCACTGCGAGCGGAATGCCCGCGAGTCCAACCGTGAGATAAACAGAGCGCCAGCCGAAATTGCTGGCGATGTAACCGCCAAAAATCATCGCGCAGGCGATCCCGATGAAGGCCCCCATGCCGTAGAAGGAGAGCGCGGTGGCGCGTTTGTGCGCGGGGAAGTAGTCGCTGATGATCGAGTGTGAGGGTGGCGAACCCGCGGCCTCTCCGATCCCCACCCCGATTCGCGCCGCGAACAGCTGGCCGAAGCTCGTGACGAACGAGGTCAAGGTCGTGAAACCGGTCCAGACCAGCAGGCCGATGGTCACGACGTTGCGGCGTGAACCTCGGTCGGCGTAGCGGGCGATCGGAATGCCCGCAAAGGTGTACATCAGGGAAAATGCAAAGCCGCCCAGGAAACCCATGTAGGTGTCGGAAAGCTGAATGTCGGTTTTGATGTCTTCGAGCACGATCGACATGATCTGTCGATCCATGAAGTTGAAGACGTAGACGACGAACAGCACGCCGACCACATAATTGGCGTAGCCCGGCGCAACTTCGCCCTCGCTTTCAGTCTCCTGGGTGCTCGATTCCGGCGGCATGCAGCTTCCTTGGGTTCCCTCGGGCTCGGTGATGACTCGTGGCTCGCAGTGACAACGCTTGTCGGAGGTTTCGGGTGTTAGCTTTTGGCCGCCCGCCGCCTGGCCTTGGCGTCTTCGAGGTTCTGATGGCTAAAGACAATTTCGTTCTCGGCCAGGGCTTTGATTTCGGCAGCGTTGTAGCCCAACTCCGAGAGAATCTCGTCGGTGTGCTGGCCCAGGATTGGAGGCGGCAAGCGCACGCCGCCGGGGGTCCCGAAGAACTTGATCGGAAGGTTGGTGACGTCGACGGTGCCCTCGGTCGCGTGCTCAATGGATACGATCATCTCATTGTGACGGATCTGGGGATCGTTGACCACGTCGGCCATTTCGTTGATCGGCGCGGTCAAGAGATCGCCCGCCACCAGCAGATCGACCAGCTCGTCCCGGGAAAAATCCATGCAACGCGCTTCCAGCTGTCGATCGAGTTCGTCTTCGTTGTCTTTGCGGGCGTCGATCGTCGCAAAGCGCGGGTCCGACACCCAGTCGCGATCGAGGGTTTCGCACAGGTTGACGAAGAATTTCTGCGAGAAGCAAGTGATCACCAGCTTGCCGTCCTTGCACTTGTAGATGCCCGAGGGTGCAAAATAGAGGCTGCGGTTGCCGGTGCGCGGGGTGTCGAAGTTGGCGTTCTGGAAGGCCCCGATGGGGTTCGTCATCGCGTGGGTCAAGGCGTCCAGCAGCGAGACCTCGATCCGCTGCCCCTCCCCGGTCTTGCCTCTGGCGATGATGGCGGCCAGCGCAGCGCTACAGACGAGTTCCGACGCCATCACGTCGATCAAGGGCACGGTGAGCCGCACGGGTTCGCCGTCCGGGTCACCGTTTTGGGCCAGCAGCCCGGCGTAGCCCTGGGCGAGAAAGTCGATCCCCGGGCGTCCGGCATAGGGGCCGTCGTAGCCAAAGGCGGTGATGCTGATCCAGATGAGATCCTGGCGATGTTCGCGCATCTGCTCGTAGCCGAGTCCGAGTTTGTCGAGTGCGGCGCCCCGGATGTTCGTGATCAGGATGTCCGCCGTGGCCACCAGCCTGCCCAATACCTGCTGGGCCTGCTCGCCCTGAGTCATGTCGATCACGATGTCGCGCTTGTTCCGGTTGAGGCTCATGAACGCCGTGCGCTGGTCGCCCCGGCGCGGCCCGAGGTGACGGCTGTCGTCGCCAAAGGTGGACTCGACCTTGATCACATCGGCGCCCATGTCCGCGAGCAGGGTCGCGGCGTAGGGGCCGGCCAGCATGGTCGCGAGATCGAGGACACGGATCCCCGAAAGTGGCCCATCGGCGAGGTCTCGAGAGGCTTTACTCATGACGATTTTTTCATCTCTACGGAATGACTTCCTGCGCCTTGAGTTCTTCGATTTGATCCCACTCCATGCCGAGTAGTTCCATCAAGACGATCTCGGTGTCTTGTCCGAGTTCGGGCCCGAGGGTATCGACACTGCCGGGAGTTTTGCTCAGCGTGATGGGCAGGCCGCGGATTTCAACCTCGCGGTCGACCTCGCTGCAGTGAGTTTTGAGGAAGTAGTCGTTCTCCCAAGCTTGTGGGTCCTGGCTGAGCTCTTTGAAAGTCAGGATCGGGCTCGCGTCGATTTTCGCGGCCGCGAGACGGTCGGTCCACTCTTGCGCCGTGCGCTTGGCGAGGATGGTGTCGAGTTCTTCGATCAACGCGATGTTGTTCTCCGTGCGCAGCGCGACCGTCGCGAAGCGCGGGTCTGTGCCGAGACCGGCTGCTTCGAGTGCCTCGCAGAGCACAGCGAACCCGCGATCGCTGTTCTCCTGGCACAAGAACATCCATGAGTCCTTGGCTCGATAGCGGTTCCAAAGTGGGTTGGGCGCCCGGCTGCGGGAGAGCTGCGCCGAGTAAAACTCCTTCCCCGTGGCCAGGTAGGGTTGCAGGGTCGGTGCACTCATGAAGAGTTGTGCGCCGTAGAGCGACGCGTCGACAGCCTGTCCGCGGCCGGTTTTGTTGCGTTGATACAGGGCCAGCATGATCCCGAAGGCGCTCATGATGCCGCCGTAGGCGTCGCCACTCCCCATGCCCAGGTAGATCGGCGGCTGACCGGGCTCACCCTGTCGCGTCATGATCCCGGTTAGCGCCTGCACGTTGATGTCGAAGGAGGGCTTGTTCATCGTGCCCTTCTGCCCGTGTCCGGTATTGGTGACGTGGATGATGCGCGGATTGATCTGGCTGAGTTTCTCGTAGGTGAGGTTCCACTTCTTCAGGTTGTCCATGCCCTGGTTCCACAAGAAGACGTCGGCTTGCTCCACCAGCTTGTAGAAGAGCTTTTGGCCTTCCTCTTTGCGCAGGTCGATCGCCAGGCTCTTCTTGTTGCGATTGATCACCAGGAAGTACTGGTTCCAGTCGCCAATCTCGAGCGCCTTGATGCTGCGGACCCCGCGCGCCGGGTCGCCACGCACCGGGCGCTCGATGTGGATCACCTCGGCGCCAAAATCCGCCAGGTACTGGGAACTCACGGGTCCCTGAAACCAGACCGTGCAGTCGAGAACCCGGATGCCTTCGAGTGCTTTCGCCATTCCCGCTCCTCAGTCCGTTTCCAAAGCAAGAACCTCTGCTTCGTTCATGTCGAGCAGGTCGCGCATGATTTCTTCGTTGTGCTGGCCAATGCAAGGTGCCATGCGGCGCAACTGGGCCGGGCTTTCGCTCAGATAGATGGGAAAGCCCAAGGACTTGATCTGGCCGTAGCTCGGATGGTCGAGATCGAGCACGTAGCGGTTGACTCGGGCCTGGGGGTCGTCTCTGGGAAACTCGTAGGTTTCGATCAGGTCGGCCGAGACCTGCTTCTCGGCGAACTGCCTCTCCCAGTACGCACCGGGCTGCTTTGAAAACAATTCGTCCAGCACCTGCATCATCTCCAGGCGGTTGGTGCCGCAGCGCTTGTCGTGGTCGTCGAAGCGTGGGTCGTCGATGCTGAGGCCCATGATCTCGGAAAACACCGGCCACCAGCGGTCCGTATCGGGCATCGCCAAGGTGACCCAGCGACCATCCGCGCAGGGATAGGAGGGGCCGCTCATCGGGTTGCCCATGTCGAGGCGGGACACGGGTTCGAGAATGCGGTCGGCCCGCACGGCGAGATAGGCCTGCAGGTCGAGGCTGGCAGCGTACATGTTGCCCGCGAACAGCGACGCGTCGACCACCTGGCCTTCGCCGGTGGCTTGTCGATGCACCATCGCGAGCATCGTCCCAAAGGCCAGCATCACGGCGGTATGCATCTGGCCGGTTCCGCTGTAGACGGGGGGCTGGCCCGGTTCGCCCAAGGTCGACATCAGACCGACGCGCGCGGCGGCGAGCTCGTCCAGGGCCGGCAGGTCGCGATCGGGCCCGGCCGGCCCAAACCCGGAACCCCGGGCCAGGATGATGTCGGCGCGCAGCCCACACAGCGAAGCGTAGTCGAGGCCCAGGGCATCGAGGGTTTTGAAGGGCAGATCGGTGATCAGGATGTCGGCCTTGGCGAGCAGCTTGTCGAGGACAGCTCGCCCTCCGGACACTTCGAGATTCAGTGCCACGCTCTGCTTGTTGCGATGGGCGAGTTCGGCGAGTGAGTCCCAGCTTCCATCTTCTTTGGGATGCATGCCATCGCGGTTGCTCGCGGGCCTGGGGATGCCGGTGTTCTCGACCCGAATCACCTGCGCACCGAAGTCACCCAGGAGTGCGGCGGTGATCCCGGTAAAGAACTCCGTCGTCAAATCGACGACAACGACACCGTCGAGTGTGGTGCTCATGATTGCGTCTTACCACTCAGCGACGACGTCGGGGGTGAGGTCCTTCATCTCGACGGTATCGGGGAGTGGGCGTCCCAACCATTCACTGTAGAAGGTGTCGAGGTCCGGCAAGAATTCGAAGTCCGGAGGGCAGCCTCTGGGCATGGCCTCGACCTCGAGTTGGGTGCCACAGCCCGGGCAGATGTACTCCCGCAACTGGGTCCAGGTCGGGTCGGGCATTTCACGTCCCTTGTAGATCTCGCTAAGCGAGGCTTCGTCGTCCCGCACATGGATCAGGGAGGAGAGCTTCCAATTGACCCGGTAGTCGCCAAAATTGTGGCCGCAGTGGCACTTCACGACGCGTTCGCCGTCCGCCGCCACGATGAAGAGCCTCGGGGTCAGGGGCAACAGGATCGTGTCCTTGAACTCGACCCGGTCCTGCATGATCTCGATGTACTTGTCGAAGCGGTCCAGGTCCTTGGCGCTCTTGAGCATGTCCTGGGTGGCTGGCCAGGGGAGAACCCCGTCGATCAGCTTTTCGATGTCGGCTTTGTGAAACTCGGCCATCTCTACTCTCCTTGGATCATTCTGTCTCGACCCATCAGTATCGCCTGCCTGGTGTCGTTGGGTGTCGTTGTCAGTCGGAACCGGAACTAGAAGACGAAGTCGTCCGGAAGCTTCCAAAACGCCTTGAGTTCATCTCCATAGTCAGGACTGAGTTCCATCGAAGTGCGCCACATGTGCAGCACGGCCTCGTTCATGTTCTCCCGGTTCTCCACCCGCTTGCGTTCTTCCGCCCACCACTCCTTGAACGGTACGGCCTTGGCGATTCGCTCCTTGCGAATTTCCGCGCGTCGCTTCTCACTCGCCGCGATGTCGACCGTGAAGTCTCGCTCGCCCGCTTGCTTGACCACCAGGCCGTGAATCTCTTCGGCGACGCGGCGACTGGTCCAGCCCTTGTTGAGGTCGTCCTCTACGCTCTTGCAATCCCGAGTGATCGGGTCGCCCATGGACTGGGCCCCCGAAATGGGATGCAGGATCACGTCGTAGTTCTGCAGCGGTTCCGGAGTCACGAACGGCGCCACCGCCGCGGACTCCATCTGGCGTGCCGTGATGACCTTGTCGATGGTCGGATCTAGCGCAGGCCCTCGTTCGTGGATCAGCGGCTGCTGGTTGTCGATCAATTCCTTCAGGTTCGTGTCATGCGCGTAGCTCGGGCGATCGGGCCAGGTCGGGTAGGCGCCGTACATGCCGTGATTCGGCAGCACCTTGCTGCGCATCCCCGCACAACCGCACTGATAGTCGATGCCCGTCGTGCCGTAGATCATCCACACCGCGGTGTGTCCAAGCCCCCCGCGGAACTGGCCGTATCCTCCAGAGTCGGGCTCGATGTTGCGACCGAGGTACAGGAAGGGCAGAAAACTTTCGAACACCTCTGCGGCGCCGAAATCTGCATTGGGGGTGTAGATACACCAGGCACTGTTCTCACCGTCCGCAAAGCCCCTCGCGGGTGAGCCGTTGCTGGCCTGTTCGAGCGTCAGGCTCGCGATGTACATCCCGAGTTGGGACTGCCCGGCAAACTCCGCCGTCATCGTGGTTGCAGCACCCGCGGCCATCTCCTCGACGAAGCCGCGCATCTGGAAGAGCCGACCGAACACTTCGTACAGACTGCTCATCCAGATCACTGCGGGTGCCCAGGCGACGCCGCTGCTGGCGAAGTAGTCCTTTTCGAACGGGTTGGCCCACGATCCGCTGGGCGGCATTTCGAATTCCCAGGACGCAGTCGGCCCCGAGTTGAACATGTCGAAGCCGACCATGTGCGAGTAGCCGTTGAGCAGGCCACTGCGCAGTGCGGTCGGGCTGATGTTCTGGCCGAAGGGCACGGTGCCGCTGGCGCCCCGCAGCGAAAACTTGACGGTGGCATCCGCGTTGACCGTCAGCTCCATCGGCAGATTGAACAGGCAGTCGATATCCTGGGACGGATCCAGGATGCGCTTGCCCTTCATCGCCAGATCCTTGAACTGTGACTTGCGGATCCGACCCGGGATGGCCTGGGTCTTGATGCGGGAAACCGCGTAGCGTCGACTGTCCTCGACGTATTCCTTCGAAGCATCCATGATGAAGTCGAGTCCGTACTTTTCGATCACTTCGAACAATCGCTCGCGAATCGTAATGCAACCTGCGAGCCGTCCACGCGCATCGCCGAGCACCAAGTCCGGGGTACGGGTCCGCGACTTGATGCGCAAGTCGTACCAGGGAAAAAACTTGTCGCCTTCCCCGACTTTCTCCATCGACACGGTCAAGCCGTCGGCAAATACGTTCGGGTTGAGAAAACCGATCGAGCCGGCTTGCGCCATACCGACATCGTTGACATGAGTGACCGAACTCGCCCACGCGATGAGCTTCCCCTCGTATATGATCGGCATGCACATGTCGAAGTCGGGGGTGTGAATGCCGCCGTAGTGGGGGTCGTTGTTTTCGAAGATGTCACCGCTGTTGAACCCGGGGTACTCCTCGTAGCCCAGGCGGATGAAGCTCTTGATCATGTCGGCGAGCAGGCCCGGATGTGCCGTGATTCCCCGGGAAACGCAGACGGCGTCGCCCGTTGGGATGTGCAGGCCCCACAGCGCGTCGCCGCCTTCGTTGGCGACTGCCGAAGTCGAGGTCATGCAGCCCACCGACCAGGCTGTGTTGCAAATATTCGAAAGGATATGCCAGACGGCTTCGTAGGTTCCGGGGTCGCTCTCTTTTCGCTTGAGCTTTTCGTAACCGAAGAGGTGGCCGGTCTTTTTGAAGAGTTCTTCGTTTTCTTTCAGCTGCTCTTTGAGACTCAGTTCCGCCATTACTCGACCTTCCTTTCAAGCCAGTAGATGTCATGCTCATCGATACGAACGTGCCATTCCGGGGGTACGAACAGGGTCGTGTTGGACGCCTCGACCACGGCAAGCCCGTCGATCTCGTTTCCGGGCACGAGCTTTTCCATTTCCCAGATGTCGGCGTCGTGCCACGCGCCGCCGTAGAAAACCGGCCGTTTCGTCTTGAAAGCTTGCTTGGACGGTTCCTTGCTCTGAAGCTCGTACTTGCGAAGTACCGGTTTCACGGTGTCGACCTTGGCGACGACGCAGACCTCGGTGAGTTGGTATTCCTGGTTGTCGGGTTTGGCCGCATCGGTCAGCATCGTCGTGTAGACGTTTTCGAATTCGGCGATCAGCTTGTTCATGTCCGCTGCCGTGTCGAGGGTATTGACGGGTGAGACGACCTCGACGTCGTTGAGCTGACCGAGGAACTTCATATAGACGACCCGGCTTGTCGTGATCTGACTCTCCTCGAAGCCCTCCTTCTTGAGCTCGTCGACCAGCTCCTTTTCGAGCTCGTTCCAGGTGGCCGTGACCGGCTTCAAGTACGCGAGCTTGGTGGCCTCATCCATCTGGTCCGTGAGCGCCGAGGAGATGCTCTTGTGCCGACGATGGGAGTAGTCCATGCATGCGCCGCCCCAGGCCGAGAACCCCCCGGCAAACGGAACCGTGCAGACGGCCTTCCATGGGAAATCACCGGCATAGCCGAGCAGGTGCAGCGGCCCGGCCCCGCCGTAGCCCAGCAGCACGTATTCGCGCAGGTCGTGTCCCACCATCAGGTTCTGCACCAGGTGCTCGCGCATCATCACGTTGAGCAACTCGAGGCACATCTCTGCGGCTTCGTAGACGTCCAGGCCCAGGGGCTCGGCAACCTTTTCCTTGAAGAACTTCAAGGAGGTGGCCTTGTTGATCTTCACCTTGCCGCCGAGGTAGTTCGTCTCGCTCAAAATCCCCAGCAGCAGGTTGGCGTCGTTGATCGTGGGAATCTCGTTGCCCGCGTCCATGAAGGTCGGACCGGGCGTGCCCCCCGCCGAATCGGGTCCGAGCTTGATTCGGTTGGTCAGGGGGTCGACGCGGATGTAGGTGCCGGTTCCAGCGCCGATGGAGGTGATTCCCAGCATGGGAA
>Ga0114950_10002769_pt1 | contig 13491 bp, 24 predicted proteins | sample N075metaG_FD_83503 | JGI IMG/M metagenome (GOLD analysis project Ga0114950, IMG submission 83503) | Deep subsurface microbial communities from Kermadec Trench to uncover new lineages of life (NeLLi) - N075 metaG | ecosystem: Environmental > Aquatic > Marine > Ocean trench > Sediment | place...
CGATCAAATCAAGATTTTCTTTTGCATGAGGGAAATACGCCACAATTTCTTCAGTTTCATTCATCAAAAAAATTGGAATAAGGTTCTTGATAGACAGACTGGCAATCAAGCGATGCTTTTTTAAATACTCTTCATCCTTAACCTTGATTCTTTTGCCTGTCTCTCTATCACGAAAAACGTATCCTTCAAAATTTGGCAACTCTTCCGCTTCTTCACACATCATCCGTCGAATCTCTTCCTCAGATTCAATAGCATCCCATCGGCGTGGACGTTTAGCACCAATGCAAGATGCAACATGATCCAATTGAGGTTCGGTTAATTCGCAGTGCATTCTTCCATAAACCTCGGTCAAGTTACGCGCACCAAGCAAGTACAGGCCATACTGATCCTCGGTGTACTTCGTTAAAACCGAAGATGCTTCATGGATGAATTCAAAGACGTATGTAAATGACACGTTGCCAAAATTAAAATCTAGCTCTCGCACAGCCTGACCAATCAGTGGCATAAACCTATAGCTACCTCCATGAAAACCAGTAATCACCATATCCATATCTGGCTTATGCGTAGACAACATTTTCCGTGTGTGCCAATGCGGATTAGTACAATCAGCAACTGGAAAGTCATCCCTTTTATGAGCCGGAAAGAAAACTCCAACCATTGTTCCGTCCATTTTTTCCAACATATCGGCATTACTAAAATCAACCTCATCGGCCTCTTTTTCATTCTTGTTGAAAAAGCGAATGAATGGAAAGCTGGCAATCAAAGGCAGAGGATCACGCCAAGCAATATGGAAACCAGCAGGCGGTTGGTGAATAACCAATCCGCGCGTAAGCCGATTATACTCGTTCCTGCCGCCAGGACGATAATTTAAAATCCAGAAAGGAGGTTTGTCGCCCCAGAGAATCTCTCGCTTCTTGAGCCAACTCGTATCACCCCATATCAAAGCACGAATGATAGTGCGCAGATTCTCTTTTTCCCTCAAAGTGGTGTCCATTCTACCTAAAATCCCCAAAATACGAGTGTTTATTCCCTATCTCCCTATTATACTTGGCGTTTTGCCGAATGTAAACAAGATTTCTCGTGTACTGACACATTCGGACGACGTGTCGCTATATTTGACGTTTTAGCGACATTAGAAAAAAACGCCCCCAAAAGTTGGGGGCGTTTTTGCTAAACATCAAGCTGTCAATCTATCCTACTTTTTCAAAATAATCTTATTTTCGACTGGCTGAGTTTGAATATCTGTGATGAGCTTAGGAAGCTCAGCCATCGCATCTTCAATCAGTTTTTCATATTCATTGATATTTAGGGAAAAAACACTGTAATGATGAACTATTGGATTATTCATGCACTGGGGCTGATGTCCTTTTACTTGGCCCTTCAAAGTCATAATAAACGCTGGTCCTATTTGCGGCAATTCTTCGGGCCACGGCCCAATATCATCCCAACATTCCTTCGTTATCAATAGGCAATATTCTTGAATAAAGCTCACTGGCTGTCCAGCCATATAATAATCGCCCAACTCACAACCTACCAACCCGGCCTGTCGAGCTTCGCTTGCCGTAACCAGATAATCAAGCCAGCCCGGATTGGTGATGACAACATCACAATGTAAAAATATATAATATGTTGAATTTTCATTAGCTGCTGCAACGCCTTGATTACACGCAGCCGACCAATACAAATTCTTCTCATTTCTAACAACTGTAATTTCATCTTCTAGCTCATCTAAAAATTCCTGCGTTTCTTGACCCGAACCATTATCAACAACCACAATTTCATAGTTATTATTAAATGAGGTGACAGCAATAGACTGTAAACAAATATTGAGATACGCTGGTTTATCTTTGTGAACTATAATGATTGAAATTTGTGCCTCAGTCCCTTTATGCAAATCAAGCGACATTTCCGGCTTAGAACCCTCAAGTGGATTATGGGGCGTTATATTTTGTGCCATATTTTATTCCTCATCTATCTCTACTTCGTGAACACCGACCTCGCATAAACATTCAACTTCTCCATCCGGTGTAGGCACCATTTCAAGTCCTTTAGAATGCTTACTAGAAAACTCTTCCGCTTTAGAAACCTCTGTAAAGCCCGCTAAAGTTCGGACCATTACAAACTCCCCCTGTACTTGACGGGCCACCTTAAAAACTATAAAAACATTCATCCGGTACTCCCCAAGCTTCCATTACCGCGCTCTGTTTGACTTAAATCACTCAATTTTTCTTCACCTCGCCATCTAAATTTATAAACAGGAACCGGCTTGATCTGGGCTATGCGGTCACCATGATTGATGACCAGAATCTCTTTGCCGATATTGGCAACCAAAACCTTAACCCGACCTCTAAAGTCTGGATCTATTAAGCCTGGTGCATTGGTTACAATTAGACCTCTGGAAGCCCAACCGCTACGGGCGGAAATATTTGCTTCCCAACCCCAAGGAAGTTCCATGGTAAAGCCGCAATCAATAATAGCCATTGTACGAGAAGTCAAAGTAACCTTTCGATTACCTGCTACATCTTCTTCTATATTAGCTTTAAGATCGGCGGCGGCTGCATCTTCAGTTTCATAAGTAGGCACAAAATTAGAACCATCTGAAACGATGAGCGTATCTACATACTTCACAGTGGGGCGATTTAAAGAGCGTAAAGAATCAGCAGCCTTTGTATCCAATACAGGCTCGACCCGCACCTTGGGCTTTGCAGCCTCAGCCTGTTTCTGAATATATTTCTCTCTATCTTCTTTAGATAGTTGTGTTAAATCAACAAAAGTATTATTCATAAGTCACCTCAAATTAAGAGTAGTAACTTACGAAGGAATTTGTGCTCTTGTCACATAGACAGCGAAATTCTTTTTAAATATCTCATAAGAACCAGACGGATATTTCTTGGCATATTTAATCAAATTTTCCGTCACATAATCCTCGTAATCGTGAGCAATGATCCACTCAACTAATTTAACAAACGTAGTGTATGGACGACGAGTATGATTTTTAGTACGCCATTCATTCTTTTTATTTTTTATAGCTAGGAGGGATTCGCCTTCCGGCCCCATGCCCAACCCTGTATCAACTCTTATATTTTCCATTTTATCCTCTCCTACTTGGCGGTTCTACTGTATCTGGTGGTCTAATTTCATTAACTTCCTTTATCGCAGCGGCAAGTGCCTCAGTTGGTACTTTAGGTTTATAATAATTAGTAAACTGCTTCTCTCTCAGATAGTTTAACGCTTCTTTATTGAAATCCTTACCAACCTTCTTCAAATTATGGTCATATATTTGACCCTTCATATAATCAATATAAAAAAGCTCTAAAGGTGGATTAGACCCATCTATTGTAATATATAGAGGAATTAACGCTTCTACTGATAAAATCTTTGATGACATTTTATTCACCTCGCTATAAATAAGATAATGGAACTCAATTTTCGCAAATTTATCGAACAAAATACCGTAGGAACTCATAATGATACTTCCGTCGGTGCATTCCAGTCCTCATCCCAAACTGGATCAGAAGACAGTAATGACGACCGAGGACTTATGCCATCTACTGATATGACCATCATTCCCAGAGATCGCAGAATGGGAACCATAAAAGCCATCAAAGAAAGGGGTGGTAGAACTGGGGATATAGACATTCACTATATGTCACAAGATGGACACAGCAAATGGATCAAAATGTCTCGTGGTGAATTTGATCGATATCAAGGTGGAGGCACAGGAAACTCCCCCTTGGCTGTTGGCAAAAGGATTACCATTGATTACCAAGCCAACAATCTTGACCCAAGTTATGATAAGAAAAATGCTCAAATTGACAGAATAACAGTCCACTAAGGCCCATAATACCGAGGAAATGGCTCATTCGGTGGCGGTTGCCGTGGTGGTTGCTGCCGGAGCGGTTGCTGCGGCGGATACCCTTGCTGAGCAGGGCGACGATTAAACGCATTAACATTTATCCTATCTGGATCAAAACCAGGGCCATAAGGCGAAGGACCATACGGCTTTTGTAGTTTTTCAATCACTTTATCTGCCACTTTATCTATAAAAAAATCGCCCCCAGCTATCACCGCCACAAAAGCCAAAAGCAACCCGCCTGCAACAAACAGCATAATATATTGAGCTTTATTCATTTTTCCTCGCTATACTTTTGTCAAAGTCTGCCAACTTATTCAAAAGGAGTTTATGTTCTTTATTTAATTTAGTAGGAACCTCTATATTTATAACAACAATTAAGTCGCCAAATGACGCAGTGTGAATATTTGGCAAACCAATTCCCTTTAACTTTAATTTAGCATCACTCTTAGTTCCTTTTGGTATTTTCAACTTAACTGAGCCATCTAATGAGGGAATTTTAATATTATCTCCAAAGACTAATTGAGTGTATTTAACAGACAATTTGAGAATTAAATTGTCGCCATCTCTGCTAAAAAACTCATGCTTCTTTATTCTACAAACAATAAACAAATCTCCTGTCTGACCATATTTATTGGATTCACCCTCCCCACGAACCCTCAGCGACATCCGATCCGCAATGCCGGGGGGTATTTTAACTTCTATATTGGCCCATTCAGCCTTTGTCTGCCCACTGCCGCCACAATCTCCACAAACCTCCAGCATTTGCTTGCCTAAGCCATAGCAGACTTCACAGACGATATTTACGACAAAAGGCGCATGATTCACTGTGCGATGTCCTTTGCCCTCACAGGCAAGACAATCACGCATAGAAGCAGCGCCTGAACCCTCGCATTTTTTGCAAGGGCGATTCCGCATCGTTCGTATAGTTTTTTTACACCCGGTTTTAACTTCTTCTAAAGTCAAAATCACTTTGGCGGAAAGATTTCTAGGTGGTCGTATTCCCACACCGCCACTGCCATCTCCAAAAACCTGTGAGAAGATCGTTGACGGATCAATCGGACGCCTTCCGCTGTCAACTGAGCCAAATCGATCATATTGTGCCCGCTTTTGCGGGTCAGACAATACTCCGTGAGCTTCAGAAGCTTTTTTAAACCTCTCCACAGCCTCATCATCACCAGGATTTAAATCAGGATGATTTTTACGGGCTGCATCTCTATAGGCCCGTTTTATTTCGTCTTCTGAGGCATCCTGGCTAACTCCTAATACCTCATAATAATTCATCCAGAGTCCTCTTGATCTAATTTCGTTCAAATGATCTTCCTGGCCGTTTTGACACAATCGCCAAACTTGACAAGACTGCTTCAACTCTCTTGTTTAATTGTTGTAAAACAAGCATCATTTAACAGATTCATTGTCATAGCAAGCGATCCGCTCTACCTCTGATTTCGAGGTCGAGGGCAGGATTGCCCCTCACAAGCAGATTAAATTATCCTTGATATACGCTTGCAGGATCGGCCTTATATCCATAATAAAAATTATCTACATCAAGAGTAATCATTTTGCCTACTCCTTGGCAACTGCAACTATGTGTTGGGGCGAAATTAAACCTCTGGCTCTTTTTGGCTTGTCAAAAGAATCCAAGGATACTTTACTATCATTTTCTATCTTGACATTTGGGCAAGGAATAAAAACTGCAGTGCTAAACAATACACGATCACCTACGCCGAACCCCCATTGCCCATCCACCTTGGGGCCTAAAGCTCTTACATAAGCTTGTGGTGCCCCATCCAATCCCTTTGCATCAAAACTGCCACTAGTTGTAACCAAGTGTAATTCTGTCCCTAAAATTTCTTCCTCATTTAACAACTCAACAAATACCCAATTGCCGCAGGGAAGAAAATCTTTAATTTCCGGTACTTTTGCCATTATTAACCTCTTATTTAAAATTAACACTGTGATAACATAGTATCGCAGTGTTAATTTCAGCCAACAAACACTCCCCTTCAAATTCGTCAATTGGCCTACCACACTTAGGACAGGGAATCCAAATTACTTGGCACATTACAAAGTTCCTTTCACTGAGGAATTATCCAGGCCAATCAAACCCTCCGATGGGCGGTCGAGCACTCAAACCTATGCCTTTTCGCAATAATTGAAGACTGCCGTCTTCGTATTCCACAATGGCAGTACCATTCTCTACCCAATCCCCACAATTGCCATAAATAAAATCCTCATTCGTAATCAGTTTAGGCACATGAATATGCCCGCATATTACTCCATCATATTCCAGAGCTTTCGCTTCCTTGCAAATTAACTCCTCAAAGTGAGAATCCAACATGCCGGTAATTTTTCGCTTGAGATAATTGCTAAATGACCAATACCTCCAACCAATCTTTCTTTGAATTTTTTTAGTAAGCCTGTTCATCCATAATGCCCAACTCATGGCACGATCACCAAGATGAGCCAACCAAGCCATGTATTTTACTACAGCGTCCAAAGCATCGCCATGCCGTATCCACAAGTTTTTGCCGTCAACGGTGGTGTGATCAAAAGTCTCCTGTATGATGATGCCGCCCATTACCACAGGAGCAATTTTTCTCAGAAACTCATCGTGATTGCCTATGGCATAGAAAACCTTCCGATCCGTTGCCAATTTTAATACCGTGTGGAAAATTTCACTACATTCAGAAGGCCAATAAAAACCTCTAGCAAACTTCCAGCCATCAATAAAATCACCGACAATGTAAAGATTTTCAGGATCTATCTCTTTGATAAACTCCAAGAGTTGCGCTGATGCGCAATACGCTGACCCCATGTGAGCATCGGATATGAATAGTGATCTTACTCGCATTTAGCCCCTAGTTTCCCCTAAACAAGTTCTTGAACCAGAGTATAAGTTCAGCTACCATCACGTAAGAACAAACGCCAATAACGCCACCGAGAAATGCTTGAAAATCATCATACCACAGGCTCATAGAACTAGCAACAATAAGACCTGTACAAAGTGCCATTAAATTACCTGATGTACTCATTTAATCGTTCTCTCTTAAATTAGATTATAAAAAAACCCCATCTCAATACAAGTCAAGATAGGGGGGTTTTATTTTTTTTAATTAGCTTTTGTCTTTGCCACTAAAAAGGTCTGCAAGAAACTTTGGTTGTGGAAAGAAATTCCAACCAACGACTAATCCGATAAAGAAAGCCAAAATTAAATATAACATATTTTCCTCCTTCTAATACAACTTACTAGAGGTATATATGTTTTATTTACCCATATATATTTTCTACCAGGGATTCATGTCCCCAAATAAAATCATTAGGCATTTTATTAAAAACTTGCGAAATTTTGTGACGATCCTGTGGTGATGGTATCCAGCGTCTTGCCAACACTCTCTTAATTTTCGACACATTTAGCCCTGACTTTACAGAAACATCTTTCGCTGTAAGGCCAGCTAAAAAGCAATATTCATCTAGCCATTTACACGGAAAAACTTTCATTACATCCACAGGTTTTTGTCGCGTTTGGATTATTGAATGCAAATCCTCTTTTGGATAAGTCTTCATAGAAATCAATTGTTGTACCATTCAAATAAAGTAACGATTTCTTATCTACTACGATATCTACACCATATTGCTGAAATTTAAGATCATTTTCTTCATCATATGCGGCTGGTTCTTCAAACGCCAGTCCATACTTAAAGCCACTACAACCACCACCTTGAACTTGCACACGAATATTTGCTTTTACGCTCTGGTCCACGGCTATTTTTAAGACCTCTTTAGCAGCCACTTCAGTTAGCCCGATCTTACCACCTATTTTAACTTCCACGATATTTCCTCCTTATAGTAATTTCTTTTTTGACGCCACTCTTACGTCATGCTGTAATTCTTTGGTCAACTTCATAAGTTCCTCAACTAAAGTATCAGCATAATGCGCATATACAGCAGGCTCCATTTTGCTTCTGCTGATCTGCACTTCGTAATTTATCTCCTTAGCAACCGTTTTCGCTAAAGTTAGCGCATCCTTTATATCTTGACCCTTCATAATTTATATCCTAATATGATTTTACAATGGCTCTAAACGGCAACTAATATCCTTGCCGCTCATTTTTGGACTTGCTTCAGGACGTCCAACATCCTTTATACCCTCAATAATCTTCTTAACTATCTCAAAGCTTAGATCCTTGTGAGCTAACTCACGACCCTTGCTCTTCACAATAATTTGAACCTTTTTGCCTGCCTTGAGAAATTTTATAATAGCTTTTAGCTTGGTGTCAATATCGTGATTATCCGTATTGGGTCTAAACCTAATTCCTTTAATCTCCTGTTTCCCTGCTTTTTGTTTTTTGTCTTTTTGAGACTGTTGAAATTTATACTTCCCGTAATCCAAGATTGAACAAACAGGCGGCTTAGAATTGGGTGCTACTTCTACTAAATCCAAACCCTCATCACGAGCCAAAGTAAGGGCCTTGTAAGTCGGCATTACACCTAACTTTTCACCCTTTTTCACAACTAAAACCTGAGAGGCTCTAATTTGTTGGTTAATTTTTTGTTTATCCATTAAAATTTCTTAGCTAACCCGGCAATCATTCTTTGAAGTGCTGGAGATATATCAGTGGATTCGACAATTACATTTATAATTGTTAGCTCATCTGAATCAAGAGCAAATTTAACACACTCTTCAAGTTCTACCTCTGTTTCAACCTTAAACCCCAAACCACCGCCAATCATTTCAGTAATTTTCTCATAATCCCAATTTCGTATATCATTAAATGGGCCATCTAACAATAATCGTTCCGTAGTATATCCGCCATTATTTAATACGAACACAATGGGATTAAGACCTCGCTCAACAATTGTGCTTAATTCAGTGCAGCACATCTGAAATGCTCCATCTCCCACAAGGACAATAGGTCTCACATTAGGATTTGCCGTTTGTACTCCCAATGCACCAGGAATGGAAGTCCCCATTGAGGCATAAAAGGCTGGCGATATAAACTGATTTGAATAATGAACGGTCAAATCTGACGCTCCAAATAACGTATCGCCTATATCGGCAACAATTGCCATGCTAGTATCAAGAATAGAGTTTATCTTTTCAAAAAATCTGGCTGTCGTCATCTTGGTGTCTGGTTTTGGTTCAAATGTTGATGGCAAGTGCTGTAAATGTCGAGAATTGTCTACAATAGGTGGCATGTGATTCGCAATACGCTCACGATCTAAAGTATTAGATTTGAATAATCTACAACAAAAGTCGTCAAATAAAACATCCGTGTAAGTATGATTTTTGATTTTTAATCCACCAACAGTACAAGCAAGAGTCTTTCGCTTCTTAAATTGTACAGGCCGAAACGATAAAGTCACATCGGTTAATAAAACGCCCAACATCAGCAGGCAATCCGAACCTTCAACAATCTCCTGAACACCTTCGCAACTACTAGCGCCGGAATAAACGCCAACAAACAGCGGATGTGTTTCGCTTACAACCGATTTACTCAATAATGTTGTGGCAACTGGAATTTTTGTTCTTTCGGCAAACTTCATCAATTCTTTGCCTAAATTAAATCGAGCAATTTCAACCCCTGCGAGTATAATGGGGGTTTTTGAATCGTTGATCCAATTAAAAGTTTCCTCCAATGCCTCTTCCAAATTTTCTTCGTCGCTCTTAGGTGTTGAAGGAGTGCCAACAACATTTACATCATAGCTAATAGGCTTGCTGGCAATATCGCGTGGAAGCTCGATGTAAATGGGCAATTTTTTATGCTGCAACTCATTGAGGGCATAATCTATCTGATACCCTGCCCGATTTGCTCGATCCAACACGACACTCGCACAAGTTATATTTTTAAATATGTCCCGTTGGCAATCAAAGCTACCAACCATGTGATGCAAAAGCATATCTTCTTCACGCTCTTTCACACCGGGAGAGCCAGAAATAACAATTAACGGAGACTTCTCTGCATAGGCGCAAGCAACGGCATTTGCCACTTTTAGAGCGCCCACATTATAAGTAATGCAAACACAGCCAATCCCATTAACTCTCGCATATGCGTCTGCTGCAAATCCAGCATGATTTTCGTCAGTGGCGTTAATCAGTTCAATTTTACTTTTATATAATTCATCATAAAACTTTAAAACATAATCGCCAGGAACCCCAAACACATGATTAACGCCCACATTGCGCAATCTGTCTATAAGATGTTGAGCTACACTTGCCATTTAAAGTTCCGCCGTTGGTGAATCTGTAATTTTAATAAGAAAACCCTCGCTCTCTATTGGAAATCTGCGCACCCACTCTACGCCTGCACCTAATTTACATCCAAAATCTGTGGCTGTTAAACTAGGGTCTGTGAAACTAGGGACGATTGGATCAGAAGCAACTAGCGATGACATCAATCCCATTTCATCTTCCATTTTCAATAATTTATATTCTAGCCAATAACACCCAGGCAAACAAGTATCTTCTGGTGACCATTCATAAATTAAATAACTTTCAATTAACTGATCTTCCAAAGTCGTTCCGTCTGCTTGAAGAATATCATCCAAAATCCGTTCGGTTTGAGCGGAAGCGTTATAAACACGTAAAATCCGCAGAGATGCTCCTTTTTTCCAAGCACTAGCAGTTGATCCATTAACACCACGAGAAACCTGCACCAATTTATTCGTCTCATCAAATGCAATGACTCGCATATGCTCTGGCAGGCGAACTCGATCCATAATTATAATATCGCCTACCATTATTTGCTCAAAGCCAATATCATCGGCCAAGCGAAAATAAGTATCGAGAGAGGCAACATCAACCTTTAACTTAGCCCTAGCCCACATACTGACTTCAAGCACCAAATCCTCTAAATCAATGGGGCCATCACAATCTTCCACTTTCACCTTGAATGGCGGTTTTGTATCATGTCTTGCAATAGTAAAATCTGGACACTGGCTAGTCGAGCAGCCGAATTTATCTAAACATCCATTGCTCGGTCCGCATCCAACGCCAATACTTGCTCCTGTTACTGTCATGCTCTATTTAGTTAAATAAACCGAAACTTTCCATTATCTTCATTTCAGTTTGCATCCAATTTAAATTTCCGCCCAATTCACTTCTAAATTCAACTAACTGAACCTGACCTAACTTTGCTAGAGTTCGGGCTTTTGTCCAATCTTCATCATCATTTAACATCGAGGCATCGTCCGCTGGACAGACATAATAAATAACTATAGAAATACCTTCCGTCACAATGTCAAGCATACAAGGCGAGCACGGACGGCCTGTAACATACAGGGTTGAACCCGTTAAATCCTGGCAATGAGAGTACCTTATCGCATTTTTTTCAGCGTGGATTATATTGGGATATTTTGCAGGGCGCGACCAGTCAACCTTTTGATCGTCTATTTGACGTGGAGGGCCATTGTAGCCCGATCCTAGAGGGATATTTTCTTTGCTGACAATAATGGCTCCTACGTTGGTGCTAGGGTCTTTAGATCGCGTCCTAGCCCAAAATGCCAATCCCATGTAATAATCATCTGCTGGGGGCACCTCGCGAGGTATCATAACCTTTTAACACGCTTTCTCGTATTCATTTTATTCTATTGGTATTGGTTTTGAATAACAAATTTCTTTATCGTCTTTAAAATGACTTATACTGGCATTTAAACACTCTCCCCATCTACCATGGGGGCGTTTTGTTATTATATTTGCCATGGTACAGACAACACCACCATGGGCTACAATCAAATAAGCTCCATCTTCAAAACTAGCTACATATTCTTCCATACGGCTCAGAAATTCTCTTAGCGTTTCATGTTTATGATCTATGCCGTCATGTTTGCCAAAAACATTATAATTGAATTGTACATAACCAGTCAACTCAATACCATTATATTTAGCCAAAGAAACAATCGAATCTTCTGTATAGAGGCAGGCCGTTTCCATTGCACCTAGATCAATAGTGAATTGTGGCCAAATATAACTAGCTGTTTGAACACAGCGGAGATAAGGGGAAACTCTTTTTTCATACTTATCCAAAGCATAATTTTCGCGCAAATAACGACCAATCACTTCCGCTTGCCACAAGCCCTCGCTAGTTAGGGTGCTATTTAGGTCACTGGTTTTACGCGCATTGTGCATACTTTGAGCATGGCGAATTAAAACAAATTCTCTCATGTAAACACTCTATAAATATCAGTGACTAAATAAAGTAAAAGAAACAATTGAAAAATACAAACAGGGATTATCAACGTCCAGGCAAGAGAGTTTTTCCAGAAAAAAAATAAAACAAAATGACCAAGGACGATTATTGTGCCAGCGAACTTCAGCCCTATAAACAAAGCGACATCGCCATCATCAATTTGCATAAGCCTAACCCCAATAGGGTTTTGCTCATTTTCCATTAAACTACTTTTATATTTGATTGCTAGGTAGGCGTCGTAAGCTGAAATCAGGCCGATTGCCAACCACATTAGGGCGTAGAGACTTCCGAGCGCCAACCTCGCTGCCGGCATCCTGCCCGAAATCATAATCCTGCTCCTTGGATTCTGAATCGTCGTCTAAATCGTCATCGTCTAAATCGTCATCGTCTAAATCGTCATCGTCTAAATCGTCATCGTCTAAATCGTCAAAATCGTCATCGTCTAAATCGTCTTCGTCTTCTAAATCGTCATTATCTCTTTTAGACTTTTTAGAATTCAAATCATCTAAATCACGCTTTAAACTGTCCACAGATTGTAACCACTTGTCAATATGAGTATCAGGATTTGCATCTTTAGACTCATTTTTGCGCTTTTTCTTTTTCTTCTTGCCTTTAATCAGATCAAGCTCTCCTGGGGAACAGGTAGAGCGAGAGTGTAATGAAGCATCGGGGATTGGCGGCATCAAACCCCTAGCCGCCGCACTTCTGCGTCTGGTAAAAGCACTTGATTCCTGCGTCCTCAGCCACTGTTTGAAATTCACCTTACCTCGCTTGTTTCGGTATTTAGGTATCAGTGTCTCTAAACAGCCTTTAATTTATCTAAAAAAGCCTGAACTTCGGTCTCAATTGACACGCGCTCTATTTTGCTAACCTTTTTGTTTAGAGCAATCTTTCTCATAAGAAAACGGGTGTTTTCACGGACAGCTTCAATCATTTTTAATATATCATAATATTGATCTAACTTTTTATCTTTCATAAAAAATGAGCTTTCGTCTCATCCTTGAGTTGAGACAACCACAGAATGAAGGGCGTGCCGCCCGTCCCTTTGGGATTTTCAACCTTCTTCTGAATATAGTCAACTGCATACTCAAGGTGCCTTACTCGAAACTTTAAAAGTTCCTCAAGACAATGGTTATAAGTGTCTTTTAATTGAGTATGCTTTTGCGCAAATTGCCGAGTAGTGTATGGCCGCTGCCTCGTAACACACATGGCGAGTCTATTGTAGCATTGCCACTCAGAAAGATAAGACCGATGTTGTGGGGGCATGTATTTCTGCATATCAACTAAATGCTGTGTTAATTTGGAGTCTTGATGATCCACAGCTAAAAAGCTAACCAGAAGTGGAACTATCGTACTCTGTGCGCCTGTCTCGCCACGTAGAGTGATGGGCTTATTGTCAAAACACCCTTCATAAACCACATCCTCAAAACCAAAAATATATGGTCTAAC
>Ga0114950_10002770_pt1 | contig 13490 bp, 12 predicted proteins | sample N075metaG_FD_83503 | JGI IMG/M metagenome (GOLD analysis project Ga0114950, IMG submission 83503) | Deep subsurface microbial communities from Kermadec Trench to uncover new lineages of life (NeLLi) - N075 metaG | ecosystem: Environmental > Aquatic > Marine > Ocean trench > Sediment | place...
AAATGCTTTTTTCCCTAATTATTTATTAATTTTGTATATAGTATTGTTGAATAGGTTTTTATATTCTTCAATTCCTGCTGGGTCCATTTTTTTATTTTCTTTCATAAATTTAGTAAGAAAATAACTTAATTGGTCAACACGCTTTAATCCGCTATAGTGGTACGCAAAGAAGCGTAATATTAGTTCCTCCTTAGCCATATTGTTCTGGTCACTTTTTAATCTTAGTTTGAGAAGCTTACTAAAAGTTTTATCATTAGCTAATTCTTTAAGAGGTCATTAAACGAGCCTCGAAGAGTATTATTACGGATTTCTTGAGGAGTGAGTTGAATGCTTCCTAGGTTTAGACGTTCAAAGACTTCATATTTAATTTCTTCATCGGATTCGTTAAGAATCACAATCGCGCGTATTGATCTTTTTCTAATCTCATCTTTATCTTGTTTATCAAGCTGTGAATATAGCTTGCCGTTAACATCATTTCTAATTTCTAAACTGGCAAGGGGGAATTTATCATTTAGAAATTCTTGAAATGTTCTCAAACGTTGCTGGCCATCGATTACTTCATACTTTAATGTTTCTGCTTGTTCTGCAAAATAAATTACTGGGATAGGAATGTTAAGTAAAAGTGATTCGATCAACCTTGATCTTTTATTCTCAGTCTCATCATTAGCACCCCAAACATAGTTTCGTTGATAGTCTGGTTGCAAATCAATGTCGCCCTCTTCAATTTTATCAACTAAATCTTGTACAGAAAAATCATATGGTTGTGCTACTATTCTTCTTGGGGCTTTTTTATTCATTAAGTTTCCCTTTCGTTGTACCCAAAGCTGTTGATAGTTTTTTATCCCTCCCCTTCCCCTTTTTCTAACTTGGGAAGAGTGCTATTTCTAGCATACACTTAATTAAAGGAACTGAATTTTGCTATGTCTGGGACTTGGTATTAATTTTGATTTAAGATTTTAATTTAGAGAGAAATTCTGTCCGACATACTCAAGATGTGGGAAATATTGAGAGTCGATAGTTTCCTTGGCTCGAAAATATGAGCAAAGGAGTTAAGAACCTTTTTTTCTTCAATAAAAGGACGAAACCGCCTGGAAGTTAAATTATCACACTACTGACATGAAATACAAAAAAATTGTCAAAAATTTTAGCCTCACGTCCCAGTTCCTTACAGATCAAGAAAGGGTGCGTTGATTGCCACCCAACTCCTTCATACGCAAAACACCTTCAATTTGATTGCCTGTAAATAAAGCAGGCAGTAAAATTCCCCTTCATTTTAACTCAAACAATTTCCAGTTTTTTCAACTTGAGAACGGTCGATTTGATGAGAGCGTCATCTCCGGCGGGACTGAGTTTGTTGCCGGCGACGTTGAGTTCCTCCAGGTTGCAGAGGGTGGTGGAGTTGGCGAGCAACTTTGCGCCTGCATCGCTGATCACATTGAGGGTCAATACCAGAGTGATCAAGCTGCCTAAGTTTTTAGATGCGGCGATGGCTCCGACACCTTCGTCATGAATCCAGTTTTCGTTTTCCAGAGATAAATGTTTTAGCTTGGTCAGTGTTTTAGATTTCGCCAACGCCATAGCGCCTTTGTCGGAGATGCTGTTGTTGTTCAGACGAAGCGAAACCAAGTTGGCGAAGTGGGGACTTTCTGCCAGCGCTTTGGCGCCTTCCATGTTTAATTTATTTTCTCCTAGATCGAGACGTTCCATGTTGCGCATGTTGGTGGAGCCTGCCAGGGCTTCGGTTCCTTCGGCCCGGATATCATTATTGTTGAGATCGAATACTTTCAATCCGCAAATATGTTTTGACTCCGCTAAAAATATCGTACTGTCTGTGGTGAGCCCATTGTTTCCCAAAAGCAGTTCTTCAAGATTTGCAAAACCCGGTGATTCCGCAAGCGCGTATATTCCATCATCGCCGAGATGATTATTGTTCAATACTAATCGCTTGAGATTGGGAAACGGACTTTGTGTGGACAGAGCCTGCATGCCTTTGGAGCCGATGGCGTTGTCTGAAAGATCCAATTCTTCCAATTGATCCAACTGCGCATTTTTTGCTAAATACACCAGACCGTCATCGGCCAAACAAGTGTCGCGAAGATTGAGTATTTTTAATTCTTTGGCAACGCCAGCTTTTCCCAGTGCCTTGATCCCAAAAGCTTCGATGCGGTTATAGGACAGGTCCAGTATCTGGAGTTTAGGCAAATTTTCTGCAGGGAAAAAAACTTTGGCCCCCAAAGCGCCGATCTCGTTACCGGTCAAATTTAAATCTTGCAGTTGTGTGAAGAGGGGAGATTTCGATAGATAAAAAATTCCTTCATCATCGAGATTATTGTTGGCCAGGTGGAGAGTCTCCAGTTGGCGAATGATCGGAGAAAAACAAATATGTTTCAATCCGGCGGAAGTCAATTTGGTCTGATTCAAAATCAACGACTTCAATTTGCCAAGTGGTTGCATCTCCGCCAAAAGTTTGAATTCATCTTCTTTCAGCACACAGTTTCTAAGATCAAGTTGGCTTTTATCCATACTCAGCTTTTGCCGGACGAGTTCTGCCAGATCCGGATTCTCGGTATATTTTTCAAAATACCGCAAATATTCCAGACTGTTGTCGATGTCTTTTGCTTCAGTCATAGCCTTATTATGAAAAGGGAAATGGAACGGGCATTATAGCACCCACGATCCATTCTGGGGAAAAGGAATCTGGTGAAGAGCTTATTAAATCGGGGCGGGTGGGGATGTTTTAATTGAAGGAAACGGATACAGCTTTGGAGACGCCGCGTTCTTCCATGGTGATGCCATAGAGCACATCGGCGAAAGACATGGTCTTTTGGTTGTGGGTGATGAGGATAAACTGTGTGTTGACCGCCATTTCTTTCAGCATTTCCTGAAAGCGAATGACGTTGGCCTCATCCAGGGGCGCATCGACCTCATCCAGCAGACAAAATGGACTGGGCCGCACTTTGAACACGGCGAATATGAGGGCGATTGCAGTCATGGACTTTTCTCCACCGGACAGCAGAGACAAGTTCTGCATGCTCTTGCCTAATGGGTTAGCGATGATGTCGACTCCGGATTCGAGAGGATTCGCTGGGTCGGTTAATATCAGATCGGCTTTACCGCCCTGGAACAGGCGGGCAAAAATTTCTTTAAAGTTGATGTTGACCTGTTCAAAAGTTTCTTCGAATCGGCGGCAAGTGTTGCGGTCGATTTTTTCTATGGTCTCCATTAACAGTTTGATCGATAGTGCTAAATCTTCCTGTTGGACATGCAGAAAGGTGTAGCGTTCGTTGGTCTCCTCGAAGTCAGAAAGCGCCGCAAGGTTGACTCCGCCCATGCGATCCACTTTGCCTTTGAGTTCTTTCACTTCGCTTTCGATTTCTGCGACATCGATTCCGGCTTCATATGCACGCATCATCTCATCGCGATTGACGTTGAAGTCATCGAAGGCTTTTTCCTCAAGATGTGCGATTTGGATTCTATGTTCTGATCGTTTGAGCTCAATTTTAGAAATGGCTTCCGTCAACTCCTGGGTGTCCTTGGAGAGTGTGCGAGCTTCCTTGTCGAACTGGTTCAAGGATTCTTCCTTTTGTCGAAGAGACTCTTCCTTCCCTACAATTTCTTCCTGAAGTTGATCTTTTTGTCGGACTTGCTGAAGGATTTGTTTTTCCAGGTCATTGATGGCGAGTTGTGTTTCCTCAATGCGCTTACGATTATTTTCCGTATCCATCCCGCGTTTTTGGATTCGCTGTTCGAAATTTTCCTTTTCCAGATCGATGCGTTTGATTTCTGTCAGGGTATTGTCGCGTTTGCCTTTGAGGGAGGCGATGAGCACCTTGACCCGGCTGATCTCGGAGGCTTTTTCTTCTAACTCCTCGCGGCTTTTTTGCAATTCGCTATTGAAATTAGCAAGTAGTTCCTCCTCACGGGATTTTTCTTCTTCCGCTTGCTTAGAATCCACGGACAGGGTTTCCTGCTGTTCGCCGAGTTCCTTGAGTTCGTGAGAACTGGTGGACCATTCGTATTCCAAAGTACTGTGTTTTTGTTCCAACCGTTCGATTTCTTTTTGCAGTTGTTCGAGGTCCTTTTGACTGTTGTTTTTGAGGATCTCGGTTTCGTGAACCGTCAGCGCCACTTGTTTGAGGTCCAGTTCCAGTTGGCTCAATTTTGACTGGGCCTGATTCACAGCGGAGTTTGATTTGTCTGCTTCAACTTTAAGAAGCTTCACTTCTTCATCAAGAGCTTCGATTTTCCGGTTGCGCGCCAGCAAGCCTGCAGAACTTTTTTTGTTTGAGCCGCCGGTAACCATTCCTTGAGGATCGATGGTTTCGCCATTTTTGGTGACGGTGGTGGCGTTGAATTGCGGGTCTTCGTGAAGGTGTAAAGCGGTTTGCAAATCGTCCACCAGAATAACGTTGCCCAAAAGTTTTTCCACAATTGGGCGGTATTCATCGCGGCATTCAACGAACTGCAGTATTTCGCCACATACGCCGGCGGTTCCATTTAGCTTAATGGGAGGGAGGGATATTGCCCGCGCTTGCAATGGGATGAACGATCCGCGTCCCGACTCCTCGGTGTTTAAATAATTGATGGCTTCGACCGTATCGGAAAAGGAGTTGACGATGACGCTTTGCAATTTTTCTCCAAGCACTGCCTCCAAAGCTACTTCGTACTCTTCCGAGGTTTTGATTACGTCGACCAATACTTCGCGTAGGCCGCTCAAGTGACCGCCATTCTCGTTAAAGGTCATTAAGGATTTGATGCCTTCCTGAAATCCTTCGAATTTGTTGCGAAGTTCGTTGAGGGAAGTCTGTAGCGAAGATTGTTGGAGATATTCTTCGCGTAACTCTGAGTGCTGTTCGATTGCCGTTTTGAGACTTTTTCTGCAGGCCAGGGTTTCCTGTTCCAACTGTTGCCGTTCCTGCTCCAGAATTTGGAGGCGACTGATTTTCTTTTCATATTCCAGTTCACAGGCGACCAACTGTTCTTTTACTCGACTGGTTTGTGCCTGGGTTTCTGCTTGTTCAGACTTTATGGTCTCGCTTTTATTTTGCAAAAACTGGAGCCGTGTTGCCAGGGCGGTGAGTTCATTTTTTTTGTGGGCAATTTGCTGATACAGACTGAATATTTTTTCTTCGCCAGTTTTGACCTTGGTCTCGCACTGGTGTAAGCTTTCGCGGTCGTTTTCAAAAGTAGCGCTTAATTCTTCCAGGCATTTTTCTTGTTGATTGATCTCTTCCGAAACATCGCTGAGCTGTTGCCGCTGTTCTTCCGAACGGCGCGAAAGCCCTAAGATTTCGGCGTTCATTTTTGTATTTTCTTCTTCCGCCGCCTGGATATCCGATGAGGCTTGCTGGATTTGCGATTTTTTAATTTCGACAGTATTTTCGTCTTTGCCAATCTGGCCAATCAATTGATGCGAGTGTTCAATTTTTCCGTTTAGAGTTTGAGACAATTCCTCGCTTGCGATCTTTAATTGCTCGATTTGGTTCTCTAAAGTGGAGATCTTTGCCATCTGCTGGACTTTTTGTTCTGTTTGTTGGTTCCACTCCGATTCGATGGTCTTCAATTCGGATTCGTACTGATGAATTTTTTTCGAGAACAACTTGAGCGACAAATCTTTGATCTCGCCTTGAAACTTTTTATAGCGTTCTGCTTTAGCCGCCTGCCTCTTGAGGGATTCAACTTGTCGATGCAGTTCCTGTACGATGTCGGTGATGCGATCAAGATTTTGTTGCGAGGCATCGAGTTTTCGGAGGGCTTCGTTCCTGCGGGCTTTGAACTTCAGGATGCCTGCGGCTTCCTCGATCAGCATGCGGCGTTGTTCCGGCTTAGTGGTGATGATGTCCTGAATATGGCCCTGTTCGATGACGGTCAACACTTTTGGGCTGATGCCGCAATCGAGTAAAAAGTCGGTGATGTCTTTCAATCGGCAGGGAACATCATTGATGTAAAATTCACTTTCTCCGGAGCGGTGGTAGCAACGGGTGACTTTGACTTCTTCGGAGATATTGGGGACATTGGCGATTCTTATTCCCGCTGAAACATTCGCGAGCGTGAGTGAAATTTCTGCCCGATTCACTGGTTTACGGGAGGCACTGCCATTAAATATAAGGTCGGTTATACGAGTTCCACGCAGGGATTTAGAGCTTTGTTCTCCGATCACCCAGCGAATGGCATCAGAGACATTACTTTTGCCACAACCGTTGGGCCCGACGATGGCGGTGAAGCCGTTGTTGAAAGTCAGCGAGGTGCTGTCAACGAAAGATTTGAACCCCTCTAACTCCAAACATTTTAAATACATAAGTAGATTTACCCTGGATGAAAATTAGCGTAACTAATGCCTGCTATTGGGAACATTAGCCCAATAAAAAAGGGATGTAAAGCGAAATAATACCATTTCTAGTGGGGTTATAAAGGAGCACCGCTATATATTGTGGCACTAGTAGATGTAAATGGTTAAAATGCGGCTTGGTTCGGGGCAGGGGATATTTTGCCCAAAACCAGGAAGCCCTATTCCCAAACTCTTCATTGAACCTTGTCCAGAGAGGATAGATTGATGAAATTTTACGGTTATAACAAATGCGGTACCTGCAGGAAAGCCAAGAAATTTCTGGATGAACGGAACATCGCTTGTACAGAAATCGACATCACCGAAAACCCGCCGCCAAAATCTGTGCTGAAAAAAGCGATGAAGGCCAAGGGAATGAAAAAACTGTTTAATACCAGTGGGGTGCAATATAAGGAGCTCAAAATAAAAGATCAAATCAAGACTATGAAAGAAGCGGAAGCAATCGACCTTTTGGCAGGGAACGGTCGTCTGATCAAAAGACCCATCGCCGTCGATGGTGATCGCATTACCGTGGGTTTTGATGAAGAGGAATATCGTGAATTTTGGACCTGAGTGGGCAACGCCCACAGGTGATATGAACGAGAAATAATTTTTGATAGCACAGAATACTCAAGCTGGCTATGATGTTTCTACTCAAACAAGCTATGACCATTTGCCTCTCACGCTAGTGAGTTTGAAATTATGGATCTATTGTTGATCACCACAAAAATCAAGAGTGATTATCCGTTGCTGAGGGAAACGGTGACTCGCCACCCTAAATGCGCGGCAGTGCTGGTGATACTATTCATCGGCAATAACAATGCGCATGTCTTGATGACCAAACGATCTAGTCATCTCAAGGCGCATCCAGGTGAGATTTCTTTTCCGGGCGGGGTCATGGAAGCGGAGGATGATGATCTGTTAGACACTGCTTTGCGGGAAACTCAGGAGGAAATTGGATTGAATTTGTCCGCGAGCTTCGTGATAGGCAAATTGCCTCTGGTGCAAACTTTAACTGGATATAGCGTAACTCCGTTCGTCACGGTTTTGGAGGAGCCTCCTAACCTGGGAGACCTGAGTAGCGAGGTGGCGGAAATATTGAATATTCCATTGGCTCCTCTATTGGAAACGCATCAGCGGGATGTCGAGTTTGAACCGGAGAAGGATATGGTGGTGTATTCATTCAATCACCATCGTATTTGGGGAGCCTCCGCAAAAATTTTGCAACAGATCGAACAATTGAGTGTGCATTGAGGGCTTTGCATTTGACGATTAACCTTTATGAGGTTTCGAAATGAAAGAAATCAATCTACTTTTTTTGGCGCCGCATTGGCGGGTTTCCCTGATAGATGCATTCAAAGGAGCCCTGGCAAGTGTCTCTACCCTCAGCGGAAAATTGGTGGGTGCCGATAACGATTCTTTCTCGCCCACATTTAAAATCCTAAACGAGGCGCGTGTTATTCCTGCCTTTGAACATCCAGAATGTCTGGAAGCGGTGTTGGATCTCTGTCGATCACATGACATTCAAGCCATTATTCCTCTCACTAATAAGGCGGTCGAATTTTTAGATGCTCATCGTAAGCAATTCCCCGACCCAAACATTTTGCGTTACGTGCAAAATTCCAAGACCATTGAACTCTGTCACGATAAATTAAAAATGGCGCGAACCTTTGCCGCCAGTGGCATTGCTGTGCCCCATACCTTGCCGGCTAATGAGGTGGATGAGGTGGAGGAGCACGACTTTCCCTTGATCGCAAAAAAGCGGCAAGGGGAGGGTGGAAAAGATATCGCCATCATCGAGGATGAAAAAGACCTGCATTTTTACGCCAGTAAATATCCGCAACATATTTTCCAAAAATTTATAGACGGCCGCGAGTTTAGCATTGACTGGTATTCCGATCAAAAGGGCCGTCCCTTGTTGATCGTGCCCAGGGAACGCCTGGCAGTGCGGGGTGGCGAGGTGGCCGTGAGCCGTATTCACATGGACCACGAGATCATTCAATCTATTAAAAAAACCGGGATGGCACTGGGACTTCGTGGCCCCTGCAATCTTCAGGGAATTTTGGATGCTTCTGAAAAGTTTTGGCTCACCGACATCAACCTTCGCTTTGGTAGTGGGTCGGTACACACCATCGCCGCTGGAGGGAATATGCCTTTGATGATCTATAAAGAACTTGAAACCGGATCACCGGAATCGGGTTTGTCGGCCATAAAGGATCACTCTGTGATGACCCGTTTTCATAACGCTTTTTTCTATTGACTGCTAAGGATATTAGATAAAATTTAAACAAATTTTAAACAACCTACCTCTAACGCCTGAATTTAAAGGGGTTTTCACCGAAAGCTCTGCTTTACAATTGATTCATTTCGTCTTACTATCCTCGGTAATCAAGCAATTACATTTGGATAGGAGATGTGAATGAGCAAGCTTATGGGATTGTTTTTTGTTGTCCATTATTTTTTTACGGGGGCAATTGATGTTCATGCTGTGTGTAAAAGCATGTCATGTGTTCAGATAAAACAATTCCAGGACGAAATTCAGAATGATCCGCAAAAGTTTGACTCGCATTACAATTTGGGAGTATTATTCGCGGCGTCCGGCTTGTATCAGGATGCGGTGGAGATGTTTCAGAAAGCCATTTCGCTGAACCCTCAAAGCGCTGAGGCGCATCATCGCCTGGGAATGGCATTTTCCAGTTTGCGTATGTTCGATGCGGCGATTGTCAATTCGAACAAAGCCCTTCTGCTGGATGGATCGATTTTGGAAGCACAAGTCAATCTAGTGCATGCCTACGACCAGTTGAAGCGTTATGATAAAATTATTGATCCCTTGAAAATCGTCATCCAGGCAAAACCGGAGGATGCCCAGTATCATTCCCTGTTGGCCTTGGCCTACCACAAACTTGGCCGTGATGAGCAAGTGGTGGCACCTTTACGTTCTGCGGTTCGGCTTGATCCGAAACGTTATCAGGACTTTCGCCTGCTCGGTGAAACCCTGCTCAATTTGAATCGCCTGGAAGAAGCCATCGATGCTTTTAAGGTCGCGGTTCATGAAGATTCAGGATTGCCGGAAACTTACTACAACCTTGGCACGGCTCTGGCGACTCTGGGCCGTTATGAAGAAGCGATTTTCCCCCTCAAAGAAGCCGTGCGTTTCAAACCTAATTTTTACGAACCGATGGTCAATCTCGGAGTGAGTTACCATAAGCTTGGACAAAAAACAGAGGCGATCCAGTATTATGAAATGGCCCTGCAGTTGAATCCTTCCTTGACAGAAGTACAAAAATATCTTACTCAATTAAAAGCGGAGTAGCCTCCGCTCGCAAATGGACCTAGAAAAATTAGCTTGGTGATTCGAAATACTCAACCAAACTATAGCTAACTTCCAGCGTATCGATTTTCCCGAAGGTTTTTCACAGTGGACTCTGCCTTGAATCAGGCTAAAAAGCATTTGATCTTTGCACTCGATGTACCGGACCGTAAAGAAGCGGAACGCTACGTCAAAATGCTGGACGGCTTTGTCGGTTGTTTTAAAGTGGGATTGGAACTGTTCGTCCGCGAAGGGCCGGATGTTTTGCAAGTCGTCAAGGACCATAGTTCGGCAGATATTTTTCTCGACCTCAAACTGCACGATATTCCTGCGACGGTAAATCGTGCGTTGGAATCCGTTGTGGCGCATCAGGTGAAATATGTGACGGTTCATCTGGAGTCTGGAGAGGCCTTCGCTAAACTGCCGAAGTCAGTTAAATCCAGCGGACTGGAAATATTAGCGGTCACGCTTTTGACCAGTGTCTCGAAAAAGGATATTGCCGATTCGAGTCACTTTAAAGCCTTCATGGAAATCTACGCAGGGCTCAAACAACAAGCCACTCTTGCACCCATTACTTCAGAAAATAGCCAGCGCATTGCCAAGAAAATTGTTTTGGAGCGAGCATCGATTGCCAATCACTCCGGTTGTGCGGGAGTGATTTGTTCAGGAGATGAGGTCTCTGCGGTGAAGGAAATCACCAGTCGGGGATTCAAGGTGGTGGTGCCGGGCATCCGTCCAGCCTGGAGCATCATTGGCAACGACGATCAAAGCCGGGTGACGACTCCTGCCCAGGCCATTGAGCGTGGCGCCGATATGATTGTCGTTGGCCGTCCCATCCGCAACGCTGAAAATCCTCCAGAAGCCGCCCAACGAATATTAGGAGAGATTTCTTCCGCTCTTTAAACTGCGTTATAATATTGGTTGTTGAAAACCTCTGTCGAGACGCGAATCCTTGTTACCGAAAATAATACAATTCATCCATCTTCTCAGCCTTGTAAGTTGGCTGGGATCGATCATCTTTTTTTCCTTTGTCGCCGCACCGGCGATTTTCCGCAAACTTGATCGGGCGACTGCCGGAGAAGTTGTGGGAGTGCTTTTCCCCGGCTATTACATGATGGGATATATTTGCGGCGGCCTCGCAGGGATCACCTTATTTCTCGGAGCGGAACAGGTCTCCGTTGGCAAGTGGGTGGCGTTGGGTTTAATGATCTTTTGCACGGTAATCGCCAGGGCGGTGATCAATCCGAAAGCCAAGGTTTTGAAAGAAGCAATGAAAGAGTCCACCGGTGGAAAAGAAAAAGAGGATCTCGAAGCGCAATTTAAAAAATACCATCGCCTCTCCGTTCAGCTAAACGTAGTCGTGCTCCTGGCAGGCCTCTACTTGCTCTGGTTGACGGCTTCCAACCTGTCGCTCTAGCTAGTTACCTGGTATTCGCAAGTCCTTTACTCTTGGAGGCTACTTTGCGGGGTTTTTTGCAACTGGAATCCAATCGATAGCCGGCTTTTTTCGCTTGATTAAAATGGGCGAACACCACATAACCCTTGAGCGATTTTGGAAAATTTCCACAAGCAGGCCAGAGGTAAGTTTTGGTTTTGGTAAATCCAACAAGGCCGAAATCAAAAACATGATTGTAGTCCAGGCCGCTAAATGAACTGGGGGGACCGTCTCTAGGAATTTCCCGGCGAAACTTCCACGGCGGGATCGGTTGTGGATCCACCCAAAGTCCCAGGCGACCTTTCCAGGCCATATATTCCAGATTGCGGTAGCGTGAGTTTTCCGGATGGTGAGTTTGATAATACCAGGCCAATCCGGCGCGCACCATCTCCTCGTTCAATATCTTTCCATCGGGTAACCGGGCAATTCCAATGTGGCTCTTATAGCGATCGATAAATTCATAATCGACGACCAGGGTCTGGCCAGTAATCAGATCGGACAAAAATTGTTGGGCTTGTCGGCCCAAAGTTTGTTTCATCTCCGGGGCATCGATTTCCTGCAATCGAATCTTCCGCACATTCCCCACCCTGTCGCGGATAGAAAACGTGTCGCCGCTTTGCACATTCACCACTTTCCCAGTTAACGATTCGCTCTGCACCGGCGTGGTGAAAAATCCAAAAATCAAAACTATTGCAACAAAGAGGACCGCTGATGGGGCACCATAAGAAATCCTCTTCCCTCCAGGGGAGCACACGCGGTGTGATGGATTATGGTGATGGGGATTCATAACCTTTCCTAATTTTAGAGGTGCTCTTTAAATCATCTCGAATATTATATAACCAATTTGAATTAAGAATGTCATTAGATTCTCCCAGTGGGATGGGACGCTTCACCCCATTCATTGGGCCGCATTTTTGTGACGAGTTATTTATCTTCGTTTAAAATTTGTTCGCGTTGGTGACGGTAGGTTTCATAAGAGGGATAATCACAGGGGACGGGACCTGCGGGAGTTCTCTCGCTTTTGCATTGACGCTCATGGATATTGTTATAAATACTTTCACATGAGGAAATGAAAATTGAAAAAAACAATATCAATATTAAAATGATTCGCAGAGGCATCAAATTTTATCTTTAACAAAATGTTTATCCTGCAGGTTATCCACGAGTATTTTCTTCTCCACGCGATCACTACTGTCCAATCAAAAAGTTAATGGGTTGCGATTGATAGGAACCCGTCAACATATCAATTATTATAGGTCCTCTCAAATAATATGCAAAATATTAGTTGTTGCTTTTAGGCTAATTTATGTCTAATTTGCGGTTATGCTCAAGAGAGGAACATGGTATGGCGATCACACGACATATTAAAGATACCATTGAGGCTCGTGCCCAGCGTGATCCTAAGCCGTGCGGGTCTTCTCGCAGAGAGTATCGAAAATATTCTGGCCGGTGATACAGAGACAGGAAAAATTATCCTGCGTGATACTATCAATGCCACCATAGGTTTTGAAAAGCTGATGCACATGCTCAGTCCCAGCGGCAATCCCACAGCAAAAAACCTTTTTGGCAAACCAATTCCTTCAAGGATTATATTCCCTCATTTTATCTATAGGGGTTGACCGCCGCCTTTGAAGATTAAAGAACCGCTACTGTATTCCTTGCCAAATGTGGCGGCCAGGGTTGCGGTTTGTTCAAGAGCATTTTCGAGTTGTGTCTTGGTGAGGGGGCTTAAGGGGTGGATGAAGGCGGCGTAAAGAATACCTTTATTGAGTGCGTAGCGGGCATCTAATGCGGTGTGGAAATTGGCTTCCATTGCTTTGCCCAATTGGTCATTGGTGATATTACCGCGCGCCGCTATTGGCGTTATGATGCGCATGCGGTCATGTTGTACATCGTAGATGCATGTCAGCTCGATGCCCCTATATTTCAGCAGGACCATATGGGGCAGAGCCTTTGATTCATCGGCGGCCGCCATGAGGATTTTGACCATTTTCTGGGGGGTCATGACTTCCCGCTGTTGTAGCGTTTTCAGGTCCGTGGCCGGGTCGTTTATATTGATAGTGGGCCTCGGCGACATGGAGTCTCCAGCCATGACCGGTGACACAGCGTTGCTGGTGATTAGAACTATTGATAGTATGAATAAAGCTCTCATCAATGACTCCCTCTGAGTAGATAGGGTAAAGGTGATAAAGGAAAATCAATTTATCATAAATTTGCCCAAATTTCCCTACTACCGAAACGAGGGGTTGCGAACCGCTGTAACCCCACATCCAATCAGCGGACCACGTCCGTAGGAAAAATTAGCTATCGATAAGGGGTTGTTGATTTTGTATTGTGGGGCGGAATATGACCTATTCGCCCTCCGCGTAGGAGTGCCGAAGAGAGGATTTGAACCTCCACCTGGTTGCCCAGACATGAAC
>Ga0114950_10002771_pt1 | contig 13489 bp, 13 predicted proteins | sample N075metaG_FD_83503 | JGI IMG/M metagenome (GOLD analysis project Ga0114950, IMG submission 83503) | Deep subsurface microbial communities from Kermadec Trench to uncover new lineages of life (NeLLi) - N075 metaG | ecosystem: Environmental > Aquatic > Marine > Ocean trench > Sediment | place...
GAGCCGGGGCCCGAGCGGCCCGCCGCGAAGCGGCAAGAGCGGAGAAATGGCGCTCCGCAACTAGGGCGCGATCCGGTCTCTGTCGGCGAGGCAACATGCGGAGCCGGGGCCCGAGCGGCCCGCCGCGAAGCGGCAAGAGCGGAGAAATGGCGCTCCGCAACTAGGGCGCGATCCGGTCTCTGTCGGCGAGGCAACATGTGGATCGGGGGCCCGGGCGCCCCCTAGCCAAGAGCGGGGAAATGGCTCCACCTCTGTCGAGACGACCAGTCACCTATCGATGCGCGCTAGGACGAAAGCACGCTCAGCGCCCACAACCCCCAAACCACCGCCATGGACAGCGCCACACTCAGTTGGATGGCGGCCGACTTGAGCATCTCGATCAGCATCGCCCAGCCCGTGCCCCATGCGTCGCCGAGATTGCGCTCAACCACCAGCGCCACCAATAGGGTGCCGAATACGAGGCCGAGGATGGCCCCGACCACGGGAACGACGAAGAACCCAACCACGGTGGCACCGGCAACCAGGAGCTGACCCCAGCGCGGGAAGCCAACCTCCCTGGTCTTTCTGGCGGGAAGGTAGTACACGATGCCGGTGCCGATCACGGCCAGTGCTGTGATCGCAGCCATCGCCAGCCACCCTGCGAAACCGAAGCCAACGACGAGCCCGTAGACCAGTCCGGCCCCCCAGATGAGCAACAGCCCGGGCAGGATGGGCAGGATCACGCCGGCAATGCCGACGGCAATCAGAATGCCGACCAAAACGGTCGCCAGCCAGTCGGTCAATCGCCGAGCACCTGCTCTTCCAGCAGCGTCGCCAGGTCCTTGACGATGACCTCCTCCTCGACACCGAGCTCGCGGATGCCATCGTCGAGCATCACGAGGCAGAACGGGCACCCGGTCGCGATCACATCGGCACCGGTGGCGATGGCTTCCTCGGTGCGCTCGATGTTGACCTTCTTACCGGTTCGCTCTTCGTACCACATCTTGCCGCCGCCGGCCCCGCAGCAGAACGAGTTCGTCCCGTTCCTCGGCATCTCGACACGGCTTCCAACAGCGTCGACAACGTCCCTGGGCGCGACATACACGTCGTTGTAACGGCCCAGATAGCAGGGATCGTGGAAGGTCACGGTCTGCCCGCTCGGCTTCGGCGTGATCTTCCCCTCTGACACCAGCGACATCAGCAGCTCGGAGTGGTGCATGACTTCGTAGTCGCCGCCGAATTGGGGGTACTCGTTACCCAGCGTGTTGAAACAGTGCGGACATTGGGTGACCACCTTCTCCACCCCGAGGTCGTTGAGGGTCTCGATGTTCTGCAACGCCAGACCCTGGAAGACGTACTCGTTCCCGGTCCGGCGGGCCGGGTCCCCGGTGCACAGTTCGCGGGGGCCGAGGATGGCAAAGTCGACCCCCGCCTCGTGTAGCAACTTTGCCGTCGAGATCGTCACCTTGCGGTTACGGTCGTCGAACGAGCCAGCACACCCGACCCAGTACAGGTATTCGGCGGTGACGCCGGGCTCGCCGAGCATCTTGACCTCGAAATCGAGCTCGTCGCGCCAATCTCCGCGGGTCGATTGATCCACCCCGTACGCGTTCGCCGAGTTCTCCAGACTCAAGAAGGTCTTGCCCAACTCCGACGGGAACTCCGCCTTCATCAACACCAGGTGGCGGCGCATGTCGAGGATCTTGTCGACGATCTCGAGTCCGGCCGGGCACGCTTCGTCGCAAGCACGGCAGGCGGTGCACGCCCACAACTCCTCTGCGGTGATCCGTTCGAACACCAGGTCGGAGGAAACGGTGAGCTCGGCATCGACGCTCACGGTTGGGGAGATACCCACGGTGTCCGCGGCGACCTGGCCCAATTTGAGCACGATCTCGCGTGGATCGAGCGGTTTCCCGGTTTGGTTCGCCGGGCACACCTCGGTGCATCGGCCACAGACCGTGCATGCATCGGTGTCGAACAGCTGCTTCCAGGTGAAGTCCTCCACCCGGGAAGCACCCACCGTCTCGATGTCGGTTGCCTCGAGCAGGTTGGGCATCTCTCGCATCGCCCCTTTTGGGCGGTCCCGCGGCAGCAGCGCGAGGTTCACCGGCGTCGTGAACATGTGGCGGAGCTTGGTGAGCGGCAGCATCACCAGGAAGATGAAAAACACCACGACGTGCGTGATCCAGAGCGCCTGGTGGATCCCTGCCGCACTCTCCGCCGGGATCAGGTTGCTGAGCGGATACCCAACGAAGGACCACACCTCGAAGTTGGGCCGGCCCACCACCGAGATCCGGGCGGCCTCGGTGAGCAGACCGGTGGCCCCGATCAGCGCCAGGATCAGCAGGATCCAGCCATCCTCGGGCCTGGTCTTTGTCCTTAGCCGCTCCGGCCGTTGCCCGTAGCGGCGAACCGCCGCCCAGGCGAGGCCGAGTAGGAAGACGACCCCGGCAAGATCGAGGGCCGCCGAATATCCCCGATACACCCACCCGTTGAGGAACTTGAGTCCCGCGGGGGCGAGGTGGTCGATCTCCAAGATGACCGTCCCCAGGAACAGGACGATGAAACTCCAGTAGATCAGCGAGTGCACCACCCCGGCTATGCGATCCTCCATGACGGTCTTCATGAGGAGAGCGTCGACGAGCTTGTTCGCTCTGCGCTTCCAGTGTCCGCTCCTTCGCTCCCAGGTGCCCCGCTCCCAGCTGCGGGCGCGTTGGGCGAACAGGTAGATGGCCACGGCGAGGAACAGGGACACCGTTGTATAGAACAGGAGAACAATGAGCGATGGGATGTTGCCGAAAACCACCCGGCCCACCTCGAGGTGCGCTTCCTCGGGAAGGGTCCCCAGCCACCCGAGCAACAGCGTGCCGACGACCGACAGCCCGGCGAGGATCAACAGGGCGACACTCGGCCGCAACCTCCATGGATCCTCGTTCCTCGTGTCCGTCTCGGTCGCGGTCATCCGCGGCGAGTGTAGAGAGAGTCCTCAGTCGTGAGTCGTCAGTTATCAGTCATCAGTCACGAGTCATGACTTGCGACTTGCGACTTGCGACTTGCGACTTGCGACTTGCGACTTGCGACTTGCGACTTGCGACCCGCGACCCGCGACCCGCGACTCAGCTCAGCCCCACCACGTTGCCGTCCTCATCGATGTCGACGCCGTGGGCGGCGGGAGTGGCTCCCAGGCCCGGCATCCTGTTGATCAATCCGGCGAGCGGCAGAATGAACCCGGCACCCACCGACGCTTGCACCTCGCGGATCCGGAGTGTCCAGCCCTCTGGGGCACCCAGAACCGAGGCGTTGTCTGTCAACGAGGATTGGGTCTTCGCCATACAAATCGGGAGGTGCCCCCAGCCAAGTCTCTCGTATCGCTTCAGCTGGCGGTCTGCGGCTGCGTCGAACTTGACCGCAGCCGCACCGTAGACCTCGGTGGCGATGGTCTCGATCTTGTCGCGAAGCGGCATCTCGTCCGGATAGAGCAGCCTGAAGTCCGACCCCTCTGCGGCAGCTTCCTCGACGGCGCGGGCCAGGTCGACCATGCCGGGCCCACCCTCGGCGTGTGGCTGGGTGATCGCCCAGCGAACCCCTTCGGACTCGGCGACCTTTGCGATCACTTCGTGCTCGGAGGCGTAATCCGTGGGAAAGGCGTTGATCGAAACCACCGGAACAACACCATGTCGCCGGACGATGCCGATATGGCGACGGAGGTTCGCCGCACCTTCGGCGACATCAGCCGGGTTCTCCTCCAGCAGGCTCTCTGGCAAGGGAACCCCGGCATCGATCATGTGGTTGCCAGAGTGGTATTTCATCGACCGCACGGTGGTCACAACGACCGCCGCGTCCGGGGCGAGCCCTGAGGCGCGGCACTTGATGTTGAAGAACTTCTCAGCGCCGATGTCGGCACCAAACCCCGCTTCGGTGATCAGATAGTCACCGGAGCGAATCCCCACATAGTCGCCGACGATCGACGAGTTGCCGTGAGCGATGTTGGCAAAGGGGCCGGTGTGGACAACGACAGGGGTTCCCTCGAGCGTTTGCAGCAGGTTGGGGGACAACGCGTCCTTCAGCAGCACGGCCGCCGACCCTGCAGCGTCGATGGCGTCTGCGGTCACCGGCTGCCGGTGCCGGTCATAGCCGACGAGGGTGCGACCCAGCCTCATGCGCAAGTCGTGAACGTCTGTGGCGAGGCCGAGGATGGCCATGATCTCGCTGGCGGCGGTGATGTCGAAGCCCGTTTCGCGGGGCACGCCGTTGATCTTGCCTCCGAGACCGGTAACGATGTTGCGCAGGGTCCGGTCGTTGACATCGAGCACACGCTTCCAGGTCACATCGTCGGGTCCGATCGATAGCTGGTTGCCCTGATAGATGTGGTTATCGACCAGGGCGGCGATGAGGTTGTTGGCCGCGGTGACGGCATGAAAGTCGCCGGTCAAGTGCAGGTTCATCTCCTCCATCGGCACCACCTGGGAGTGACCGCCGCCGGCGGCGCCACCCTTGATCCCGAACGTCGGCCCCAGCGAGGGCTGGCGCAGGGACACCACGGCCTGACGGTCGATGTACTTGAACCCCTGGGCAAGCCCGACCGCAGTCGTGGTCTTGCCTTCACCGAGGGGGGTCGGATTGGTGGCCGTTATCAGCACGTACTTGGCGCGCGGGGCTCCCATCGCGGCGATGGCGTCGAGCGAGATCTTGGCCATCTCCCTGCCCCGCAGCTCGACGTACTCGGAGGGAACTCCCATGTCGGCGGCGACCTCTTGGATCGGGCGCAGCTTGGCGTCGCGCGCGATCTCCAAATCGGTCGGCATCGGCTGGGTCACGCGCTAAGCCTCGAACCCTGTCGCCTCGCCGGTCTCAGCTTCGCTGCCCGTGGTGATCCCAAGCTCCGCCTTGAGCTCCTCGAGTTTGGCATCAGCAGCGGTCTGGTTGATAGCCCCCCGCAACTCGGCCTCTGCTCCCTGCGGCGTGGCCTCGTAGATCTCCGCTTTGGCCATTGCCTTGGCCTTGCGAAGCTCGATCTTCTCTTCGACCGAAGCCAGCGACGGCAGCTCGTCGTCCATCGTCGACGACATCGTCTGCACGGCATCGTTTACGGCCTCTTGCATCTTGGCCTGTTCCAACTTACCCATCAGCTCGATCTGCTTTGCCGAGAGCTCCTGAAGCCTGGTCGCGTTGGCCTGTACGGCCCGCTTTGCATCCTCGGCCTGCTGGATGGCGACCTCGTATTGGCTCGTCAGCGACGACAGGTTGCTCTCAGATGCCTGGAGCTTGAGCGCAAGGGCTTGTGCCGCGCTCGTCCACTTGTCCACGCCAGCGGTGTCGCCTTCTGCTCTAGATTCTTCCGCCTTCAGGATGGCCTGCTTGGCCATCTCGCGGGTCTCGCCGACGGTGTCGGCCTCCTTCTCGATCTTGGCTTCGAGCTGGGTCCGGTGCGCCACGATGTTGGCGGCCTGGTTGCGCAGGTCCTGGTTCTTCTTCTTCGCCTCGTCCATCGCCATTTGGATCTCGATTTCGGGTTTCATCGCTGAGTCCGAGGCCGAACGGAACCAGGCCTTGATGTACTCCCACCATTTCCGAAGCATCGGCGGGTCCTCTCTGTTGCCGTTCCGGAAAGTCTAGAGCACCAGTAAAGGCTGGTTCCTTGGGGTTTTGGCTACCTGCCGACTGCGGCACGCAGGAGGAACGCCAGGTTGGCGGGGCGCTCGGCTACCCGCCGAGTGAGGTAGGAGTACCAAGCGCTGCCGTAGGGGAGGTAGATCCGCAGGGGATACCCATCCTCGACGAGCCGTGCCTGCACGTCGCGGCGGACGCCGTACAGCATCTGAAATTCCCAGGGCGCCAAGCGGTTGGCACCAAGCTCCTTAGCGAGGTCAATCCGCGGCAGGTCGTGAGTTGCGATCGCGGGCAACACGCCGGGCTCTCCCATGAGACGCTTGCTCAGGTCGTCGAAGGCGGAGTCGACCCGCGCCCTGGATGGGTAAGCCACGTCTTCGGGCTCGGCATAGGCGCCTTTGCACAGACGAACATGGCCGCCAAGCGGGATGATTCGATCCAGATCGGGTTGAGTTCGGTACAGATAGGCTTGGACGGCGATCCCCAGGTTTCCGGCGACTGGCTGGACAGCCTCGTACACCGAGATAACCGACTCGGTGAAGGCCGACTCCTCCATGTCGACGGTGATGGTGGTACCGATGTCCAGAGCCCGCTCGGCGAGGTGGGCGAGTAAATCCGTTGCTAACGCCTCATCGAACCCGAGCCCGAGATGGGTCAACTTGACGGAGATGTTGGCATCGAGGCCATCGCTGCCGATGCGCTCCAGGCAGGCCAGATAGGCGTCACGCGCTTCGAATGCCGCCGTGGAGTCGCCGACGAGCTCGCCGAGAAAATCAAGCGACGCCTGAGCCCCATCGGCATTCAGCTCGGCGGCGACCGCAGCGGCCTCATCGAGGGTCTCACCGGCCACGAAGCGATGCGACAGCCTTTTACCTGCGGTTGTCTCCGTTAACAGCTTGCGCACCGGGGACCAGTCGGTCACCGCCAGGAGGCTCCTGCCGAGGAGGTTCAAGCGGGCGGGTCTCCACGCGCTCTGGCGCCGAGGTCACGGGATCGTTGCGCGGCGGAGTGGATGGCGTCCTCCATGAGGGCTCGGAATCCTCCCTCGTCTAGCACATGCATTGCTGCGGCTGTAGTGCCCCCGGGGGAGGTGACCTCGCCCCGAAGGCGGAACGCAGACTTCCCAGACTCGACAAGGAGCGTCCCCGCCCCGCGGACCGTCTGATGCACGAGCAGCTCGGCGGCATGATGAGGAAGCCCCTCGCGAATCGCCGCTTCTGTCATCGCCTCCGCAAGCAGGAACACGTAGGCGGGGCCGGTGCCAGACACCGCGGTGACCGCGTCCATCAGGTCTTCCGACAGTGCGATGGTCTCGCCCACGGCACCGAGAATCGCTGCCACCGTGGCCAGAGCCTGCTCGTCAACGTGTTCGCCCCCGACATACGCGGTCACCCCTTCGTCGACGGCCGCCGGCGTGTTGGGCATGGCACGCACGATCGGGACACCTTCGAGCTGCTCGGCGAAAACTGCGATCGGTACCCCGGCGGCCAGGCTGACGACGATCTGATCAGTGGTAATGACGTCGGCGACCTGTTCCAGCAAGGTGGGAACATCCTTTGGCTTGACCGAGATCACGACGACATCGCGACCGGCGGCGGCCGCGGCGGTGTCGAGCAAGGTGGTGATCCCGGTGCGCATCTCGGCCTCTTTGACACGCTCGGGTCGGCGCACCGCCAGGACGAGGTCGTCGGTCTGCCAACCGGCGCGTAGCAGGCCCGTGGCGAGTATCTCGCCCATCGCCCCGGCACCCAGGATCGCCACCGTCGGTCTCATTAACGCGATGTTAGAGCGGCCCTGCGAGCCCTGGGCTCCCAGGGCCGGAAGAAGACCCTGCCAGCCCACAGAACGGACCCATGGAACTTCGGTCGTCCTTGACGCACGATACGCATATGACTCGCGACGGCTGCGCGCTGGCTCTCGCCGCCCGCCAGGGCGGAGTAATCACGCTTCCTCAGGCTCTTGGGTGCGGTCTATCGATGAGCGCGATCAAGCACCGAGTCCGCAGAGGCGATTGGCAACGCCTCTTTCGATCGGTGTACCGACTCATCGACATGGTCGATCCAGAGAATCTGGTACGAGCCGCGATCGCTGCGCTCCCCAGCGCGATCGCATCCCACGAGACAGCTGCCGAGCTGCACGCGATTCCGTCTGTGCAACGTGGCATGGCTGTCGTGAGTGTCCACACGCGGTCTACTCATACGTTCCCTGGTGTGACCGTTCATCGGAACCACGACCTGTCTGCTTCCCACTCATGCCTAGTCGGCGGCATACCCGCAACAAGCCTTCCGCGCACCGTATTCGACATGGGTCAGATCGTCAGCGAAAAGCAGCTCAGGAGGATCGTTGACGACCTGATCGCTCAACGAAGAGTCACGGTCGAGGAACTTCGAATCATCAACGACGAGGTGGCGAAGCGGGGCAAGCCCGGTTCTACCTCGATGCGCAGCGTCCTCGCCGAGCGAGCAGAGGGCGCCGAGAAGACCGCCACCAGGCTCGAGCTCAAAGGCCTGGCGGTGCTCCGCGAAGCGGGCCTGCCCGAACCCGTCCTGGAGTATCCGATTCCGTGGAATACCACCAAGCGCTTTGACGCGGCGTATCCCGAAGCCCAAGTGGCGATCGAATGGGACTCACTGCGCTGGCACGGCCTCATTGACTCGTTCGAAAGAGACCGGCGCCGGGATCGGGCCGCTCTTCTCCATGGATGGAGCGTCCTTCGGTTCACCTGGAAAGACGTGACGGACCACCCTCTCGACGTTGTCACCACCGTACGAGCAGTTCTTCAGCCTCAGATCGTGTAGGCACTCGCGTCAGGACCAACCGTGGGCCGGGAGGGCCGCCTACCGGACCTAGGAGCCCAGGGTTCGCAGGGCCGCGCGGAAGGCGTCTGCAGTGTTCGCTCCGAACGCGACCAAGCGCACGTCGGTGAAGGATCCAGGATGCGCACCGAGCCAGGCGGCGACCTCGGTTGCGATGACCAGGGTCGCCTCCTCAGGCGGATACCCGTAGATCCCAGCCGAGATCGCGGGAAGTGCCACCGAAGATGCCTCGAGGCCGAGAGCAGCATCGAGGGCCGCCGTCACCGCTCGACGAAGTTTGTCCTCGTTGTCACCGCCCGGAACAAACACCGGTCCGACGACATGGACAACGTGGCCCGCCGCCAGGTCCCCGGCGGACGTAACCGCGGCCACCCCGGGGCCGACCGGCCCGTTGGCGACGACCCAGTCGCGCGACTCCTCGTCGATGACCGGACCCCCAGCATGAGAGATGGAGGCGGCGACCCCTCCTCCGTGCTGGAGCTTGGCATTGGCGGCATTGACGATCACGTCAACGTCTTGTCCGGTGATGTCACCCTCGACGACGGTGACGATGGAATCGGATCCGGAGGTCACAGCTCGACGCTACCCGGAGTCGCCACAACACCCAGCAGCTGGCGGAGCTGTCCGGAGAAGCGGTAGGGGTCTGCGGTGGTGTGGAAGGCGGCGCTCCCCTGGGAAGACCCGTGGGGACTGTCAACCACCCGCATCACCTGACGGGCGACGGCCGGAGCGGGGTCGACGACCGTGGCGGTGCCGGCAGCTGCCGCAATGCGGTCCTTCACCAGCGAATAGTGAGTGCAGGCAAGCACCACGACATCGGCGCCCCTGCCGACGACGTCGCCGACGTACCGCTCGATGAGGTTGTCGGTCGCCGGGTCGCCGGCCTCGATTGCGGCGGCAAGACCCGGACATGGTTTGGTGATGACCTCGTGATCGGCGGCGTGCCGGTCGACGACCGAGGCGAACAGCTCACCTTGGAACGTCGCATCGGTGGCGAGCACACCGATCTTGCCGTTTCTGCTGAGCCCTGCCGCGAGCTTGACCGCCGGTTCCATCCCGACAAACGTCACCTCGGGAAACTGAGTGCGCAAATGGTGAAGAGCCGCCGCCGACGCCGAGTTGCACGCCACCACGATCGTCGTTGCCCCATGGTCGATCAGAAACCGGGTGACGGTCTCGGACCGCTTGCTGACCTCGGCGAGGCTGCGCTCTCCGTACATCCCGTAGCCTTGGTCGGCGACATAGATGACGTCGTGGCCGGGCAGCACCTGCCGGGTTTCCCGGTAGATGGAGAGCCCACCGACACCGGAATCGAACATGCCGATGGGGGCTTCGGTCACTCCCCGTACCGGTTGGAGTGGGTCAGCTCGCTGAGCGGCTTGCGCCCTCCTCGAATCCCCGGCGCCGCCTCATGCGCCGGATACCCCAGCGCTACTGCGAAGCGGCATCTGGCGCCATCGGGCAGACCAAGCACGACCGCGGCCTCATCCTCGCGATGGAGCGTCACCGGGCACGAAGCGACTCCGACACTGTCGGCAGCCAGCATGATGTTCTGGGCCACCCTCCCGGTGTCGAACTCATATCCGCCGGGCTCCTCGACGAGTGCGATGGTGACGGGTGCATCCCGCACCGGGCTCGTGTAGGTGCCACAGTCGGCGAGCCGGCGCCGCTGCTCCTCTTCGTCGACGACGACAAAGGCCCAGTTCTGTGCGTTCTTGCTCGATCCCGTCCAACGGGCGGCTTCGATGATCGCAGTCAGATCGGCGTCGTCCAGTGGTTCGTCGCGATAGGCGCGGAGGGCGCGCAGGGCGACGATGCCCCGGTAGCGGTCGTTGGATTCCATGCAGGGAAGGCTACCTCCGCACGCGAAAGAACCGGGCACCCGGCCCGGGTCTTTCTTACGATGCTGGCTCGACTAGGCGAGCACTCTGGCTTTCTGCGCGGCGAACTCATCGTCGGTGAGCACACCCCTGCTGTGCAGATCTGACAGCTTCTCGAGCTCCTCGGCGGTGCTGATCCCTGCCTGCTGCCGGTACATCGCGGGCTTCTGCCCTGGAGTCGGCTCCGGCCGGAAAATAATGTAGGCGAGGATGCCGATCAGGGGGAACCCGATGATTCCCACGGTCCACGCCGCCGTGATCCAGCCGTTCCACGCGTTGGTCCACAGGTCGGAAAATATGGTGATCAGCAGGTACAACCAGATGGCGAGCAGGAACGCGAAAAATATCCAGCCGATCACTTCCCAAAACACCGGTCACCTCCGTATCAGGGGGTTGAAAATACGGGGGAGACCTTACCCGGTCGGTTAGTGAAACCTAGAACGTGCAGCGGTCAGAAAGCCTCGACGGGCATCTCCATCAGCGAGCCGTCTTCGCCTTCCGCCAAGGCCCGACGCAGCGCGGCCTCCGGGAGCATGTTGGCGGAAAACCACCTGGCCGATGCGATCTTTCCCTCATAGAAGGACCGATCGGCCTCGTCGGCCCCCTCGAGCGCGTCTATAGCGATGGCGGCGTGGCGGATCAGCAGCCAACCGATGATGACCTCGGCCAGCCCTTCGAGCAACGACGTCGTGTGCAACCCCGTCTTGTAGATCTCCTCGGGATCTGTCGTCGATGCCACCGCGTGTTCGACCATGGCCCCGACTTGGCCCTGCATATCCTCGAGGGCCTTGCCGAGCAGCTCCCGCTCGGTGACCAGTTCCTCGTGCCCGCCCTTGACGGTCTCCAGGATCTCCTGGACGAGGAAGGTCAGCGTTGCTCCCTTGTCCCTTGCGATCTTCCTGAAGAACATGTCCAGACCCTGGATTCCCGTGGTGCCCTCGTACAGAGTGTCGATCTTGGCGTCCCTGATGTACTGCTCCAGCGGGTAGTCCCTGGTGAAACCGGACCCTCCGAACACCTGGAGGGCGTCTGCGAGCATCTCATACGCCTTCTCCGACGAATATCCCTTCACCATCGGGAGCAACAGGTCGTCCAATTGGGCCCAGCGCTCATCGTCGGGGTGGAGGTGCGATTGATCGAGCACCCAGGCGCTGTACATGAACAACGCTCGCAGGCCCTCGGCGTACGCCTTCTGGTCCATCAGCATGCGACGCACGTCCGGATGGTCGATGATCGGGACCCTCGGTGCATTCTTGTCCCCGGCCTGCGTCAGGTCGGCGGATTGGATGCGTTCCTTGGCGTACTCCAGAGCGTTGAGGTAGCCCGTCGACAGGGTGGCCGCAGACTTGACGCCGATCGACATCCTGGCGTCTTCGATGATGAGGAACATCTGTCTGATGCCCTCATGGACATTGCCGACGAGGTACCCGATAGCCGGCTCGTCGATCCCGAAACTCAGCTCGCAGGTAGTCGAGCCATGGATGCCTATCTTGTCCTCGAGGTTTGTCGCATACACCCCATTGCGCGCCCCCATCGAACCGTCCTCGTTGACCAGGTATTTGGGGACGATGAACATCGACAGGCCCTTGGTCCCCGGCGGTCCACCCTCGCGTCGAGCCAGTACCAAATGGACGATGTTGTCGAAGTAGTCGTTTTCTCCCGACGTGATGAATCGCTTCACGCCCTCGATGTGCCACACGTCGCCTTCCACGTGGACCGCCTTGGTGATGCCGGCACCAACGTCGGAGCCGGCGTCGGGCTCGGTGAGCACCATCGACGAGCCCCAGTTGTTGTCGATCATCGGTTGGGCAAAGCGGGCCGCCTGCTCCGGTGTCCCTTCGTGGGCGATCACGCTCGCCAATCGTGCACCGCCCGCATAGAGGTAGACCGAGGCGTTGGCACCGGCAAACAGCTCGGCGAGTGCCCATCGCAGCAGCTGGGGGGCCCCGTGGCCACCGAGCGACTTGGGTACCGCGAGCAGATGCCAGCCACCGTCATGGAGCGCCGCCAGGCTGGTCTTCACCGACTCGGGAAGCTTGACCTCACCGTCGACGAGCTCGAGCTTGATCCGGTCGGCGTCGACGAAGCTTGCCGCGAAGTCCTCTCGCGCCAGGCGATCGACCTCGCGCAGAATATCCTCGGTGGTGTCGCGGTCGAAGTCCTCGAACGGTTCCTTACCGAAATAGTCGTCATATGGGTAGACCTCGAAGAGGTTGAACTCGAGATCTCTGAGGTTGCTCTTGTAATGACTCATGACCTGCCCTTTGTCGGGTAACCCTTTATCGGTATAGAACAACACACGGCCAACCGATATTTTGAGCATACACTCCATTTTGGAACGTATGCTCAAGGTTAGTTGCGGCAGGAAAAGCTGCGGCGGGAGAAGCATGGCCAGATACCAGACCGGGATTCGCACCGAAGCGGCGATCGTCGACGCGACTCGTGCGCTGCTCGCCGATGTCGGTGTGGAGGGGACGACGGTCAAGGCAATCTGCGATCGAGCCGAGGTCCAGGCCGGCTCGTTCTACAACGTATTCTCCTCAAAGGAGCAGGTGTTGATCCAAGTGGCGCGAGAGGCCATCCAGGCCGTCGGCCCGGACCCGTCCCTGGCGGCTACGGAAACTCTCGACGAACTGGTCGGCGCCTATATCTCATTCGTCGTCGACAAATCCCCGCTGGCCAGGGTGTATCTGCAAGTGGGCGCATCGTCCACTACCGACAGCTCGGTGGCACGGCGCTATCTGCGCCACCACGTGCAGCGAGCGGGACGCTTCGCCGACGCCATGCGGCGGGCCGATCCGCACCTGACCGTTGAGGACGCCGCCGTGGAAGCCGAGGTACTGCTGGGGGCACTAGACGGGCTGGCCTTCCGATGGCTGCTCGACGACATGTTCGAGTTCGCCAAGCACGCGAGGATCGCGGCTGAGTGGTATGGATGAGTTGCCAACCGCCGGCACATAGATCGTCGCCTCGCCGAGGTGTGCCGATACGCGGGTAGCGATATCGGCGACGTAGATGGTCCCCCATCCGACCACGAAGTGGCCGTCGACCCTGGTCAGCCGGTATGGCTGGTCACCGGCGCGCTGGCCCTCAATGACGCTTCTCGATCCGACACGGCCATCTAGGTCGACGGCGAATACACCATCGATGCCGTCGTCGAAGATCAACACGACCCCGACCGGCTCACCGAAGACCGGTTCTGCC
>Ga0114950_10002772_pt1 | contig 13487 bp, 9 predicted proteins | sample N075metaG_FD_83503 | JGI IMG/M metagenome (GOLD analysis project Ga0114950, IMG submission 83503) | Deep subsurface microbial communities from Kermadec Trench to uncover new lineages of life (NeLLi) - N075 metaG | ecosystem: Environmental > Aquatic > Marine > Ocean trench > Sediment | place...
GCCTCTCGAGCGCTGTGACTCGCCTCTGGAGAACACCCGATACCCGACCACCGACACGGTCTGGGCCGCGTACCAGACGCGGGCTCGGAAAGGTGAATCGACTGCCCGCCGCTCGAACGCCTCGGCCAGGTCACCGAGGGTCCCCTGCCCCGACAGGCCAGCGGGGACCGCCCACTCCAGCAACCGTTCGAGCCAACGAGCGGGCCGGTAGCCGCTCATCGGTCGAGGCCGGCTTCGAGCCCGTCCCAGAGCGCCAACAGGGTGCTCCGGGAACGGGCCAGCAGCGCCTTGCCGGAGGCGGTGACGCGAACGTACCGCCGCGGCCGCCCGCCGCGTTCCTGGGAGCTCTCTCCGGCAAACGACTCCACCAAGCCCTTCTTCTCCATGCGATCGAGGGTCGTGTACAACGACCCGCTCGAGGGCTTCCTGCCACCCACCGCCTCGAGCTCACCGCGAATCGCCAGGCCGTAGGCATGGTTGTCGAGTCGCATGATCGACAAGAGAACCATCTGCTCGAACTCCCCCAGGAAATTCTGACTCATTTCACGCAGGTCCTCATTTCCCGATGCACGAAGCTGATCGAGACGGCGCACTCGAGCACGAACGGCGCGCCGACGATTACGAAGCCCTCGCCGTTGGGGTCCCAGCGCTCGAAGATCGCGAGGTCGCGCATGCGTGTCGGCAAACCGGGGTACGTCATGCCACCCAGGCCGAGCGTGCTGTCGCCTTCGGCTTCGAGGTGCAACGCCGTCTGGACCGGCTCATTGATGATCATGGTCGACATGCCGAGGTCGAGCTGCGCCGGGTACGCCTTGCCGTTGAACTCGATGTCGAGCGCCAGAACCGTGCCGTGAAAGACGCGCAAGCGAATAGGATCCGACAACGTCATTCCGTCCCACGCCACCGTACGACCGAAGGGCTTCAGCACCAGTCGCGCGCCGGGCACGTCGATCAGGATGTCGTAGTCGTTGAGGGTCTCGGACCCGACCATGCCGGCGATGACCAATCCGTCGGCGGTGAGTTGCTCATCGGGCACCGTGGTGAGGCCCTCCATATCCAGCGGTAAACCGCCGATGGTGAGGTTCAGGCGGCCGCCCAGCTTGGCCGCCGTCGATTCGGAAATTACCGTCGGCGGCGTCCCCGTGCTCAGCATGAACTCGAACTCGGTACCGTCGGGGGCCTTGACCGGCACCAACAAACGGCCCGCCTCGACGCGCAACGAGACCTCGGTCGGTCCCTGCCCATGCATCTGTGCCGTCGCCGGCGACGCCACCGCGATCACGAGGATCGCCACAGCCAAGAGCTTCTTCATCCCACCTGTCTCCCTCGGGGAGCGAACCCGACGATTCCGGGACATTCTCACAATGTAATACTCACAATGTAGTATACGGGGCCACGTCGCGGAAGTTTCAGCCGTGACCCGTTGAGATATCCAGGCTAGCCGGTTACTGCCCCCTCCGACGCCGACCCCACGAGCCGCGCGTACTTGGCAAGCGCCCCCCACGCGTAGCGGGGCTCCGGTGCCTGCCACTGCGGGCGGCGCTCCTCGAGGTCGGCGTCGACGTCGAGCCTGCGGGCATCGACATCGAGCGTCACGGTGTCCCCCTCGTGGACCAGCGCGATGGGTCCGCCGTTGGCGGCCTCAGGGGCGACGTGGCCGACCATGAAGCCGCGGGTGGCACCACTGAAGCGGCCGTCGGTGACCAGGGCGACGGAGTCGCCGAGGCCCTGGCCCATCAACGCCGCCGTGACGCCGAGCATCTCCCGCATCCCCGGGCCTCCGCGCGGACCTTCGTACCGAATGATGATCACGTCGCCGGCCTCGATCTTCCCGCCCTGCACGGCGGCGAATGCATCCTCCTCCGAATCGAAGACCCGCGCCGGGCCGCTGTGGTGGGTGCGCTCGTGGCCGGCGAGCTTCACGACGCAACCGTCGGGGGCAAGGCTGCCCCGCAGGATGGCGATGCCGCCCCTCGACTTGATCGGCGCCTCGAGGGTGCGGATGACCTCCTGCCCGGGGGTCTCCTCGGCCGTCTCCGCCTCCTCGGCCAACGTCTTGCCGCTGACCGTCGGCTGATCCTTCAGAAGCCCACCGTCCAGGAGTCGTTTGATCAACAGGCGGAGCCCGCCGGCGCGGTCGACGTCGGGCGCGGTGAACCGGCCGGCAGGTTTCAGGTCCGCGATCACAGGTGTTGCTGCCGAAATCGCGTCGAAGTCGTCGATCGAGAGCTCCACGCCGGCCTCGCGGGCAATGGCGAGCAGGTGAAGCACCGCGTTGGTCGAGCCCGCCGTCGCCGCCACCGATGCGATAGCGTTGTCGAGAGCCGTGCGGGTGATGATCTGCCGCGCCGTGACACCCTCCCGGATCAGGCGCATGACCAGCTCGCCCGAATGGAACGCGGCGCCCTTCTTGCGCGCGTCCATCGCCGGGATGTCGTTGACGCCCATCGGCGAGATGCCCAGCACGGTCATCGCGGTCGACATGGTGTTGGCGGTGAACTGGCCACCGCAGGCGCCGGCACCGGGGCAGGCGACGTCTTCGAGGTCGTGCAGATCCTGCTCGGTGATCACGCCGGCGGCGCAGGCTCCGACCGCCTCGAAGACATCCTGGATGGTGACGTCCTTGCCTTGATAACGCCCGGCGTAGATCGAGCCGCCGTAGATCATCAGTGACGGCAGATCGAGACGGGCAAGCGCCATCACCGTCCCGGGAATGGTCTTGTCGCAGCCGGAGATCGCCACCACACCGTCGAGTAGGTGGCCGCGCACCGCCAGCTCGATGGTGTCGGCAATGGCCTCGCGCGATACCAGAGAAGCCCGCATTCCCGAGGTCCCCATCGAGATTCCGTCGGAAACCGCAATGGTGTTGAACTCGAACGGCGTGCCCCCAGCCGCGCGGATGCCTTCCTTGACCGACTCGCCGAGCTCGCGTAGGTGCACGTTGCACGGGGTCAGTTCGGTCCAGGTGTTGGCAACACCGACCAGAGGACGTTCGATATCCTCATCGGTCAGACCCATGGCCTTGAACATCGCCCGGGCCGGGGCGCGGGAGATTCCCTTCTTGATGGCGTCGCTTCGCATGGTTAGCCTGCTTCCGGTTGGTGCGGCGCCGAGGCGCGTCGGCACCTTCCGCTTCTACCACAATTTCCAGCGACCGCGAGCCCCCCGAAGCCGGATGTCTACGAAAGGAGCGCAGCCATGAGGGTTCTTGTCTTCGGTGCCGGGGCAATGGGGAGTGTGGTGGCGGCTCGCCTCGCCGATGCTCACCAGGTCAGCCTCGTCGGCCGGCGGCGTCACGTCGATGCGATCAACGCGCGCGGCCTGCAGATCAGCGGTCACACAGAGAGCGTGCAAACAGCGATCCATGCGACCACCGACCCATCCTCGCTGAGGGGCGCGGCGCCCGACGCGATTCTCCTCACGGTGAAGGCCTACGACACGAGATCGGCCGTGGCCGCTCTCTCCGACTACTGGAATACGTCGATCTTCGTGTCGCTGCAAAACGGCCTGGGCAACGAGGAGGCGATCGCCGAACACGCCAGCAAGGTGCTCGGCGGGGTGATCAACCAGGGCGCCACCTTCATCGGCCCGGGCGAGGTGTTCCACGCCGGTTCCGGTGAGATCGATCTCGGCCCCTTCGCCGGCACCACCGATGACGATGCCGAGACCATCGCCGCGGCCCTGCGGGATGCCGGTTTTCCTGCCCATGCGAGACCTGACATCCGGGCGAGGATCTGGGCCAAGGTGATCCTCAACGCCGCGGTCAATCCGCTCACCGCGCTGCTGCGCAAGCGCACCGGCGAGCTCATCGACAACGACGCGCTCGAGGAGGCGCTCCGAGTCGTTGTCGAGGAATCGGTGGCGATCGCGGCGGCCTGCGGTATGCCGATCCACACCGCCGACATAATCGACAAGATCCACGCCGTCGCCGAGGCCACCCGTGACAACAAGTCGAGCATGTTCCAGGATCTCGAACGGGGCCGCCGCACCGAAATCGATGCCATCAACGGAGCGCTGATCGCCAAGGCCCGCGAGCACGGCGTCCCCTGCCCCGCCAACCAACTGCTCGCCAACATGGTACGGGCAGCGGGTGACGGCGCTCGAGGATGAGCGGTTGCCGCCGGCGGGCTGCTAGCCTGAAGGCTGCCGAGCCCCCCGACCTGGACGATCAACATGAACCGACGCGACTTTCTCGCCACCGGTGCTGGCGGCGCCCTGAGCTCCGCACTGCACCGTCCCGGCGGCGCCGCGAGCAGCGAAGATGAGCGCCGTCGCTCCGGCGGCCCCGAAGGGAGCCGCACGATAGGCGGCGGCGCGGCCATCTTGCAGGATGTCCGCAGCCTGTTCCCGCGGCTCGACCACGAGATCTTTCTCAACGCCGCCGCCGGCACACGGCGCCCACGTCTACGCCGACATCATCCAGGCGGCAGGAATCGTTCCGGTCGACGCCCCGGCGATGGGCATCGATTTCGCCGCCGGCAACGGCTACAAGTGGCTGTTCGGGCCGCATGGCACAGGCTTCTTGTACGTGCGCCAAGAGCTGCAGGGCACGGTTCTCGAGGATGAACTGTTCCCCGGCCACCTGCGCCACAACTACACGCCATGGGTCGATGCGCCCGAGCCCGGCCAGCCGGCGCTTCCCTTCGCCGCGCGCACCGACGCGCAGCGCTACCAGCCGGGTCACGTGGCGTATCTATGCTACGCCGCCGTGCACGAAGGGCTCGCCTTCATCGACGAGGTGGGCGTCGAGAATGCCCTGGCCCACAGCGTGGCGTTGAACCAGCGACTGCTGGCCGGCCTCGATGCCGCCCGCTACACGTGCATCTCGCCGCACGTCGATCGTTCGCCGATCATCACCTTCCGCGGGCCGGGTCGGCCCCGCGTGGCGGCCGCCTTGGAAGCTTCGAACGTCGTCGTGTCGCTGTCCCCGACCGAGCCGCAGATCCGCGTCTCGCCGGCGATCTTCAGCAACGAAGACGACATCGACGCGCTCATCGACCTGTTGAATGGCGCCGATCTCAACGGGTCGTAAAGCGAGCCGGGGCGAAGGCGTGTGAGGCCGGACCCGCGCCTTTCGAAGTTGGTTGGTGCATACTCCTGCGCATGAGGCACCCGGTGCCAACAGTCGAGCAGGGCGAGAGGCGTGGCGGCGCTCGCCGGTCGTTGGTCGCGCTCGTCGTTGCTGTTCCGCTCTTGTCGCTTGTTGGCGGCTCCGCCGCCACCGCCGGGGCACTCGGGCTGCAGGAAGGCGCATCGGCGGCGTCCGCCGTGCCGACGCCGCTGGAGCATTACGAGGAGTTCGACGCCGCCGTCGCCGCCCGCGCCTTGTTGCCGCGCATCGCTTTGCGACTCGACCCGGCGACGCTGCAGCGCGTCATGGCGATGGTCGGGCCCGACCCCGCGGCCAACCCGCCATCCGTGACCACGGAGGAGGCGCTGGAGATTCTCGAGCGCATCGACCTGGAGCCCTTTCGTGCCGAGCTCACCGAGTTGCTGCTGCACCGCTCCAACGTGCTCGAGCTCATCCCCGAAGGTCTCGAAGATTGGATCCCACTGGTGCACGACTCGCTCCTGGTGATACTCGACGGCATGACGATGGACCGCCTTCGCGCCCGCATCGCCGGACAGGCGGCGCTCCCCGTGGATGCAACGCGCGGCGACCGTATGCTCGCCTTCGGTGCCGAGACGCCGACCTTCCAGAAGCTGGGCCAGATCATGGCGCGCAGCTCCTGGTTGCCCGAGGACCTGCGGGAACCGCTGCAGTCGCTCGAGAGCGACATCGTCACCACCAACGCCGCCGCACTGCTCGCCACCATCGAGCAGGAGCTTGGCGACGACACGCTGCGCGACTACCAGTTCGAGTTCGAAGACGAGGTCCTCAGCGAGGCTTCGATCGGCGCCCTCATCGGCGCCACCATCGTCGTCCCCGGCGAAGACCAGCGCCGCCGCGTGGTGGTCAAGGTGATCAAGGCGTACGCCATCGAAGCCATCGGGCAAGACCTCGAGAGCATCAACACGTTGCTGGGCGTACTCGAAGAGAACCGCGAATTCTACGGCATCGGCGCCACGCCGTTGGTGGACATGTTCAAGGAGCTGCGCTCGGCGCTGGCACGCGAAATTCGGGCGGCGGACGAGCAAGACAACCTACGCCGGGCACGCGCCTACTTCGCCAGCGATCCTCGCGTAGAAGTGCCGTTGGTGTACGAATGCTCGAGCGACAACGTCACCGTGATGGAGCGGATCGAGGGCGGCAAGGTGACCGACGCGTTCCCCGGCGATGAGGAGCAACGCCGGCGACTGGCGCGGCGACTGGCCACCATCATGATCTACGAGGTGATGTTCCACCCGGCGGACGCGTTGTTCCACGGCGACCCCCACGCCGGCAACGTCTTTCATGTCGGCGGCGAGGACGATCCCTATCGCATAGCCCTGCTGGACTGGGGGCTGCAGGGTGTTCTTTCGCACGAGCGCCGGGCCAAGCTCGTACAGGTCGGGCTGGGCCTGCAACTGGAGCATGCGGACCGCCTGCGCAAGAACATGGACGGCTTGATCGATGGCAACATCGACCTCGATGCCGACAGCGCCAAGGTCGACACCATTATTGCGGAGCTTTTTGCGGCAGTGGACGACGTCAAGCGCGGCAGCGGAGAGGATCTCGGTACGCTGCGGCAGCTCGATCGACTGATCACCGCGCTCACCGCGGCAGGCTACAGTGTCAACGGGGACATCCTTCTGTACGTAAAGTCGACCTACACCATAGAGTCGGTGATCTCGGACCTCGATCCCGACTTCGACAGCGGCGACTACGTGGCCGGCCGGATGAGAAGCCAGATCTTCAAGGAGATGCCGAAGCGCCTCGGCAACACCATTTGGGTGCCCGGGATGTGGTCGCACGAGTACGGCAGCATGGCATCGAACAATGACGTCTGGGCCAGCACGTTGAACAGCATCGGGCTCGGCTTCAAGGCGATCGGCGTCGGCATATGGAGAGGAATCAGTTTTCCTTTCCGTTAGCCCGTACTTCGCAACGGGTTCCGTGGCCGGTTAGTTGCGTGCCGCCTGTGCCGCGCCCGAGCGTCGCGGGTCCGCTCCCGCAACCGCTTTGCCCTCGCGGATCATGACGGCGGCGCCATATCCCATGCGCATCTCGCCGCGCAGCGAGATCATCTGGAAGTTGTGCCCCATGCCACGCAACTCGCGCACCACCTGCGGCGCGATGATGTCTTCGGCGGTGATCACCGTCGGGCGGGGTGCCCCACCGCCGCGACCGCCGCGCCCCGACACCAGAAAGCGGGGCAGCTCGAGGGCCCGCTGGGGGTCGAGGCCGCCGTCGATCATGCCGGTGATCACCGAGAGGACCGCCGCGCCGATCCACGCATTTCCGGCGGCGCCGACGGCGAGAAACGGCTCCTGCTGCTCGCCGGTGCCGCGGAACACCAGCGTCGGCGAAATCGAGGTGCCGTTGCGCGCGTACGGCAAGCGGGCTCCGTAGGCCGTCGGGTTGGAGCCGTACGAGCGCAGCTTGTCGTTGTAGATGAATCCGACACCGGGGGTGACGTAGAAGTTGCCGCCCCAGGTTCCCAGCGTCTGGGTGACGGCGACGAAGTTCCCCTCGCCGTCGGCAACGGCGAACGCGGTGGTTCCCGTATAACGGCAGCCCTCTTCGGTGTCTTCACACGACAGGTCGTTCTCGATCCACAGGGAAGCGACCTTCTCCTGCTCGCGGGCGCACTCGGGCAATTCACCGCGGTCGGCTTGCACATCGTCCCGCGAAAGGGCGCGCTCGGGGTCGAAACAGCCTGCCCAGCGCCGTTCAGCGCCGATTGGATCAATCGCGTCATCGATATCGACGGGCCACAAGCTGGGGTCGGCCATGCGGGCGCGCGGCTGCAGTTTGGAAGCCTCGATCAGGGCGTGCAACGAGCCCGCATCCTCGCTGTACAGCTTCATGGGCTCGAAGTTGTCCAGCAGGTTGAGCTTGGCGACCAACGAGACGCCGCCGCTCACCGGCGGTGCGGCCGTGTAGATGGTATGGCCCCGGTACTCGCCGACCACCGCTGCTCGCTCCACGGCGAAGTAGCGCGCCATGTCGTTCATCGTCATGGCGTTGCCCTTGCCACGCAGGTCTTCGACGATGCGGCGCGCCACCTCCCCCTCGTAGAAAGCGTCGGCGCCGTCTGCGGCGATCTGCTCGAGCGTCCAGGCAAGGTCCGGGTTCTTGAAGAAATCGCCCGGCTGCAGCGGCTCACCGTCGGGAAAGAACAGCTCCATGCTGCTGTCCCAACGGGCGTAGCGGTCACGCTCCAGGGAAAGGGTGGTAGTAAAAGCGTCGCCGAGCACCCACCCGTCGCGCGCCGCGCGGATGGCGGGCTGTACCAGGTCCGACCATTCGACATCACCGCTGCCGTACTCCTCGTACGCCAGCTCCATGCCCCGCGGCACGCCGGGGACGTTGGCCAGCATCGGACCGGTGGGGTTGGCGAGCGCGGCGTTCTCCAGCGTCGCCTCCTGCGGCACACGGGTGAGAAACTCGATCACCACCGGTTTTTCCATGCTGTTGAGGTACACGACCATCTGGCCGTAGCCACCCAGGCCGCTGGCGTCCGGTTCGACGACGCCGAGCGCGAACGACACGGCGACCGCCGCGTCGACGACATTGCCGCCGGCTTCGAGAATTTCCACACCGGCGGCGGTGGCGATGGGGTGGGCGCTCGATACCGCGGCGCGGCCGCTGACCTGGTCCCGGGCGCTGGGGCGCTCCCGCAGCATGGTGTGGATGATGTCTTCGAGTTCGGCGTCGGCGGCGGCATCCATGGCCTGCGGCCGATAAGTGTCCCGCAGCTGCGTCCATGCGGCCGCCCTCTCGCCTTCGGCGAAGTAGATATCGGCGAGACGCTGCCACACCCGATCGAAAGCCTCGCCATTGTACGAGGCACGGTCGGTGCGCGGGGCGACGAGCAGGGGGTCGAGTTCGGTAGCGAACGGCGCCGGCGCCTCGATGAGCCAGAAGCGCGCCTCTCCGTCGGCGGCGGCGAAGATATCGGTTACCGCACGGTCGCCGACACGATCGGGATCGCCGTTATAACCCGGGCCGCTGGGAGCAAGCTCGGCAAGGGCGATCTGCGTGCCATCCGGCGCCCAGGCCGGAGCCGCGGAGACCTCGGCAATAAGGTTGCGGAAGCGCCCGTCCGCCGGCGCCACGTAGACAGCCGGCGACCCGCCCCGCGTGCCGAACGCGATGCGCTCGCCATCCGGTGCCCAGGTCGCCGCCGCTACGGTCAAACCGCTGATCACCGTCTCGTCCTCGTCGACCTCTCCCTCGTCGTCGAAGGTGATGACGTGGATGCTTCTCCCCACGATGTAGAGCAGCTTGTCGCCCGCCGGAGAAAAGGTCGGGGAGCTCTCCGCGCCGTCCGCTTCCTTCAGGGGCTTTTCTTCACCCTCCGCGGTGCGCACCCACAGATCAGCGGTGGCGCCACGGCCGCGCACAAAGACGATGGTGCCGTCGGGCGCCACGGTGGGCTGGGTGTCGGGCGCCTCGGTGGCGGTGAGTTGCGCGCTGCCCTTGACCCGCCCTTGGTCGTCGACAATCACACGCCACAGGTTGGTGGCGCCGCCGTGGTCGGATGCGTACACAATGGACGTCCCGTCTGCGCTCCACACCGGGTCGCGGTCCCAGTCCGGACCGCCGGTGACCTGCACCAGCTGGTCGGCGCGTAGATCCACACGGCCCCGTCGCACACCCGATACCCAGATATCGCCGTTTACCTCGAACGCCAGACGGTGGTCCACAGAGTACGACGGGCTGCGGATCCAAGCCCGCGCTTCGGCCTCCTGCCACCCCACCACTGCACCGGCGCGCCCGGGAGCCCATCCGGCTCCGGCCAGGCCCGCCACCAGCAACGCCAGAGCCGAGACCAACGCGTCCCGCCCAGGGGAGTTCTTCAGCACCCTACTACGCTTCATTGCGGCACCTCACACTTGATTCCGGCATGCGAAAGATTGGGGGCCCGGTTACTGAGACCGGGCGCCGACAAGGGTATCCGCTCATCTGACCGGGCACCAACTCATCGGAGGGACACCAACTGGTCTGACCGGGAAGCAATCCATCGGAGGGGGCACCAATAGGCACGACCTTGCGCATCAGTACAGCGACGGGCGTATCGAGCCCGGTGGACAGTACCTATACTCCCTGGTGCGATACACGGCTGCGATCCCGAGGGTGGGGCGGCGGTATCGGGCGGAGGACAGCGTGCTGTTACAGCGTTTCCATGAACCACAACAGGGTGAGCTCCCATGCCTACTACGATCCGTCGTTCAATGATTTCGCGCGCCGCAGCCGTGGTTGCCGCGCTGGCATTGGCAGCAGCCTGCTCCGCGCCGGTTCCAGACGTTGCTCCCGCAGATCTGGTACTGCACAACGGCGTCGTCATCACCGTCGACGACAGCCTGCCCGAAGCCCAGGCCATCGCCATCAATGGTCACACCATCACCGCGGTGGGCAATAACGCGGACATTGGCGCCTACATCGGCGACAACACCGAAGTCATCGACCTCCAGGGCCGCCTCGCCATCCCCGGGTTCATCGAAGGCCACGGCCACTACATGAGCCTGGGCGAGTCCAAGATGATTCTCGACCTCAACAACGTGCGCGACTGGGACGAGATCGTCACCATGGTGGCCGCGGCGGCACAGGGCGCCGAGCCCGGCGAGTGGATCGAGGGACGCGGTTGGCACCAGGAGAAGTGGGAGAGCGTGCCGACGGTCAACGTCGACGGCGTGCCGCTGCACAACGGCCTGTCCGAGGTGTCGCCGCAGAACCCCGTGCACCTGGGGCACGCCTCCGGTCACGCCTCGTTTGCCAACGCCCTAGCGATGGAGCTCGCCGGCATCGATCGAAACACGCCGGATCCGGCCGGCGGCACCATCGTGCGCGACGCCGATGGCAACCCCACCGGCCTGCTGCGTGAGACGGCGCAGCGAATCGTCGATGCCCGCATCGCCGCCGACAACGCCGATGTGGACCCGGCCGACATCGAGGCGCAGATGCGCCGGATGGTACAGCTCGCCGGCGAGGAGGCGCTCAGCAAGGGCGTTACCAGCTTCCACGATGCCGGCGCCGATTTCGACACCATCGACTTTTTGCGGGGACTGGCCGACGAGGGCGAGCTCCCGGTGCGCCTGTACGTCATGGTGCGGCGCGAGTCCAACGAGGACATGGCCGCGCGCCTCGCCGACTATCTGATCATCCCCGAGGGCAACGATTTTCTCGCGGTGCGCTCCATCAAGCGCCAGATCGACGGGGCCTTGGGCTCGCACGGTGCCTGGCTATTGGAACCCTACGAGGACATGGCCGACAGCAGCGGCCTGGTGCTGGAGCCCGTCGACGACATCACCCGCACCTGCGAAATCGCCATCGACAGCGGTTTTCAGGTCAACGCCCACGCCATCGGCGACCGCGCCAACCGTGAGGTGCTCGACATCTACGAGAAGGTGTTCGCCGCCAACCCCGACAAGACCGGCTTGAGATGGCGCGTCGAGCACGCCCAGCACCTGCATCCCGACGACATCCCACGCTTCGGAGAGCTCGGTGTGATCGCGGCCATGCAGGGGGTGCATTGCACCTCCGACGCCCCCTGGGTGTACCGCCGCCTGGGCGCCGAGCGCGCCGAATCCGGCGCCTACATGTGGCGCGACCTGATCGATTCGGGCGCTATCATCGGCAACGGTACGGACGTGCCGGTGGAGGACATCGACCCCATAGCCAGCTTCTACTCTTCGGTGGCGCGCCTCGATCTCAACGGCGACGTATTTTTCCCCGCCCAACGCATGACGCGCGAGGAGGCGCTGGCCTCGTACACCATCAACAACGCCTACGCCGCCTTCGAGGAGCACCTCAAGGGCTCCATCACCCCCGGCAAGCTCGCCGACATCGTCGTGCTATCGGGCAACATCATGACCGTTCCGCTGGAGCAGATCCCGGCGACCCGCGTCGATATAACGATCATCGGTGGGGAGGTCGGCTACCGGCGCTAGGGGTTCGGAGGGTGCTGGCTTGGCTAGCCTTCTTCTTTGTTGACGTAGATCGTCTGCGTCGGGAAGGCCATCTCGATGCCCTCTTGTTCGAAGCGGCGCAAGATCTTCAGGTTGATCGACTGGGTGGTGTCCATCAAGTTCTTGTACGACGGTGTTTCCATCCAGTACACGATCGCGAAGTTCAGTGAGAAGTCACCGAACTTGGCAAAGTGGGCGCGGTCGAAACGCGCCAACTCTTCGTCGTCGATGATCTCCTTGATCATCCGGGGGATGGCTTCGAGCTTGTCGACCGGCGTGTCGTAGGTGACGCCGAGCGACATGTTGCCACGACGTTCCTTCATGCGGCCGAAGTTCCGCAGCCGGCTGGAGAGTAGGTCGCCGTTCGACATCACCAGCTGCTCGCCGGTGCCGCTGCGCACCCGCGTGCTCTTGAGGCCGACGTTCTCCACCGTGCCGCTGAACTCCCCGACGGTAATGTAGTCGCCCACCGCGAACGGCTTGTCGAGGGCGATGGTCAACGAGCCGAAGAGATCCTGGAGGATACCGTTGAGCGCCAGGGCGACGGCGACGCCGCCGATACCCAGACCGGCAACCAGCGCGTTGATGTCGAAGCCGATGCTCGCCAGTCCGACCAGCGTCATGAGACCGATGAAGACGATGCGCGCCACGGTGCCGATGATGCCCACGGCGGTGGTGCTTGCCGGATCCTTTGCATCCATACGCTGTTCGGTGAAGCGAATCAGCGCGTAATCGATCAGGCTGTTGCCCCACAGCACCGCCTGCAACAGGAACACCACCACCGCGATACTGGCCATATACGTCCGCAGGGAGTCCGGTAGTGCCAGCATGAACGACCCGGCATACATCGACAGGGTGGCGATGAGCAGAAACTTGGTACTTCCCAGCAGCTTGACGATGACGTCGTCGAAGTCCGTCGCGGTCTTCTCCGCGAGCTTCTTGAGCCGGTGGACGATCACGTACTTGACGACGTGAAAGCCGACGAACGTCAGCACCACGACACCGAGCGCGATGCCCCATTGCAAAACCGTGTTGTCGAGATACACCTGATCGAGGTACTCCATCTCTTCTCCTTTAGGAGGCCGTGGTGGAAGTGTGATGGGTCCGGCTATACCACACTCTCACCGGCCTGTTAGGGCTCAAGCAGCACTTTCGTGCAGCCGTCCAGCTTCTTGTCGAAAATTTCGTACCCACGCACCCCCTCGGAGAGTGGCAGGCGGTGGGAAAACACCAGCTCGGGGTCGATGTGCCGGTCGCGCACCAAGGGTGCCAAACGCGCCATGTAAGCGCGAGCGGGGCAGCGACCGCTGCGGAAGGTGAGGTTCTTGTCGTACGCGTCAATGGGTGTGAATCCGAAGCGATCCTCCGAGTGTACGCCCACCGACGACAGCGTACCGCCGGGGCGCAGGATGGCAATCGCCGTGTTGATGGCC
>Ga0114950_10002773_pt1 | contig 13487 bp, 13 predicted proteins | sample N075metaG_FD_83503 | JGI IMG/M metagenome (GOLD analysis project Ga0114950, IMG submission 83503) | Deep subsurface microbial communities from Kermadec Trench to uncover new lineages of life (NeLLi) - N075 metaG | ecosystem: Environmental > Aquatic > Marine > Ocean trench > Sediment | place...
CCGGATCGACGCGCAGCTCAACGACCGTCGTTTGTTCTCCCTCGACGACACTGACCTGTACCTCGTCGGGGTAATCCACAAGCGCTTTGGCGATGTTACGAACCAATTCCTCGATCAACATGCAGCAGCTCCCCTGTTGGCGAATTCGTGAGTGTGTGCGGGGGACCCGGGGGCCTCAGCCGGTCACCGGTTTGGGGCGCACCGTCGCCGGTGCGCTTAGCCTGGGCTATTCCTTGTCGTGGTCGTCGGTCTCCTCGGCGGCGGGCTCGGCGTCTCCACCCTCGGGTGCTGCGGCGACGTCACCCGAAGACTCCTCGGCGACGGCTTCGACCCCGGCGTCATCGGAAGAACCCTGGGCGACCGCTGCGGCCCCTTCTTCGGCCTCCTCATCGACCGCAGCCACCTCGACCTCGGGCTCCGGTTCCGGCGCCGTGGCGCGGATCCGGGCGTGCTTGACGGTGTCGCGATGGCGCGACGGCGCCACCGCCTGTTGGGTCTCCACCGCGCTGGACTGGACCTTCTTCAGCAGGCTCTTGACCGTGTCAGACACCTGCGCGCCCTTGTCGATCCACGCCTTGGTCTTCTCGACGTCGAGAACGACCTTGGCCGGCTCGTAGCGCGGGTGGTAGTGGCCCAGGACCTCGATGAAGGCGCCGTCACGCGCCGCCCGGCTGTCGGCTACGACAACGCGGTAGTGCGCGTCCTTCTTCGCTCCTGTTCTACGTAGACGAATCGAAATCACGCTGTATCTCCTCCTGGTGCCCGAACGCGGTGCGACGATCCCTCACGGAGAGAACCCCGCGATCCGCATCATGTCGAGCGGGTTGCCCCGCTGGCGGCTGAGCTTCTTCATCAGCTTTCGGGCGGTGTTGAATTGTTTGAGCAACTGGTTGACGTCTTGAACGCGGGTACCGCTGCCCTTGGCGATACGGCGGCGGCGCGACCCGTCGATGGTTTGTGGATGGCAACGCTCCCCGGGCGTCATGGAATCGATGATGGCGCTGAAGCGTCTCATGTCCTGTTCGGCCGGGGCCAGGGCCTTGCTGTCGATCCCCCGCCCCATCGGCAACATCTCTAAGAGCGTGGACATCGAGCCTATCTTGTTCATCTGGCGCATCTGCTCGCGGAAGTCCTCGAGTGTGAACGTCGCCTGGCGAAGGCGCTTCGCCATGTCCGCGGTCGTCTCGACGTCCATGGCGCCCTGCGCCTTTTCGATCAGCGTCAGGATGTCTCCCATGCCAAGGATGCGCGAGGCGATACGGTCGGGGTGGAAAGGCTCGAGATCCTCGAAGCGCTCGCCGACACCGACGTACAGGATCGGCAGGCCGGTCACGGCGACGATCGACATCGCCACGCCGCCACGGGCGTCGCCGTCGAGCTTGGTGAGCACCGTTCCGGTCAGCGGCAAGCGCTCCCCGAAAACTCTCACGCTGTTGACCGCATCCTGCCCGGCAAGGGAGTCGGCAACATAGACGACGTCGCCCGGGTTCAGGGCTTCGACCAGCGCGGCGGCTTCGTCCATCATCGTTCCATCGAGGTGTAGGCGACCCGCGGTGTCGAGGACGACGACGTCACGGCCGTTGAGCCGCGCCGCCTCCACAGCCTGCCGCGCCAGATCGACGGCATCGTCACCGTCGCCGTCGAACGCCTCTAGCGAAGCGCTGGTCGCCATCTGGGCGAGCTGCTCGCGCGCCGCCGGACGATGGACATCGACCGAGGCGAGCAAGGGCGAGTGGCCGCTGCGACGCAACCGGTGACCGAGCTTGGCCGCGGTCGTCGTCTTGCCGGCGCCCTGCAGGCCTACAAGCATGACGACGTCGGGGGTGGCGCCCCCGAGCCGCAACGAAACCCGGGACCCACCGAGCAACTTCACCATCTCCTCGTGGACGACCTTGACCACCTGCTGGCCGGGGGTCAGCGAGTCGAGCACCTCCTGTCCCTGGGCGCGCTCACGTACGACGGCGAGGAAATCCTTGACGACACCGAAGTTGACGTCGGCTTCGAGTAACGCCATGCGCAAGTCACGCAGCGCCTCGCCGAGGCTCGCCTCGTCGACGCGCACCACGCCCCGCATCATACGCAGCGTCCTCTGCAGGCGTTGGCTGACGTGCTCGAACATGTCGTCTTTCGGCGCGGGCTCCCGGGTCAGACCGACTTCAGGTCGTGCCCGAGCTTCCGTTTCTTGGTCTCGAGATAGCGGCGTGTTGTTTCGGTCGGCTCGATCTCGATGGGGACGCGCTCGACGATCTCCAGGCCGTAGCCGGAAAGACCGACGAATTTGCGCGGGTTGTTGGTCATGATCTTGAGCTTGGAGGCGCCCAGGTCGGTGAGGATCTGCGCGCCGATGCCGTAGTCGCGCTGATCGGCCGGGAAGCCGAGGGCCTCGTTAGCTTCGACCGTGTCGGCGCCCTCATCCTGGAGCTCGTAGGCCCGCAACTTGTGGACGAGGCCGATGCCGCGCCCTTCCTGCCGCAGATACACGATGATGCCGCGGCCCTCGTCGGCGATCCGCTGCATCGCCGTTTCCAATTGCGAGCCGCAGTCGCAGCGCGCCGAGAAGAAGGCGTCACCGGTGAGACATTCGGAGTGCACCCGAATCAACACCGGCTCGCCGTCGGCGACATCGCCCATGACGAGGGCGACGTGGATCTTGTTGTCGAACTCGTTTTCGTAAGCATGCAACGTGAAGTCACCGAAGCGGGTCGGCAGGTTCGGCGACGCCACGCGTTTTACGAAACGCTCGGTGCTGAGCCTGTAGCGGATCAAATCGGCGATGTTGATGACCTTCATCCCGTGCTCGGCGGCGAACTCAATGAGCTCCGGAACCCGGGCCATCGTGCCGTCATCGTTCATGATCTCGCAGATCACGCCGGCCGGATACAGGCCGGCCATGCGGGCGAGGTCGACCGCCGCCTCGGTCTGGCCGGCGCGGCGCAGCACGCCGCCGGATTCGGCGCGTAGCGGAAACATATGGCCGGGCCGGGCGAGATCGCCGGGCAGCGTGTCGGGATCGATCGCGGCGCGCACCGTGGCGGCGCGGTCAGCGGCCGAGATACCGGTGGAGACGTCCTTTGTTGCTTCGATCGAAACGCAAAACGCGGTGTTGAACTGCGACGAGTTGTCCTCAACCATCAGGGGGACCTGCAGGGCATCGAGCCGCTCGCGTGTCATCGGCAAGCAAATCAGCCCGCGGCCGTGCTTGGCCATGAAGTTGATCGCCTCCGGGGTGATCTTGTCGGCGGCGATCGTCAGGTCGCCTTCGTTCTCGCGATCCTCGTCGTCGACGACGATCACCATGCGACCCCGCCGGATATCCTCGACCGCATCTTTGATCTTGTCGAAGCTCATTTCTTTTCCCCCGAGATGGCGACGATCGACTCGGCCGCCGGCACCTGCAGATGGCCTTCGAGCATCCGGGCGACGTACTTGCCGAGGATGTCGACTTCCATGTTCATCGCCTCGGCGCGCTTGTCCGAGATCAGGTTCGTATGCTCCAGGGTGTGCGGAACGAGCTGGACGTCGAACCAATCCCCATCGAGGTCGGCGATGGTCAAGGAAACCCCGTTGATCGCGATCGAGCCCTTCGCCACCAGATACCGACCCAATCCCGCCGGCAGCTCGAATCGAAGGCGCACGAAGTCGCCCTCTTGCCGCTGGAACCGCTGCCTGGTCACGGCGTCGACGTGCCCCTGCACGAAGTGCCCACCGAGCCGCGCGTTGGCCGCCAACGGACGCTCGAGGTTCACGCTCGTACCCTCCTCGTAAAACGACTGGTTGGTGCAAGCGATGGTCTCCGGCGAGACTTCGACGACGAATTCGGTACCGTCGATCTCGATCGCCGTCAGGCACACACCGTCCACCGCGACGCTGTCGCCGGGCGCTAGACCCGGGGCGACGGCGCTGGTAGCGATGCGCAGGAGCGAGCCGTGCAGCCCACGCTCGATGCGCGTAACAGTACCTATCTCTTCGACCAGGCCGGTAAACATTCGTGCGTTTCTGGTTTGAACCGTGTTGAAGGCTTCTTTTCGACGCCAGCACGGTGGTGAAGAACCCCCGCGGGGACTCTTCAGCACCCTGCTAGAGCGGCGGCTCCGGGGCTTGAAGATATCCCTCGACCGCCCAATCGTCACCCAACTGGAAGTGTCTCACGTGACGGAGGCGCGGCGCCGCCGCGAGCTCGTCGATGCCCTCGCCTCCCCAAAGCGACAAGGCGGCGGAGCCGCCGATCAAAAGAGGCGCGTAGACGAGGAAGAGCTTGCCTATTATACCAGCCTCGAATGCGCTGGTAAGCACGCCGCTGCCCCCCTCCAGCAACAACGACATGACCTCGCGCGCCGCCAGCTCGGCGAGGATGTCGTCCCACGAAAGCCCGTTGTCGCCGTGGTGTACCCGGACCACCTCGGCGCCCGCCACGACCAGCTCGGCCTCGGCACCGGCAGCGGCATCCGGCCCGCAGAACAGCAGCACCCGGCCGCTGCTCTCGCCCAGCAGTTTGGCGGTCGGCGGCGTGCGCAGGTTGGTGTCGAGCACGACCCGGTAGCGTGGCCCGGCGACGTTGTCGTCGCGCGCCGTAAGGCGGGGGTCGTCGTCGAGCAGGGTGCCGATGCCGACCGCGATCGCATCGTTTTCGGCACGCAGCTGGCGCGCCCGCCGGCGGGCAATCTCACCGGTTATCCACTGCGATTCGCGGCTCCGCGTCGCCAAGCGCCCATCGAGAGAGATCGCCGCCTTGGCCGTGACGAACGGCACGCCGCGGGTCTTGTACGACAGATAGGCCTCGTTGAGCCGCGCCGCTTCCTCGGCGAGCTCGCCGACGTCGACCTGGATGCCACCGGCGCGCAACGCCTCCACCCCGCCGCCGGAAACCCGAGGGTCCGGATCCAGGGTGCAAACGACGACCCTCGCGATGCCCGCCTGCAGCACGCTGTCGACGCACGGCGGCGTACGCCCCTGGTGGATGCAAGGCTCGATGTTGACGTAGAGCGTGGCGCCGCGCGCCCCGTCGCCGGCCTCGTCGAGGGCAACGCGCTCGGCATGGGGGTCGCCCGGACACCGGTGGATCCCGCGCCCAACCACCTCGTCATCGCGCACCACGACGGCGCCGACCATGGGATTCGGGCTCGTCGCACCGCGCGCCTGTGACGCCAAACGGATGCACTCTTCGAGGTGCCGGCGGTCCCCCACTTCCACCTATTGATCCGCGCCGAGGAGGCCGTCGACGTAGGCCTCGGCGTCGAACGGTGCGAGGTCGTCGATTCCCTCGCCGGTGCCGACGAACCGAATCGGCAGGTCCAGTGTCTCGGCGATTGAAAGAGCAACGCCTCCCTTGGCGCTGCCGTCGAGCTTGGCGAGGATCAGGCCGGTGAGCCCCGCGTGTCGCAAGAACTCCTCGGCCTGGCGTAACCCGTTCTGCCCGGTGGTCGCATCGAGCACCAACCAGACTTCGTCGGGCGCTCCCTCGATGACCTTTGCGGCCGACCTGTGGATCTTCGCGAGCTCCGCCATGAGGTTGTCCTTGGTATGCAAGCGGCCCGCGGTGTCGATCAAGACGACGTCGACGCCACGAGAACGACCCGCTTCGCACGTATCGTAGACGACCGCCGCGGGATCGCCACCCGGCTGGTGGGCGATGACCGGAACATCGAGCCGCTCACCCCACACCTCGAGCTGCTCGACGGCGGCGGCGCGAAAGGTGTCGGCGGCGCCGAACATGACGCTGCGCCCCTGCGCAATATAGCGGGCGCCAAGCTTCGCGGCGCTCGTCGTTTTGCCCGAACCGTTGACGCCGACAAGCACAATCACCTGCGGCCGGCCGTCGGGCAGGCCATCGCGCTCGGTTGGGCCATTGCCCGCCGCCGTGCTCCTTGTCAGCGTCTCCAGCATCGCGGCACGCAACCGCTGACGTGGACTCTCGTCGTCAACCGGCGCCCGGCGTAGGTTTTCTACCAGACGGAGCGCCACCGTCGGGCCGACATCGGCGCCGATCAGCGCCTCCTCGAGCGCCTCGAGCGTGTCTTCATCGGGCTTGTGAGACGGGACGATGCGCCGCAAGGCTTCGGCCAAGCGAGCCCGCGTGCGACCGAGCGAGCGGCCCAGGGCGCCGACCAAATTGGGCTACTGCAGCCGCGACAGGGCTGCTTGCGCCCTCTCGCTGGCCTCCGTCCCCGGCGCCAGCTCAACCACCTTGCCCAGGTGCCGCCGCGCCGCCGGGACCTGAGACAGATCGCGGTACGTCAACCCGAGCTCGAGGTGCGCCTCAACGTTCAACTCGTCGAGCTCGACCACCTTGATGAACGCCGCAATGGCCTCCTGGATGCGATCAAGCTCCCGCAGCACTTTGCCGAGCTGGATGTGAACCGGCACGTACAACTGATCGGTATCGGCAACTGCGGCAGCGGCGGTGGAGAGATGCTCGAGCGCCGCCGTCGGGTTACCCACCTCGAGGTAGACGTTGCCCAGGTTCAAGCGCACGCGGGCCTTGGACACGGGTGGATACACCGGATCGCGCAACGCCGTGAGAAACTCGCGCAACGCCCCGTCGAGGTCACCCTCCGTGTAGCGCAGCAAACCAAGGTAGTTGCGCGCCTCAGAGAGCCCTGGATTTCGGGACAGCGCCTTCATCAAGGATTCCTCGGCCTTGCCGAACTGGTGGGTCAGGAACTCCGCCACGCCGAGCCACATATAGGTCTCGCCGTTCTCCGGGTAGAGGTCGACCGACCGCTCGAGCAAGGGAATCGCCTCGTAGGGCTGGTTGTCCTCGATGTAGAGGATCGCCAGCATTTGCAGGTCACGCGGGTCGACGTCGTCCGGATTCTGCGGCGGAGCCAAGAGCCCGGCGGGTCCGAGCATCCCGCCGGCCGCGCTCGCGGTGCCGATGGTGATCGCCGATACACAGAGAAACACAGTCCAGCACAGAGCATGCCTTGAGTAATGCATGGGCCAGATCGTAGCACGCCAGATGCCATTCCCGAGAGGGGTTGAGGCCGCATATCTCAACGCCACTCGGTGTCGTGCAGGCACGAAGAAGGGCGTTGAGGTATGCGGGCCGGCTACTCTTCGACCAAAGCCCGGGCCATCAGATCCTCGATCGCCGCCCGCGGCGGCTTATCCTCGTGCAGGATCGCGTAGACCTCGTCGGTGATCGGCATCTGCACACCCAGCCGGCGACCCAGATGGGACGCGGCCGCGGTCGTCTCGACGCCTTCGGCGACCATCTGCATGTTGCCGACGATGTCGTCGAGGCTGCGGCCCTTGCCGAGCTCGACGCCGACGTGGCGGTTTCGACTCAACTTTCCGGTGCAGGTCAGCACCAGGTCGCCGAGACCGGCCAACCCCATCAAAGTGGCCGGCATCGCGCCGCGGGCGACCGCCAAAGCGGTCAACTCCTTGAGGCCCCGGGTGATCAGGGCGGCGCGCGAGTTGGTGCCGAAACCGAGCCCGTCGGCGATCCCGGTGGCGATGGCGATGACGTTCTTGAGCGCCCCGCCGTGCTCGACGCCGATGATGTCGGCGTTGCGGTAGGCCCGCAACGGGCCGTGGCTCAGGCAGGTCTGGACCCTCTCGGCCGCCGCCAGGTCGACGCACGCCACGGTTACCGCTGTCGGGTGCCCTTCGACGAGCTCGGCCGCAAACGAGGGGCCTGACAGAGCCACGATCGAGTGTTGCGTCCCGCCGGTGTAGTCGGCGAGCACCTCGCTCATCCGCAGCCCGGTGTCGTCCTCCAGGCCCTTGGTCGCCGAAACCAGGCGCGCCCCGGGCGGGAAGGCGGAGCCGATCTCGTCCCAGACCGAGCGCAGGTAACGCGACGGGATGGCGCTGATCACCAGGTCGGCCTCTGCCATGCTCGCTTCGGCGTCGGCACTGATGACAAGAGATGCCGGCAGCTCGCAGCCCGGCAGATAGTCGGCATTCTCGCGGCTGCGGCTCATGGCATCGGCGGCCACCTGCCGCCGCGCCCACAAGGTGACATCGTGGCCGCCTGCGCAGGCATGAACCGCCAGAGCGGTGCCCCACGATCCGGCGCCGAGGACCGCGATCGTCCACCGATCTCGGGGCTCCACATTGGTTGCAGCCGCGCCCACCATCACCTCCGTCCGATCGCTGCAATGCTCATGATCGTACCCCTGCGTCCGATCGCCGCGATGCTCATGATCGTGCCCCTCCGAGCTTCGCTTCCTCGCCCCGCATGAGGCGTCCGATATTCTCCCGGTGCCGCCAGAAGATGAGGAGCGCCGCCAGCGCCGCGGCCGCGACCGAGTAGCCGGGCTCGCCGCGCCACCACGCGGTGAGCACCAACGCCGTCGCAGCGAGCAAAGACGCCAGCGACATCATACGGCCGGCCGCGAGAGCAACCACCAAGACGCCGATCCCGACCGCCGTCGGCACGGGTAGGAGCAGGCCGAACGCCCCCAACAGCGTGGCAACCCCTTTGCCGCCGCGCAAACCGAGCCACGGCGTATAGCAATGCCCGAGCACGGCGCCCAGAGCGCCTGCCGCGGCCCAAGCCGGCTGCGGGTTGGCCAATACGGTGGCGCCCACATACGCGGCGAGGAAGGTGCCGACGGCGCCCTTCGTAGCATCGAGAAAAAGGGTGACGACGCCGCCACCGACACCGAGCGCCCGGCTGACGTTGGTGGCGCCGATGTTGCCGCTGCCGGTTTGGCGAACGTCGTCGCCGGTCTTCAGGCGCACGATCAGGTAGCCGAAGGGAATACTGCCGACGGCGAAGCCGATCAACACACCCCCGACGATCGGAATGATGTCGTTGCGAGCCGCCTGGAACAGATCAATCATCGGCGCCATCGTCCGATCCGGCGAGCCGCCGGCGCACGAGGCCCAGCACGGCGCCGACCGCGGCGGCGCGCACGGCGGCGCGGTCACCCTCGAAGTCCCAGCGCCGCGAGACGGTCGCGCGATGGTCGGCAACGGCCCCGAAAACGCGTCCCACGGCGTCGTCGGGGCCGTGTTCGGGGTCCGGGCCGGCGGAGGGGCCGGCCCAGCCGGTCACCGCGACGCCGTAGGTCGCCCCCGATCGGGCGCTGATCGCCGCGGCCAGCGCTTCGGTCGTGGTCGCGGAAACCGTGCCGTGCTCCGCGAGAAACTCGGGATCGATGCCGGCGAGCTCGACCTTCGCTGCGGCGGTGTACACCACAACGCCGCCCCAAAAGAAGTCGGAAGAGCCGGGTACGAGCGTCAGCGTCGCCGCAACCAGGCCGGCTGTGCAGCTTTCCGCCATGGCGACGGTCTCGCCCCGCTCGACCAGGATGCCACCCACCTCTTCGGCGAGGCGGCGGAGGTCGTTCGCGGTCGGGTGGCTCACATCCCCGACGCCCAGAGGATCGCGCGGACCGTCACCTGGGTGTAGATCGCGGCGACGACGTCATCGGCCATGATGCCGACGCCGCCGTGCAGACTCTCGAAGCGGCGCGCCGGAAAGGGCTTCCAGATATCGAAGATGCGGAAAAAGAAAAACGCCAGGACCCAACCCGCAACGCCCTGGATCGCCACCATCGACAGCCACATCGCCGCCCACTCATCGACGACGACCGCCGACGGGTCGTCGCCCCCCAATCCCTGCGCCGCGATCTCGGCCGCGATCGTGCCGAGCACCGTCAACACGATGCCGGCGGCGAGCTGCCACTTCCAATCGAGGGGTGCGAGCAGCGGGATGAACAACACCAGGCCGAGCAACGCCCCCCAGGTGCCGGGCGCGGGCCAGAGAAAACCGGCGCCGAAGCCGGTCGCCAGCAGGCGGGAGGCCTGCTCCAGCGGGCTCCGGGTCACGGCGTGAGCCGTCCCAGCAACCTCGGGAAAGGGATCGTCTCGCGCAGGTGCGGCACACCGGTGATCCAGGCGACGACGCGCTCGAGCCCCATGCCGAAGCCCGAGTGCGGCACCGAGCCATAGCGCCGCAGGTCGAGGTACCACTGGTAGTGCTCCTCGTCGAGGCCGTGCTCGCGGATGCGGGACAGCAGCAGGTCGTAGTCATCGATTCGCTGGCTGCCGCCGACGATCTCGCCGTATCCCTCGGGCGCGATCATGTCCATGGCGAGCGCCAGCTCGGGACGCTCCGGGTCGGGCTCCATGTAGAACGCCTTGATCGCGGTCGGGAATCGATGCACCAGCACGGGCCGGTCGAAGGCCTCCGAGATGATCGTCTCGTGGCCGCCGCCGAAGTCCGAGCCCCATTCAAAATCCTCGCCCGCCTGTTTCAGAATCTCGACCGCCTCATCGTAGTGGATGCGCGGAAACGGTTTCACGACGCGCTCCAGCGCCGTGGTGTCGCGCTCGAGGACCTCGAGCTCGTCCTTGCACTCCACCAGTGCCGTCTGCACCACGTGCGAGATGAAATCCTCCGCCAACTCCATGGCGTCATCGAGGGTCGCGTAGGCAACCTCCGGCTCCAGCATCCAGAACTCGATGAGGTGCCGGCGGGTCTTGGACTTTTCGGCGCGGAAGGTCGGCCCGAAGCAGTAGACGCGACCGTGCGCCACGCAGGCCGGCTCCAGATAGAGCTGCCCGCTCTGCGTCAGAAACGCGGTCTCGCCGAAGTAGTCGGTGGAAAACAGCGTCGTCGTTCCCTCGACCGACGTCGGCGTCAGGATCGGGCTGTCGATGAGCACGAAGCCGCGGTCGTGATAGTACGACCGGCAAATGTGGACCACCTTGCTGCGCACCCGCAGAAGCGCGTGCTGGCGCTTCGAGCGCAGCCATAAGTGCCGATGATCCATCAGAAATTCGATCCCGTGCTCCTTCGGGCTGATGGGATACTCGGCCGCCATGTGGACGACCTCGACACGCTCGGCACCGAGCTCGAAGCCGCTCGGGGCGCGGGCGTCGGCACGTACCGTGCCGGTCACGATCACCGATGACTCCTGCGTAACTTCCCCGATCAGATCCCACGAGGCGTCGTCGACGTCCTGGGGCGTGGCCACCGCCTGCACGGTGCCGGTGCCGTCGCGTAGCTGCAGAAAAGCGATCTTGCCGCTCGACCGCTTCTTGTACAGCCAGCCGCGCACGGTGACCGTTTTGCCCTCGTACTCGCCGAGGTCTTCAATGTAGATCGGTTCAGCCATGATGACGAGCGATCGTACCATCAGCTGCCCTGGCCGGGTGCTGACCACAACGACGACAGTCAACGCGAGCGTTCGCGTTCTTGACATGTCGCCTCTCCTTTCTGAGAGGTTGAGTTGGACATATCAAGAACCGGGGCGCGGCCGGCGCGCGGACAGGATCAAGGGGTACTTACCGCAGGACGGTTTCGGCGCAGGTAATCAACGACTCTGGCTAGCTGTTCTATCCGCCCCAGGTCGCCACTTTGCTGGGTGGCGAAGGAAACACCGCCGCGCTACCTAGCCGCTTCGATCTTCTGGAGAATCTCCAGCGACTGGCGACCGGGCCGCGATGGCAGATCGGCGAGATCCTGGAATACTTCGATCGCTTCCGGAGTCCGACCCCTGCGGAGCAGGAGATTCCCAAGATACCAGAGGCAAGACGATGCAACGTCATCTTCGGTACGGGCCGTCGCCGCACCCTCCTCGAGAAGCCTTCCCGTGCGAGCGCTGTCGTCTCCGACGAGATAGCGGGCGATCCCCAAGTACGCCGCCACGAGTCGTGACAACGGGTCATCTTGACGGAGTTGTTCGAGGTCGCGCACTGCCGCTGCGTAGTCGCCAGCGGCGAGTTTTTCGCCAGCGGCTAGCAGTCGCGGTTCTATCGGGGCCACACCTGGAATATTGCCCATCGGCGTGGGGCTCCCGAGGTGGAATCGGACAATGAAGACAGGTATCGGTTCGGTTGTGGCCAGCGCGGCGAGCTGTTCTTCAACCCCGGGTTCATCGACGACGAACGTTTGCAGAAGGACGGCGAGAGCTGCCAAGAGAATGACGCTGGCCGCCACCGCCGCGATCCACATGTGTTTGGCAGTCTCCGCCCTCCCCCGCGATGCTGCCCGAGTCGTCAGCATCAGCATTCCCGCCAACTTGTCGCCGCACTCGGAGCAGGTACGACAATGCTGGAGGAGAAGCTTCTCCCCCTCCGGGCCGTGACCTCGAACGAACGACCTCAGATCGTCCAGCGTGAAATGGCCGCCACTCATCCCGTAGAGCTTCCTGCACGCGCCCATGAACCGTTGCAGCCGAGACTCCTTGGACGCCGGCGATCTCCCGGAGCATGAGCCCCGGGTCTCTCAATAGATACAACCCAATTGCCGCTCGAGTTTTCAGTTCCATCTTCTCGAGGGCGGTGCCGTTCGCTCCGTATGAGATCGAGAAATGGAGTACGAATGGACAGCTGGAGCGAGTCTTGCGGCGCGAGGCTGCTTGGTTTCCCGCCCGAACCGAGGAATTTGGGCCGACAGTCAGAGCCATTCGAGAGGGTGGGGACGGTTATCTGTGGGTTTCCATAGTCGTCCCCAGCGACAAATGGAGTGTCGATCGGATTCAAGGCCCGATGGACCTCCGGAAATGCTTGACACAGTGGTCGAGGTGCTCGATCCGCGCACCGGACGCTTAGTCAGTTCCCTCAGGACCGATCACGTATTTTTCTGGTGGGCGGGAGACATGTTGTACAGCTACGGAGAGGAGGACGACGGAAACCTGTTTATCGACGTTTGGAGATTGAGCAATGACGAATTGCCGAGTCGCTGCACTTGGCCTTGGACTCGCCGTGGCGCTTATGACGGCGAGTACCATTGTTGTCGCTGCGCCGATGGCGTCAGCGGACCTCATGGCATCGAAGCTCCCGAGGAGCATCGTAGAGGTCCGCGGCGCCTGATTCGCTGACTGTGGCAGCCCGCCGGCGCCGACACTCCTGGCGCCGCGTTCCCGTGCCGCGAACAACCTCAGAGACGGTCGAAAGCAGCAAGCTCGGCCAGCAGGTCGTCCCAGCCGAGGCCGGCGATGGCGCGCTTTGCGTGGCCCCACGTGCGACGCGCAAAGGTGGCGTACTCGTGTCGACCGGCGACGCTCACCTGGTAGCCGAAGGTTCCGAGCGCCTTGAGGGAACGCTGCGCCGCGGTCAGCGCGAGCCCCTGACGAGCGTCGGCGGGTAGCGAAGCCGGCTCCCGCGGCACATCCGCCACCGCGCTGGTCCCGATGCTGGTTCTAGCGCCGGCCCAGAAGGTCTCGATCGCCGCCGCCCTCGCGGTGCTCGGCACGTCGCGGTAGTCGTCCCCCAGCAAGGACACCAGGTCGTAGAACAGCGGCCCTTCCATGGCGTCCTGGAAGTCCACGACCATCAGCTCGCCGCCGACCAAGAGGTTGCGTGAGTGGTAGTCGCGGTGGCACATGCGGCGCGGTAGCTGCGCCACGGCGGCGGCGAGGCGCTCGAAGGCGTCGTCGCGACGCGGCGATGGCTCGGCCCCGAGCCAGCCGCGCAGGGCGTGCTCCTCGCTGAACGCCAGCTCGTTTCGCAAGCGCTCGGCATCCAATCGCCAGTCCGGGTTCGGACCTTGCTCTTCGAGACCGTGCGCCTGCAACGCCAGGATC
>Ga0114950_10002779_pt1 | contig 13477 bp, 11 predicted proteins | sample N075metaG_FD_83503 | JGI IMG/M metagenome (GOLD analysis project Ga0114950, IMG submission 83503) | Deep subsurface microbial communities from Kermadec Trench to uncover new lineages of life (NeLLi) - N075 metaG | ecosystem: Environmental > Aquatic > Marine > Ocean trench > Sediment | place...
CCAAATCGCGCGGCATTAAGGCAGTTGAAGGGGCCCTTGAGACCCCGAACATCCGGAAACGCATTTTCATCGGGTACGAATACATCTTCCATGACGATTTCACCCGTGATTGATGCCCGCAAGGACATCTTATTATGCGTGATCGGAGCACTATATCCTTCCATCTCTTTTTCCAGGATGAACCCGCGAATAACCCCTTCGTCAGAGGCTTTTTCTTTGGCTTTTGCCCAGATAATGGCCACATCGGCGAAGGGTGAATTCGTAATCCACATTTTAGCACCATTCAAGATCCACCCGCCATCGGTTTTCAAGGCAGTCGAGTTCATAGATCCCGGATCTGACCCGTGGTCAGGTTCCGTCAGGCCAAAACACCCGATCAGTTCTGCCGTTGCGAGTCGAGGTAAATATTTTTGCCGTTGATCTTCGGTGCCAAATACAAAAATCGGATACATCACCAACGAAGACTGAACCGACGCAAAGGACCTGTAGCCGGAATCAACTCGTTCCAATTCGCGGGCAATCAAACCATTGGCCATATTGCTGATTCCAGATCCCCCGTATTCTTCAGGCAAGGTTGAACCGAGCAATCCGAGTTCACCCATCTCGCGGGGAATCTCGGGGTGAAATATTTCCTGCTGATTGCCTTCCATAGCGCGTGGTTCGAGAGACGTCGACGCGTACTCCCTCGCCGACTCCATTATCAAACGTTCTTCTTCGCCCAGAAGTGATTCAAATAGAAAGGCATCTTCGGGGTTAAATGACTGTTTTGACATGTACGGGCCGATCGGAAAGTGAATTTGCGGCATTGAGACGGTAAGATAACAAGCCTGACATGTCGGGACCGCTTTAAAAATGGGGATAGATTAAACTTGACGACATTTTTGCGGCATTTCTTTGGCCCCTCGGTAATAACTTCCAAGCCTTTCTCAATTCACCAGTTCGCGGCGTGGAACACAGAATTGCAATCATCGGAACCGGCCTCATTGGCGCATCGATCGGCCTGGCCCTTCGTCGATCAAATCCCGGCATTCACATATGCGGATTTGATTCTGCTGTCGTGTTAGAGACCGCTCTTGCGCGTGGAGCCATCTCAGAGATTGCCGAATCCATCGAAGAAGCTGTCTCGGGTGCTGAGATCGTTATCGTCGCAACGCCCATATCGTCTGTTGAATCTGTTTTCAAGTCGATGGCGCCGTTTCTGGAGGTCGGAGCGATTGTGACGGATGTCTGTTCAGTGAAATGTGAAATCCGGGATTCAGCCCGTAACTATTTGCCTGATTACGTCACTTTTGTAGGCGGTCACCCGATGGCCGGATCGGAACGAACAGGACCCGGGCATGCCGACGAACTGTTGCTCGAAAACGCGACGTATGTTCTTTGTCCGCCTGAATCCGTGTCATTTGAGTCATTCGAGTCATATTTCACACCCCTTGTCACCTTGCTGCGATCGACGGGTGCTCGACTTATGCTTCTCACCGCAGAGCAGCATGATAGAATTGCCGCGGTGATCAGCCATGTACCTCAGCTGCTGGCGGTAGCACTTGTAAATCTTGCCGGCGCCGCCGCAGAAAGCGAGTCGGAACTGTTGGCTCTCACAGCCGGCGGTTTTCGGGATATGACGAGAATAGCATCGTCGCCATTTACCGTGTGGGACCCTATTCTGCGGGCTAACCGAGGCGAAATACTTGAAGCCCTCGCTCAATATTCTGAATTGATTGACGAATTAAAAACCAGCTTGGCCTCGTCTGACGCCGCGGTTCTATCAGAAAAAACGGGAGCTGCGTTTAATAGCGCTGCCACGACGCGCGCGTCAGTACCGGAGAGAAATAAGGGATTCATGCGGCCGCTCTCGGACGTTTTCGTTTTCTTAACCGACGAGCCAGGCGAGGTCCACAAGATGACAGGCGTTTTGTCGAACAACCACATAAACCTGAAAGATATCGAGTTACTCAAAATCCGGGAAGGGACCGGCGGTACATTCAGAATCGGACTGGAGTCGGCGCGAGACGCACAGAGGGCACTCGTCGTATTCAGAGATGCAGGGATGAAGGCGCATGTACTTACCTAGCTTGGACCTGATCCAACAGGTCCCGTGCACAGATCATTCAACGCGCCGATCCTGCTGCGGATTGATCTCAATGTCTACCGACCTAATTGACGAACCATTCATGCGGGGCTGTCTCTGTCTCCCTTAATTTCTCGTCGCATAGATCGCAGGTCTACGACTCGCGTCCCGAAGACCGTGAGTCACACTCATGTGCCATTCTACTCATCCAACAGTACCAGTTTAAACATGTCTTTGAGCCCGGAAACAGAGACGCGGCGTACTCCTCTGTATGACACACATGTATCACTCGGCGCCAAAATGACTCCTTTTGCCGGGTTCGAAATGCCCGTACAATACTCCGGCATAATTGACGAGCATCAGGCTGTAAGAAATAGTGTGGGTGTCTTTGATGTCAGTCATATGGGAGAAGTCATTGTCTCAGGGCCCGACGCTTTTGCATTTGTCCAGAATCTGGTTTCAAACGACGTTTCCAAGTTGGCCGACGGAAAAGCCCTCTATACCGTCATGTGCGCTCCTGATGGGGGCATTGTAGACGATTTACTCGTTTACAAACTTGGCGATAATCGGTATATGCTCGTTATAAATGCCGCTAATATCGCGACCGATTTTGGCTGGATGGAAGACAATAATCCACTGGGGGCAACGCTAGAGAATATATCCGACGCTGTAGCTCTTATCGCCGTGCAGGGGCCCAACTCATTTGATGTTGTTCGTAAGATTACAACGCTCGACGTCGATTCTGTAGGATTCTACGAGTTTGTAGAGTTGCCTGAGGGCTCATTTTTCTCCTGCTCCCGTGCGATTCTGTCTCATACCGGGTATACGGGAGAGAAAGGCATGGAAATATATTGTGATGCCGATCGTGTTCAGGAGATTTGGGATGCGGTTATGGAAGCTGGTGACGAATTTAACATCAAGCCTGCTGGCCTCGGCGCCAGGGATACCCTGCGACTCGAAAGCGGATTTTGCCTGTACGGAAACGACCTGAATTCGGGGATCAATCCACTGGAAGCGGGCCTTGGGTGGCTCACAAAGCTGAATGCAGGTGACTTTATCGGACGCGACGCTCTCGTGGCCATAAAAGAGAATGGTGTCGGCAGACGATTAGTAGGATTTATTGGCACAGAACGTGGAATTCCCAGAGCAGGATCGGAAATTCAGACCGAGGATGGACAGGTGATCGGACTGGTTACCAGCGGCACACAGTCTCCAGTTCTGAAAACAGGCATCGGGATGGGATATGTAACCAATCAACCTGAGTACACCGCCGTGGAAACGCCGATTCGAATTGCGTCCCGGGGCCGGTCCTTTTCCGCAATCATCAAAAAACCACCCTTTCATAAGTAGTGAATCGAACGACATCTGCATTGTAATAGCAGACCGATTGGCGTAGTTTTTCGGAATGGCCACAACAGTAAAAAAGAGGGCGGGCGGTAAGAAAACGGAGCCCGCCTCGATGATATCGCCCCAGCGGAAGCGAGAAATCTTAGGACTCTTAATGATGGCATCGTCATTGCTTTTAACGATGGCTATCCTGACGTATTCCCCTTCCGATGAAGCGCTTGCGAGACGATTTTCCTGGAATTCTCTCTTCTCTCCCGGAATCAATCAGGCTTCCAATGCGCTGGGCTTGTTCGGCGCAGTAATTGCCCGGCTGCTCGTCCCTGGATTCCTCGGGTACTGCGTATTGCTTCTTCCCATATCCACTTTCGGATGGGGATATGTATGGCTCCGGAATCGATCTACGGAATTTCTGCGGCAGGTTACTGTCGTTTTATTTCTCGCAGCGCTTATGCTGGCGACGTTTCTTGGTTGGTTCGGCGTAAATTTTCAGGCCGATTTAATTATCTGGAGCGGGTTATGGGGTCAATCTCTTGCAGATTGGATGAGCCGGATATTCGGAATGTGGGGTTCGTTCGTTCTACTGGCTCTCGCACATTTGACCACAGTTCTGGTTCTCATTGATCACGACCTGCAGCGGTCAATCGACAGGATCGAACAGCTGTTTTCGTCTATAAAAGATCGATTCTCTACTTTTATTGTAGATCGGAAGCAACGACGCAAGCTGGATAAAGATACTGCAACGCGAGAACGAGCCCGGAATCAGAATCGAGTTACTTCGGAGGCACCTCCAGAGATTGACGCGGCGTCGAAAGACAAAGTCATTCCAACCGCCGACCCTCGCCCCGACTCCATCCACGGGCCCGGCCCCGACGCCGACTCCGTCCAGAGCCCAGGCCCAGGCCCGACGCCAACAGATATTCCGACGTTCAACACCCAAACAGAATATTCCGGATCAGGACAAATTGACTCGGAAGACGGTATGGCTGACCACGATTATTCGATTCCCGAGGCAGGTCCTCAGACTACTCGAAATGACGGCACACCCGATCTGGCTTTCAGCGTTCAGGAGCAGGTTCACGAGGAGTTATCATCCGGCAAGATCTCAGCAGGGTCCGCCCCGCCGTCAACTTATTCGTTCAACATGCCTCAAATTGATTTACTCGACGGCGGCGGAGAAAGCGCTCATGAAATCGATTATCAGGAGCTCGAAGAAAACAAAAAGATTCTGCTGGATAAGCTCGGAACGTACAATATTGAACTCACGTCAATTAACGCGATTGTCGGGCCGACGGTTACGCTGTACGAACTGACCCCGGCTCCGGGGATAAAAATCAGCAGAATTACGGCGCTTGAGAATGACCTGGCTATGGCGATGGCTGCACGGGGCATCAGGATGATTGCCCCAATCCCGGGTAAGACAGCCATTGGTGTCGAAATCCCGAATCGTCATCGCGAACTCGTCCGGATAGCGGACGTGATCGGTACTAAACGATTTGCCGAGTCCGGGATGGAATTGCCACTGATCATGGGTAAATCCATTGAAGGCGAAATCGTGGTGGAGGATCTCACAAAAATGCCTCACGTCTTGATTGCAGGTGCCACGGGATCCGGAAAGTCGGTTGGCTTGAACACGTTTATTGCCGGTCTTTTGTTCGCGTGCCGACCGGAGTCGCTCAAATTCGTGATGATCGATCCCAAAAAGATTGAGCTTTCGCCCTATGCGAATATAGCCTCGCATTACATCGCAATGCCGCCTGAAGCGGACAGTGCAATTATTACCGATGTTGACCAAGCCCTTGGCACACTGAAGAGCTGCGAAAAGGAAATGGAGCGGCGATACAATATGCTCGCCAAGGCGCAAGTGCGCAGCTTGAAAGATTACAATAACAGCGTTAAGAGCGGTCGGCTCGATGAGGCTGACGGACACGTGACAATGCCGTATCTGGTAATCATTGTCGATGAACTGGCTGATCTCATGATGACGGCCGGCAAAGATATTGAGGCACCGATTGCACGCCTCGCCCAGATGGCACGGGCGGTTGGTATTCACCTGATACTTGCTACTCAGCGCCCGTCAGTTGACGTCATAACAGGTCTTATCAAAGCCAATTTCCCCGCCAGGATCGCCTATCAGGTTGCGTCCAAGACTGACTCCAGGACGATACTGGATCAGAATGGTGCAGAAGGGCTTGTAGGCAATGGAGACCTTCTGTATATGCTGGGAAGCCGAGTGGTCCGGCTCCAAGGACCATTTGTTTCTATCGAAGAGGTCGACCGGCTTACACAATTTATCGGAAAGCAACACGGTGACGGACCGTTTATGCTTCCATCCCTGGAAGTTCAGCTCTCTGTTGAACCAAAAGGAAATCTAAAAGCCGGTGTGCGCGACGAATTTTTTAAGCAAGCCGCACAGATTATCGTCCGTAGTCAGCAAGGATCCGTGTCGCTGCTTCAGCGCAAACTGTCGGTGGGATATGCGAGAGCTGCGCGGCTGATCGATCAACTGGAGGATGCCAGTATCGTCGGACCTTTCGAAGGCTCGAAGGCGCGTCAGGTACTTATCGCCGATGATCAGCAACTCGACGAACACCTCGCAGAGTCATGAATCATTCGTTTCCAACGATAGGGATTCTGGGTGGTGGCCAGCTGGGTCGAATGTCAGCTCTTGCCGCAATTAGAATGGGGCTGAACATCAAGACGTTGTCTCCGAGCGTATCCGGACCCGTAGCCGGTTTGGGACAAGCGGTTATCGGGGATTGGAATGATCCTGAAGTTATGCTCGATTTCGTAACTGGTTGCACCGTCGTGACTGTTGAGAGCGAATGGGCCCCGGCTGAAGTAGCAGAACAGGTTATTAAAAATGCCAAAATTGGCATCCCGGTGTACCCGACATCCTCTACCTTATTGAAGATTAGACACAAAGGTGTTCAGCGTCGACTCCTGACCTCGGCAGGTATTCCCGGCGCCGAGTTCAGGCTGTGTAAGACGGTCGAACAAGCGTTTTCTGCCGCCGATGAACTGGGTTACCCGGTTATGTTTAAGCGGTATCAGGGTTCGTACGACGGATACGGAAATGCGACTGTCCAGAACGAATCGGATGTCCCTAAAGCCTGGCATTCATTAGCAGAAAGTGATGGACTACTGGTTGAAGCATTTGTCCCTTTTGTTCGGGAATTGGCTGTGATGGTGGCGCGCAGACCTTCCGGCGAGTCATGCGTCTACCCTGTCGTACACATCGAACAAAGAAATCACAGGTGCCACAGTGTTGTTGTACCGGGTCCCTCCGAGCCTGAACTCGAGGAAAAGACTCGGGTGATGGCCCTTCGATGTGCCGAAACTGTAAAGGCGACAGGAATGCTCGGTGTTGAGTTTTTCGAGACCACTGACGGCGAGATACTTGTCAACGAGCTTGCGCCCAGGCCTCATAACTCAGGACATTACACGATTGAAGCTTGCACGACGTCGCAATTCGAAAATCATATCCGGTCGATTCTGGACTGGCCACTGGGCGACCCGTCCCTTCGCGTTCCGGCTGCTGCAATGGTAAATATTCTCGGCACTCGCACGGGTACAGCCACTGGTGAATCTCTCGAAAATGCCGCTCAGGTGTCGGACGCGGGGCTTCATATTTATGGCAAGGAAGAAGTTCGGCCGAATCGGAAAATGGGGCACGTAACCGTTTGTGCCGAGACCCCTGCCGAAGCCCTGTCTGAAGCGAATCTGTGTGTCGATCGAATCCATCTATAGAACTTTAAAACATCGACAAGCATGGACAATCAAATACGTATCGGCATCGCAATGGGAAGTGAATCTGACTGGCCAACGATGGAAGCAGCGGCAGTCTTGTTGAAAGAGCTTAATATCCGGTTTGAAGCAAGAGTTCTTTCAGCACACAGGACTCCCGATGCCATGACCAAGTACGCGAAAGAGGCCTCTGCACTTGGTATCAAGGTGATCATTGCGGGCGCAGGCGGTGCTGCACATCTCCCTGGAATGATCGCAGCGAGCACAATATTGCCTGTGATTGGCGTCCCGATAGAGACGCGTACGCTTAAAGGCATGGACTCACTGCTATCAATTGTTCAAATGCCTTCGGGGGTTCCCGTGGCGACCGTTGCAATCGGGGGAGCAAGGAATGCCGGCATTTTGGCCGCACAGATTTTGGCCACGTCTGACGCTTCGGTCGGTGCCAACCTTGAGAAGCTAAAAACTTCGTTGATCGAAACAGTCGAACGAATGGATGATAACGTTTCAGAAAAGGCACGCACTATCTGACCTGAAACGTCTCCTCCGCGCCTTGATCGTCTGTTATTCGAGAAACAGATCTTCCTTCCGCTCTATAGTTTTTCCGCTCAGCATGTCTTTCACTTTCACACGGAGTGTATACAATCCTGGTTCCTGATTCGAAGCATCAAGAAGTAGATACTGACCATCATTCGTAGACTGAATCTGAATCGGCAGTCGAACTGAAACACCTTCGTCACTCGATCCAAAGATACCTTTTACGAATTTCGAAACTCCGCTGCCGACTTCTTTCGGTGCCAATACAGCTTCAACCTCGTAGTTCGCTGTTCCGGTACCATCTACGGCCAGATTATACAATTCAAAGTAGAAGAATATGGGCTGTTCGTGGTTGAACACAGACCATGGAGCAGGCATAATCGAAACGCCATTACGAACGATATCTGTAGATACAACAGGCCGTCCGTCTTCCGTTTCCTCAATCCGATATGCAAGCAACAAATCACTCATCTGCAAATCATTTCCGGAATAATCACGAACTGTTACGGCACGACGTTGTACCCCCACTACCCCGGCACCTACCGTCTCGAATTCAATGGATATCTCATGGTTGCCCGGGGGAACACGTAACTCCTCCGTATCGATCCACAGATTTGACTCTTCGAACCGGACGATCTGTTGCGTACGTAACCCGTAAATCGTCCGACGCTGTTCTACCAGAATATCTCGGTGCTCACCGATCACGAACGTTCCTGCATTTGCCGTCACGTTGATAATCTCTTCGCCTGGATCAAAATCGCTGACCGGAATGCCGAAGTTCACATAAACATCGGTCAAATCACTGTTCATGTTTTTGAACGTGGAAACCAGAAATGGGACGTCCACGGAGCGCCCCGCAGCTTCAAATTCATAACGCTCCGGCGTACTTCTAATAATGTTGTTTGCCAGGATGGTGTAGTCGTTCATCCATGGAAGCGTACCCTCAGCAATATCTCTCGAAGAAGGGCTGTACAGTCTGTACTCACCATTCCTAAACGGATCTTCAAAAACAAATTTGAATTCCCCGTAATTCCAGATGTTGTAGGTATTCGCTTCTTCAAACATATCCCAGCCATCACCGTCTCGTGCAATACCCAATATCGAACTCGTATCGCCTTCACCGGCACCCACATCTCCTCTAACGGGCTGAACCGAACGGTCAATGTTCGATGTACTTTTAGGAATCACAATGACATCAGCATTTGGAACGCCATACCGAACTAAGATATGTCCGCGTTCTGTGTCCCAACCCCTTAAATTCATACCAGGCGAACCATACAGCAGGTCGGCGTACGTCAGTCTGGCATAGTGTGCCAGCTTTCGCTCATTGTGAGGGGTCAGGTATCGTGGATCTTTACTTGTCCAGAACCGAGCTGAATACGCCACTTCATCTTTCTCGTACTGATCCTTCTCGTCCTCAGGAAGAATTAGCTTCAGATTATTATATGCATACGCCATATCCTCGTCCATGAACTCAAATCCTTTCTCGAACACTTTCGCCGATTCGAGATAATTCCCACTTTCATAATGAGCATAACCGAGATACGTCCAAAGTTCAGGATCTTCAGGGAAGAACAAATACATCTGCTCGAGCATGTCGAGCGCCGCACCATATTCCCCTTTCAGAGCATAGATCTGCATGAGATCTGAATACGCAGACCGTTGACGCGGATCCGATTCAACGGCAATGTGCAAGTGACCGATCGCCATATCATACGCTTTGTCAGCCCGATCTGAGAGGTGCTGAACATTTATTCCCTGGCTTTCGAGGGTTTCTACATCAAATTTATCCGCGAGAAGGATCGACTGTGGATCAATGAGTCCCGCCGTCGTTCGTAACCACTCTTCGTCGTCAATAACACTTTCCACTTCCACAAGGTTCTCCCGGGCAATCTCTTCGATGATCCGTGCATTCATTCCAGCTATCGGATCGATAACTGTTCGGGCTCGTGCCTCTGATTTCGCGAACAATAAATGCGGATATACGACCGCATTGCGATAACGCCAGAAGTCCCTGATGTACTGTTTACCCAACTCCTGATGCGCGAACGCGTTGGTCGAGTCAATTTTCAGAATATCTTTTGCGAGTGACTGGCGGCGGCGTTCGTTCGTCATTTTCTGGAAAATATTCCAGGTATCAGAATGCAATTGTTGCATTCGGGCCACCAGGTATTGGACGTTTCCGGGATCTAATTCTAAGGCGGAATCCAACTCCTTTCCGGCACGTTTCTGATCCTTCAGCGGTGTTTCCCAGAATATTCGTGCCAATAAGAAATGCGCTTCAGCGGGTTGTTCATCTACGTCAACGGCTCGTTCAAAACTCAGAACAGCATCCTGATAACGCTGCTCTCGAAATGCAAGAATCCCATCGAGCATGTCGGAATCTGATTCGTCTGCAGAGACTTGCTGAGCTAACGTCTGCTGAGCAGACGTATTTGTACTGATTGCCAGGCTGAATCCAGCTAAAAGGAGAAAAGAAATCAATTTTCGCATGATGCACTCAAAATAGGAAACGTCGATTATTGCCCTGATACGAACATGCAGAGACTCGGGTTCTTCAAACTACGGGAGGGATTAATATTTGCCCCGAATTAGTAAGTACGTACCGCCATCTGTGATTCCCTACGCGATCGCACGAGATTATTACTCTTTGGAACGCTGTCGGTTCACTCTATCCAGACGCACCTTCGACTCTCGTTCGGCGATAGAATGTCTTTTATCGTGCATTTTTTTACCCTTTCCCAAGCCGATTTCAAGTTTTGCATATCCATTCTTGAAATATAATCGTAGCGGTACGATTGTAAAGCCTTTCAGCCGTGTCGCTTTGTCCCATTTAACGATTTCTCGTTTGTGCAGCAACAGTCTACGAGGTCGGACTGGATCGTGATTATTTAAATTTCCGTGGTCGTAATGAGCAATATGACATTGCCTGAGCACCATATCTGACCCATCTACAGAACAGAATGCCTCCTGCAGATTAGCCTGACCTGCTCGAAGTGCTTTCACTTCCGTGCCGTGTAAAACCATTCCGACCTCCAATCTTTCGGAAATATGGTACTCGTACCTGGCTTTACGATTCGTTGTTATAGTTTTTTCGCCCAGTGCCATACAAGCAAAGATAGTCGTTTAACGCGTACGCCACACCTGGCGCCTTAGCCGTCATTCAGTCTCAATGTCTACAAGTGTAAAGACAGGACTGTTGGGCGCCACGCCGTAATGAAACATATAGTCACAAAGTTCTGTCAGACTTGCAATCGCGAGATCATCGAGTCGCGGTCGGATCAGGTCAGACAACTCCCCGTCGTCCGATATGAATTCGTCGACCGCTTCCGAATATAAAACTGTTACCCACTCCCGGATCCCTTTAATCAATATGTCGGTAACATTGTTTTTCGCAGTCACGAATAGGGCCCAGACCATCGGGTAATTGACCAGTTCATACCATTCTTGCGAGACATCCAAATATTGTTCTATCGAATAATCTGTGTCGGCTGGCTGAACTGAAAGCGTCGAACCTGCTACCCGGCCATTGGCTAAGGAATGCCCTGATGAATTCGATTCTCGCTCCACAGAGTACCGATAGTGCTCCTTCAGAATCACATTCGATACAAGATCAAATACTTCATTCCTCGGGCCGGACTTAATGAACAAGTGATCAGGCGGCGAAACTGTCGGTCGCTCGATCAACACTTTTTCATTCCGCCACGTTGAGATGGCGCTTTCCGACAAAATGTCCAGACTCTGAAGACGCAGTAGCACCTGCGTGCTGGGCAATAACGCGATATCAACATCTTCCAGAAGAACAGCTCGCTCTGCATCCTCCGCGGATAGCACCAATACTTCAATAGTCACACCAGATTCAGACGTCCAGCTTTGATGCAGTGCTTCAATCATCGGGTCGTCCCAGACAGCAACTTTGATTACCGGCATCACAATCCTCAATGCGATTTTTTACTAAAAAAGAAGCCGCCGGTGATAATTCACCGCCGGCCTCGAAATCAAACAGGAATTAATAACTCCTTTACAGATCTAGCGTCTGAGTTCTTTGATTCGGGCTGCTTTCCCTTTTCTGTCGCGCAAATAATACAACTTGGCTCTACGAACCTGACCAAGGCGAATAATTTCGATTTTTGCCAGACGCGGCGAGTGAAGAGGAAAAATACGCTCTACGCCTACGCCATTTGAAATCTTGCGTACGGTGAAAGTCCGTCTCGATCCAGATCCTTTAAACGCAATAACTACGCCCTGGTACTGTTGGATTCTTTGTTTCTCGCCTTCAATGACTCGTACGTGAACGTTTACAGTATCACCAGCGTTAAATTCAGGAATGTCGTCTCGATACTGAGTCGTTTCGACAAGATTGATTAAGTCGGTTGCCATCTTAAATACCCCTTTCAGAGCTATACTTTTAGTAAAACTGTTATTCGTTTAGAACTACAGCGTAATTAATCTTGTCGATCGAGTAAATCCGGTCGGCGGTGCTGTGTTTTTTTTAACCGTTCTGACTCCCGCCATTCTGCAACGGCTTTGTGATCTCCCGATCTCAGGACTGCAGGGACCTCCATTCCATCAAACACAGCCGGCCTCGTGTACGAAGGCGCATCCAGTAATTCGTCCTGAAACGAATCCGAAAGAGCCGATGTAGCATCACCTATCGCACCTGGCAACAGCCGAATCAACGCGTCAACAAGAACAAGCGCGGGGAGTTCCCCACCGCTTAACACGTAATCACCGATGGAAATCTCTCGGGTTATCAGCCGGTCTCTTACCCGCTGATCGACACCTTTGTAGTGCCCCGCCAGTAATACAATATGGTTCTTTAGAGACAACGCATTTGCGATTCCTTGATCCAATTTTTCACCATCGGGTGATAGATATATTATTTCATCGATCGGATGGCCGCGTTCAAGTGCCTGCTCCTGAAGGTGTCCGATACAGGAAAAAATTGGTTCAGGCGTCAAAACCATACCGGCTCCCCCACCGTACGGATAATCATCAACCTGCCGATGTTTATCGGTCGTGAAATCCCGAAGATCATGAACGTGGATTTCGACGATATCGTTCGCAGCTGCCCGCTTGATAATACTTTGATCAAGTGGACCTGACAAAATATTCGGCAGAGCTGATATGATATCGATTCTCACAGGCGGGACTCCTGAATCATTCCTTCGATTAAAGAGAGAACTACTTGCTTTTTCTCCTGATCTACAACGAGCACAAACTCACTGACCAATGGGATGAAGACTTCCTGGCCATTCAACGCGTTTATGACCAGCAAATCTTGCGGTGGTCGATCCAGAACGTCCGTTACCTTCCCCAAAGCCTCTCCCGTCTCAGATACAGCTTGAAACCCGACGATATCAGAGTAATAATACTCCTGGTCTCGTAAATCGGGCAGATCCTCGTCACTGGCAAATACACGGTTTCCCCTCTCAAAGCCCACTGCTTCTCGATCAGAAACGCCGTCGAGTCTCAGAAGGAGCGTTTGCCCCTTCTTGGCCAGATGCACTCGTGACGATACAATCGTCATCGGTACCGCCGACTCTTCATCCGGACCGACATAGATCGATGCGAGTCCGAGCAGGCGATCCAGGTCCGGCGACACCGGAATCATATTAATCTCGCCGTGAACACCGTGAGGTTTACCCAACCGGCCGATTTCCCGAAGACTGTTTCCTTTTTTCCCCATCTTAGTTCAGGGGCAGGACTCAGCTTTTTGCTTCGTCGTCTGCCTTTTCTTCGGCTTCCGGTGCAGCTTCTTCTTTAGCGGTGGCTTCAGCCTCA
>Ga0114950_10002780_pt1 | contig 13466 bp, 14 predicted proteins | sample N075metaG_FD_83503 | JGI IMG/M metagenome (GOLD analysis project Ga0114950, IMG submission 83503) | Deep subsurface microbial communities from Kermadec Trench to uncover new lineages of life (NeLLi) - N075 metaG | ecosystem: Environmental > Aquatic > Marine > Ocean trench > Sediment | place...
GATTTCACCGTGGTCGAGGACACCTCCACCAAAAAAATAGTGTCAAGCATCTGCCTGATGTCCCAGGTATGGAACATCGGCGGGATCGACACCTCGATGGGCATGCCAGAGATCGTCGGCACCCACCCTGATTACCGGCGGCGCGGCCTCGTGCGCAGACAATTCGACCTGATGCACGAGTGGTCAGTAGATCGCGGTCAACTGTTCACCACCATCATGGGTATCCCGAACTACTACCGTCAGTTTGGTTACGAGTACGCGATCGACGCCTATGGTGGGAGCATTACCACTCCGGATTTACTGAAGCAGGTTTCCCTGGGGGAAGGTGAACAGCTCCCGTTCACTGCCCGGGACGCCGAACGAAGCGACGCACAGTTCATATCGGATACATATCGAAATATTCGGCAACGGGCCTTCGTCACGGTAAACCGCAGCACCCGGATCGTTGAGAAGGAATTATTCGGCCGGAGCGAAGGCAGTGCCATGAACTGGCAGGGCCGTATTCTCGAACAATACGGCAAACCCGTGGGATTCTTCGTATTCGGGCTCACCCCGGGAAATAAGCGTCTCCAGGTCGATCTGTTTGAAATCGATTCGTCAGTCAACTGGCTGGACGCTTCGAAGTCGATGCTGATCGATTTGCAGGGCCTGGCAAAGCGATTCAAGCCCGAAGGTGCAGAACAGTGCGAGAGCATCGAGTTCGGACTGGGTCGAAATCATCCGCTGTATCGAATGTACGAAAGCCCGCTTGGGGCACCCAAGCGAAACTATGCCTGGTACGTAAGGGTTCCGGACATTGCAAAACTGATATCGCATCTATCCCCGTTATTTGAGGAAAGACTGTCACGCTCTGAGATGGCCGGTTGGACGGGCGACGTAAAGATATCGTTCTACCGCGATGGCGTGCAGATGTCGTTCGATGGAGGAAAGCTGAAGGCCGTCAGCCCAACCGGACTTATCGAACGCCGTGATGCCAGTGCACGATATCCCGATCTGACTTTCCTGAAAGTGCTTTTCGGACAAATTTCCTTTACTCAATTACGCGATTTCTACCCGGATTGTGGGGCCAGCGACTTTGCAATGGGCAACCTCCAGGACATCCTCTTTGGGGGACCGCTCCCGTCAGCGGTATGGCAGGTGAGTTGATCGACTTCACGGACCTTCCCGCAAAGTGAAATCTTCAAGGCGCGTGGGCGTTCAGAAATGTTTTTTGACAACACGGGACAGATCGACGGCGTTGTCGTCACCCAAGTTGCGATTCCGTGATGCCGTCCAGCTACTCGGCCATCAGGCGGTCGATATCGCTCTGTAGTTGTGCCAGGAACTGCGGGTACGAGTTCTGCCGGTATTCGAGCCAACTGTTACCGCCCTCGTCTGCGTACCAGGAGAAATGGCCTGGTGCCGACTGGTAGACCGCATCGGCCGGGTCGACTTCGATCATGTTGAAATAGTCGGCCACATATTTCGCGCCGGTCATGCGCCAGGTCAGACCACCGCACACGTTGACGGCCCGCGTCGCGTCGTCCAGTTCGGCCGTAACATCCGAAACGACAGCGTTTACAGCGTCGTCGCGGTGAACAAACTCTATGCGCTGATCGGGCGTGAACGGCCACTCGTCGGGTGGCTCCTGGAATACCGGGACCGAGACTCCCGAGGTCCTCAACACATACGAGTCCAGGCCGGAATTCACGACGATCTGCTCGGATTCCATTCACCGCAGTGGACCTTGATGGCGACAACGTCGCCGGGCGAGATCAGTTTGTCGAGGCCCGCGGAATCGAATACCGTTATGGCCCTGGCGATCAGGCTGGTTTCCGCCGAGTCGCTCGCCAGCCACGTGATATCGCCCACTCAGATCATCTCGGTTAGACTGGGTGCCCTCGAGGATGTGGGCTGAGAACGATTTAATTACTGGCGTCTTGCGGGAGAAAATAATGGGATACGAGGTTGAGAAACTCGCGGTTGAAAACGCACTGGTCGGTGAAGGTCCGATGTGGGACGTCGAATCCCAGACGCTTTACTGGATCGACATCCAGGGCGGCAGATTCTGGAACTTCGATCCTGCCACCGGTGAAAACAAACTGCTGCACCACAGTTACAACATCGCCGGAGTTGGCCGGAACAAGTCGGGCGGATTGACAGTCGGCACGTGGGAAGGAGTTCAACTCTGGAATTCTGACGACGATTTCGTGTGGCTGCACAAGGGGGAAATCGAAGGACACCCGATCAAGCTCAACGACGTAATGCCGGGGCCCGGTGGCAGCCTGTTTGGAGGGAGCGGGCACCTCGATTCCTGCGCCGTGTTCAGGTTTAACGCCGATGGCTCGGTCGATATCATCGATGACGGGTTGGAACTCTGCAACGGGATGGGTTTTTCACCAGATCTCAGGACGTTTTATTCGACCGACTCGCCAAAACACGAGATCTACAAGTGGGACCACAACCCGGCGACGGGCGAGATATCCAACAAGCGGGTGTTCGCGACCATCCCCTCGGACTGGGGAATCCCGGACGGCATGACAGTCGACGCCGAGGGATTTGTCTGGTCGGCAATCTGGTACGGCGGCATGGTCGTCCGGCTCGACCCGGACGGAAAGGAAGAGAGACGAGTCGAAATACCTGCAGCGCAAACCTCGTCGGCAATGTTCGGCGGGAAGGACCTCAACGAGTTGTATGTCACAACTGCGAATTTCGGCACCGGCAGCAGTGAGCTAACCGGCTGGGAACCCGCTGGCTTCAACCCCGCTGGCTACCGCGGCGGTGATCTGTACCGGGTGAAACTCGATATACAGGGGAAGCCTGAATTCGTGACCGATTTCACATGGCCCGCGGGGTAGATGCACCCGATTCTCACGGTTTTGCCCGATGCAGGTGAGTCGAAAACCGGGCTCCTGCCGTATCCCATATCTGCTGGCTATCCCCGCATCATGCGCTTACGAACGGTCGGGGCCCTGAAGCTATGGCGCGCCGTTATTTCTTCGGGCTGGAACATGGTTTGAAGAACCGATTACCAATCAAATTGATAGGCCTTGTGGTGACTGCAATGGTTGTTGCAATGGCGCCGGTAGCGGGGTGTGGCGACTCGCAACCGGCCCGGGCGCCATCAACATCGTCAAAAGCCGACGTGTTGCCCCCGACCGTAACGCCGACACCACCGGCAAGCGAGTTCGCACCGATCGGACAGCCAGAGCCGTTCATGATCGACGATCTTGAGCTCGTCGGCCTGGACGGGTGGATAAACTCAAATCCCCTCTCAGTTATCGACCTGATCGGTTCGGGCCGCGTGGTCCTGCTCGATTTCTGGACCTACACCTGCGTCAACTGTGTACGAACATTCCCTTACTTGAGCGCCTGGCACGAGACCTACCGTGAGCACGGCCTGACAGTCATCGGTGTTCACTCGCCTGAATTTGAATTCGAAAAGTTGCCTCTCAACGTGCAACGGGCAGTTGAGCGGTACGGCCTCACCTATGCGGTCGCACTCGATGGCAACAAGGAGACCTGGGAAAGGTATGGGAATCGCTTCTGGCCATCCAAATACCTGATCGGTGCCGGTGGCGAGGTAGTCTTCAGGCACTTTGGGGAAGGGGGCTATGACGAGACCGAATCTGTGATCCGAGCGGAACTGGAAGCGGTCGGCAACGATCTTTCGGGCGTCGCGCGTTCGAGTGTTGCAGAGCCACGGCGTTCAGAAGCCGCACACACGGTCACGAGAGAGCTGTACGGGGGTTACAAGAACAACTACCTTTCGGATGGTCTTTACGCGGGACAGGATGTCTACTACGAAACTCCCGACGTCGCGGTCGAGTACACCGACGACGGCACGCGCAGGCGCGGCCAGTTCTATCTGGACGGGGTCTGGACGAACTCTCTCAACGCGGTGGTCACAGCTAATCGTTCTGACACCGACAGCGCATATTTTGCGTTTGATTTCTTTGCAACATCCGTTAACTCTGTGCTCGGTAGCTCCCAGCCGGATTCGGCCGGTGCGGGACAGGATAATCATGAAGTGGTCGTCGAACTCGATGGCCGATCATTGTCACCCGACGAAGCAGGTGCAGACATCGAATGGGACTCGGAGGGCAATAGCGTGTTGCAAATCGGGGAAACGCGTCTCTACCAGATCGTTGCACTGCCCGAATTTGGCAATCACGAGCTGAAGTTAACGACAAATTCCGAAGGTCTAGCCGTTTATACGATCACCTTCGGAATTTTCGAATCCGGTCCGTAAAACTACTTGCTCGCCGCCGCCGCCGCGATAGCCTGCTTCTCTGTCTGGAAAGTCGAAGTGATGTCCGGGTTGGTCATCTCGCCCTTATCTTCGTAGAGCAGGCACGTGGCCAGCTGGTGCTCGTTAATCAGGTATTGTGCCGGGCGTGTCGTATGACAACGGTCCATCACCGCCGGGCAACGGTCAGCAAACTTGCAGCCGACGATCTGGGTGTCGGAAATCTCCCAGTTCTGCTGCGGCGGTTCCGATCCCCAGCGGTTCTTGGGATCGGGTTGGGGAATCGATTCGATGAGCAGTTGGGTGTACGGGTGCTGCGGATTCTGAATCACCGCATCGACCGTGCCAGCCTCAACAATGGTTCCCCGGTACATCACCAGGATGTTGTCGCTGATCTGGTACGCGGTCGTAAGGTCGTGAGTGATGTATATGACCGAGATGCCAAGGTCCCGGTTCAGACGGCGGATCGAGTCAAGAATCGTCGCTCGAAGCGACGCATCCACCATCGATACCGGCTCGTCAGCCAGGATAACCCGCGGTTTGAGCAGTAGCGCGCGGGCCACCATGATCCGCTGTCGCTGACCACCGCTCAACTGGTGGGGAAAGCGGCCAAGCGTTTCTTCCGGTACGAGACCGACCATCTCGAGCGCATCTTCGATCATCCGCTTCTTTTCGGCAACGGAGCCTGCAAGCTTGAAGTTTTTGATAGGGGCGTCGAGTACGTGGTCGACCTTATAGAACGGGTTGTACGATTCAAACGGGTCCTGGAAAATAGGCTGAACCTCGCGCTGGAACGCACGACGTTCGCGGCGCGTCAACCGGGTAAAGTCCTTGCCGCGGTACAGCATCCTTCCGTCGGTTGGAACATGACTGCCCAGGAGCAGGCGTGTGAGCGTCGTTTTGCCGCTCCCGCTCTCACCGGCCACAGTAGTGATAGCAGGTTCGTCCTCATCGATCGTCAAAGAGACATCGTCGACCGCTATTGTCGTCGCGCCACCGCCAAAAAAGCCACTACCGCCAAAGGTCTTGGTTACATGATCGAGTTCAATAAACGCGCTCAAGATGCGCCCTCGCCTTCATACAGGAAACATGCGACTTCTCGGCGGTTACCAACGGAAAGTTTTTGTGGAACCGTGCCGGTACATTTGCCGAAACGCGATGGGCACCGTTCTTCAAATGCACAACCCTGGGGTAGGTGGATAAGCAGCGGCGGAAGACCGGGAATTCCAACGAATTCCTTTTTTTCCTGAAGTGAAGGCAAACTCTGGATCAGGAGTTTCGTGTACGGGTGTTTTGGATCGCTGAACACCTCTTCTACCGGCCCGACTTCCACCAGCTTGCCCGCATACATCACACCGATCGTGTCAGCGAACTGGGCAACCAGGCCCATGTCGTGACCGACAAGCATGATCGATGCATCCAGACCCTCCTGCAACCGACCGAGCGTCTGCATAATCTGGCGCTGCACTACAACATCGAGTGCGGATGTGGGTTCATCCGCAATAATCAAGCTGGGTCGCAACGATATTCCAATGGCCATCGCCACTCGTTGCTTCATCCCGCCCGAAAGTTCATGCGGAAACAGGCGTGCAACGTCGGGCCTCAGGCCAACCCGCATTAAAAGGTCGCGGACCGTCTGGCTCAACTCTTTCCTGCTCATGCTCTCGTCATCGGCAAGGTGGTCGATAATGCCATCGGTGAGCTGCCGCTCGATCCGCATGACCGGGTTCAGCGAGTTCATGGCACCCTGCGGGACCAGGGCCAGTTCGGAAAGACGGGCCTGCCGCATCTCTTCCTCGGTCAGCGAAGTAAGATCCCGATTATTGAGAATCACTTTCCCTTTGGCGATATGTCCCGGCGGGCGGGTCAATCGCATCAGGGCCATGGCCAGGGTCGTCTTGCCCGAGCCCGACTCGCCTACAAGCGCGAACCGTTCGCCCTGTTTCAGGGTAAATGAAACGTCGTCAACGGCTTTTACCGTGCCGGATTCGGTTTCGTAGTAAACCGACAGACCTTCGACGACGAGTAAATCGACATCGGTTATCCGGGCGCCCTCACGATATGTTTTTATTGCCTGCTCAGTGCTCAAACGCGTTTCCTCAATCGTGGGTTGGACCATTCATCCAGACCCGATGAAATCAAGAACAAGCCAAGGAATACGATCACGATTGCAATCAGCGGCGGCAACCACCACCACCACATGCCGAGAATGATCGACGAGAACTGGATGTTCCAGTAGATAGTCATGCCCAGGGTCGGCAGACCGAAACTGCCAAGACCGATCGCTTCCAGTCCGATGGAAGCCAGGATTGCACCCGCCACCGATCCGACCAGGCTGGCTGTGATGTACGGGATCAGGTTTGGCAGCATTTCTTTAAAGATGATGCCCAATCCGCTGGTCCCGGAAAGTCTCGAGAGCTCAACGTATGCCTGCTCTCTCATCACAAGCACCTGTGCGCGGATCGTCCGCGCGGGGAAAACCCACCCGACCATGCCGAGAGCGAACCCCATCTCATCGACACTAAGCTCGCGTCCGATGTTGATCCGGACCAGGATAAGGATCAATAAGCCGGGCATCGCCAGTCCGACGTCGACCACCGTTCGCACACTGTTATCCACCCAACCGCGGTAATAAGCGGCCAGGAATGCCGCCACCGTTCCGAGCCCGATCGATACGAATCCGGCAATCAGACCAATTCGCAGCGTGAGAGGTGTGCCTTTGATGGCCACCGCAAGCAGATCGCGCCCCTGCGTATCGGTCCCAAACGGGTAAGACTTGATCTGCCCTGCCAATTTTCCTGTCGGTATTTCGTAGTTCAGAACCGGAGGTAACCGGGTAGGAGCAGAAAGCACACGGAACTGTTCCGTGTCCCAAACGATGTGCCCGATGCCAACAAACAGCATAAGGCTGAGCATCAACCCCAATCCCACGATGAGCGAGGGGTTACGCAGCGCGTACCGTTTGACGGGGTTCAGACGTTCGTCGCGAAACTGTCCCCAGCCACCTCGAGTTTCGCTCGTGTCGGTGGCGTCTGGGGTAGTAGCTGTTTGCGCCATCGCCTAGTTCCTCACCCTGATCCTGGGATCGATTAGCGGGTAGAGGACATCGAGCAAGAACGTCGCGCCTGCGATTCCAAGAATGATGACTATCACGATGCCTCGGATTACGAAGAAGTCGGAAAGGCGAATGGCCTGGAACAGGATGTCACCGATGCCGGGATACGAAAATACCCGTTCCACCAGCACCTGGCCCGTAATAATCGTTCCCAGCACCAGCGCGAGGCCGGTCACCTGCGGGAGCAGTGCGTTCCGCACCGCGTACCGAAGAAAAATGCGTGCGCCTTTCAGCCCCTTCGCATCGGCCTGGATCATATAGTCCTCACCCTGGGCATTGATCATCATTCCCCGCATACCAATGGCCCAGAAGCCGATGACTGAAAATAGAATGGCAGCCGCGGGGAGAATCGCGTGTCTCAGCACATCAACAATGAAATCGAAGCTGAGATTCGGCAGAGTTGCCGGTTCGTAGCCACCGAACAGCGGGAGCCAGCCCAGCGTGAAGGCAAATAGATATATCAAGATCATGCCGAGCAGATACTGGGGTATCGCGGCAAGAGTAAGCAACGGCATGAAGACGTATTGAACCCAACCGGGTTTTCTGGGCCAGCCCAGAATGGCTCCCGCGAGCGTTCCCAAAGTAAACGCCATGATCGTCACCGTACCCATTAACCCGAGTGTCCAGTACAGCGATTCAAAAACGATTTCGTTGACCGTGCGGGGGAAAAACGCGATAGATGTTCCGAGGTCGAGCCGGGCCAGATCGGCAAGGAAGTTCTTGTACTGGACCCAGATTGGCAGGTCGAGCCCGAACCGCTTCTGGTAATTCTTCGCCATCGCGTCAAGGCCCTGCTGAATGGCGCCGCCGCGCTGGGCCTCCAGGAGAAGCTTTTCCTTGACCGGGTCCTGACCCGACAGGCGAGGGATGATGAATATCACCGTGCTTGCCACCCAGACGACGAACAGGAAAAAGAAGAAGCGTCTCACCACGAAGTTGCCAAGCACAAGCGCAACGATACGAAAAACCCTGCTCAGTATCGGCGAAGGTGCGTTTTCGACGGCCTGCGTTTGTTCTGTCACGGGCAAAAACTCAATTCGGGACGGGGGTATTTTGGAAACGTAACCGCTTGGTGCGGCGTTTTGCACACCGTCAGGTATTTTATGGCGACCTAAGATAGCAACTGTTTGTGCTGCTGGCTATGTCCGGTACCGGATATATTGCGTCCCTACCGAAATTGCCATTGATCCATCGTGTTGCGCTTACATGCCTCCGAACGTGATTCATATTGAATCTCGCGGGTCATTTCCAACGCGATCGAAGCTGCTTAATGAGGGAGCCGACCACCCCTTGCGTTATTGACGGGCATCTTGGATTCGGATATAAAACTCTCTCACAGATAAAAAAACTGCCAAGTGGTGGCGTTTCTGTAAGCGCGTCTGACATTTATTCGGAGGTCAGCATGATATTTAATGAGAGGTGGAGAGTTCTCTTCCTCGCACTGCTGTCGATTGCACTAGTTGCTGCGATCGCTTGTGGTAGTGGAGACGACGAAGAGGACTCCTCGGGCGCAGCCGCGCCCACAAGTGCACCGGTCGCGACTGCCACGACGGCACCGCCGGCTGACACAGGTGGCGGAAGCGTTTCGCTCGCGGACATTGACCGCGACGACACGTTCATCGGCTACCTGGGTGGTGCTGAGGGCCGATTCGTAGACCACGAACTGTGGAACCCCTACGCAATCGGTGCAAACCACCAGTCTGGTCCAAACATCATCTTTGAGCCACTCGCATTTTTCAGTGCGTTTGACGACAAGACGATCCCGTGGCTCGCTGAGAGCTGGGACTGGAACAGTGACTTTACTGAGCTAACGATCAACCTTCGATCAGGAATCAACTGGTCGGACGGTGAAGAGTTCAATGCCGACGACGTTGTTTACACGTTGAACACCCTCAAGGACCTCAAAGAAGAAGTCCGATGGGGTACCGACATTGACAAAGCAATGAACCGAGCGGAGAAAGTCGATAACCTCACCGTCAAGGTGATTCTGGATCGCCCGGACCCACGGTTCTTCTTCCTGCTTACGTACAAGTTCGACATTGGCGTGTACATGGTGCCCGAGCACATTTACAGTAACGTCGATTGGACTACGTACAAGGACTACGACCCCGCAAACGGCCTGCCGCTTTCGACCGGCCCGTGGAAGGTCGTTTCAGGAACCCCAGAGCAGAAAATCATCGACCGCCGCGACTCGTGGTGGGGTGAAGGCGTAGCTGACCTCGGTCAGTTCGGCAAACTGCCTGGACCAAAACGTGTCATCTACCTGCCAACTCCCGACCAGACGGTCAGGGCGCAGGCAATGATTTCTGACGTGGTCGACTATTCAGCTATGACGACACCTGCCGTTATTGTTGACACGCTGGCAAAGAACTCAGATCTTGTGACACACACCAAGTCCGACGCCCCTTACGGGTACGTCGACTGGTGGCCGGTTTCCATTGCCTTCAATGACTCTGGCAAGTTCGGTCCTTACGACGACAAGAATGTACGTTGGGCATTCAGCTACTTCCTCGACAGAGAAGAGCTGAGAGACGTGGCCTACGACGGCAACGCGGCATTCAACCCGCTCACGCTGCCGCAGTACCCACCGCTCCAGAAGTACTTCGACTCTGTGTCGGACCTCCTGGCTGTCTTCGACACCACCGAGTTCAGTGTTTCGAAGGGCGACGCCCGGATGGAAACCGCTGGCTACTCTAAGGACGGCGATGGCAACTGGGTCGACGCCCAGGGTATTGGCATCAACTGTGCAATCATCGGGTTTAGCCCGTGGGTCGACCTCGGCCCCCTCGTTGCAGAGCAGTTGGTCCGACAGGGCATCAACGCTACGTACTCGCAGCCACCCGATGCCTCTTCACGGATGGCCGAAGGTAACTTCGAATGCCTGATGTTCGGACACGGCGGATCGGTCCGTGACCCGTACTTCACCATGAAGCTCTACCAGTCGTCTTCAGTGAACATTCCTGGTGGTCACCAGGTGAACTTCTACAACTGGGAAGACGCCGGTTGGGACGAACTCACTGACGAAGTCGGTCGAACTCACCCCGATAACATCGACAAGATGCAGGAACTGTGGCATGACGCCATGGAAATCTGGCTCGAAGAGCTCCCGGATGTTCCAATCCTTGAGTTCTACCACCGCATCATCATGAGTGAGAAGCGATGGACGAACTGGCCGCTTGGCGGAGAAACCTCTGGCTACGTGAACGAGGCCTCCTGGCACCTCACATGGTCGTTGGTCCTCCATGCACTTACAGCCAAGTAAAGAGTTCAAATAGCAGTTCTACTGCTTGAGAACAGAGATTCGAAGAAGTGCCCCGCCGATTTCGGCGGGGCACTTCACTTTCTGGTTAATTCCTGATGGTGAACACATGCGGTATGCTTTCGGTCGGTAAGGTCATGAAATCCTGTTCGGATCCTGAAATCGAGAAAGGCACGTTCCACTTGCACAGCCAGGCATTCGGCAGTCGAATCGCTACGACCAGAGTTGCTTTGTTATTGTGGCTGCCCTTTGCGCTGCTGCTCGTTGTTGCCTCGACCGGTTGCGGCTCGTCAACAGATGCAGTCAGTTCTGGGGAACCTGCGATCGGCACGCCTGACGAAGAGGGCATCCGATTGATCACCCGTGCTGACGCGATCTACACGGTCGACGACCTGGTTGCCGCGGGTTTCAAGAAGAGCAAGCAGTTCGAGGTGGATACCCTTCCCGGCGCTACCGACGTCTGGTACGGCTTCTTCCAGCAAAAAGACATCGAAGTTCGGTTTTATGAGTCCCACAGCGCTGCAATCGAGTTGGGTGTGGAACCGGCCGAGGTGGTGATCGGCAAGACTGCAGGGCAGCGCGATTACTTGATCCCAGTCGTTAATTTGTACCCGGCCTACGCGGTCGCAGGAAACATGATCATGCTGTGCGAGCGCGAGCTTGCAACCTGCGTGGCCCTCATCGACGCGCTCGAATAGAAGAGGCTGACACACCGCGGTGTGCCGGTGAAAATACAAAGGCCGGCAACCAGGTTGCCGGCCTTTCATATATAGGGTGCGAATGAATTCACCGCTGGGGAATCGGATTCCTTACCGTGGAATTTCCTACACCGGGTTCATCAACTTCATCAGGTGTTCGCAGTTTTCAAAAGCATCGGACGTTTCATTGCCCTCGCAGAACAGGATCATGTTCCCGCGAATGACATATTCGAGATACCGGGCCGAATATGTGCAACTTGAGTGCGGAGTCTCCGCCGCCCGGCTGCACTTCCTTCGATCGCGCTTACCCTCTTCCCACAAAATGTCGTCGCCCGTGACGACGGCGTCCTCGCCTGTCACCGAGTCGGCAAATGAGGTCCCCTGGGCCACCGCGTCTTCGTGCGTTGCGTAGAACCGGGCTTCGTAGTCGAGTTGGTTGAACACGGTCTTCCAGACCGCCATTGCGCCTGGCAGGTCTTCGACGTCATATTCTTTGACCGTCTTTGCCCCTGCGGCTTTCAGGTCATCGACACTGTAGATGCGATCGCTCGCGACTACCCTCGGGACAGCCGAACCGCCACTGCCACCGGCATCAGTACCGCACGCCACCGCCACGATCGCCAGCACGACCGTCAGCACCAGAGTCGTAACAATCTTCTTAACGACCCGGTTGAATTGGTTCAACGCCTATTGCACCACGGCCATCAGGTCAGCGCAGTTCTGCAACGATATTCCCGAGTCCTTACCCTGGCACATCAGGACCATGTTACCGATAACGACATAGTCGAAGTACTTGGGGAGGTCGCACTTGCCAACGTGGTGTCCGCCGTTCCCTGTACACAGCCGTCGCTCAGTCAAACCCTCTTTGTAACGCTGAATGTCCTTGAGGAGCACAGCGTCGGGACCTGTCGCTTCGTCTGCGTAGTCAATTCCGGTAACGATTGCTTCGGCGTGACTTGGGTAGAAGCGCACTTCGTATTCTTTTCGGTCGTAAGGGTCCACGCCGTAAAAGCCGTAGAGCACCTCTAAGGCCTGGGGCAGGCCCTCCACGGAATAGATCTTGTTCTTCTTGAACCCCGCATCGGTAAAGTCTTGGATCGTGTAAATGCGGGATGTATCGTTGATTTTGGCAATTGGTCCATCTGATGATGAGCCACCACCACTGCTGTCGCTGCCACATGCAACCGCGGCAATCGCTAGTGCTGCCACTGCTAACAGCAAGATCAGCAGCCGTGCCTTGCCACTGTTTGCCTGTCTCATAAACTAGCTCCCTGTTGTCGTTCGGGCCCGCCGTTTCAATATCATGAAATTTCGCGAAACGGTCGATGCCCCAAATATACATCCCCGCAACTCGGTAGTCATTCGGTCCGATCGGATATACCCACACACAAACCGGTCAGCCGGGATGCCCGTCAGCCAATTATGCGCCTTCGCCACGCAAGAGGGTGACAAATGGCAAGCACCGTTCCATTGCGTGCTCCGATGTGCGGCCCTCGCAGAGTATTACAAGGTTGTTCAGTATTACGTAATCGAAGTAGAGAGGGTTCTGGCTGCCGCGCGAGCCACCGCCCACTACTACCCTGCGATCATGGACACCTTCCGGCCACATTGCGTCGTCAGCGTCCAGAACGGCGTCTTCTCCCGTGCTTTCCTCAGCGAATGGCGTGCCCAGTTCGACCGCTGTCTGGTGCGAGGGGTAGATGCGAATTTCGTAGTTCACTGTTGTTAGCCCGGGCGGAGACCAGAACCCGAGATAGGCCGCTTCAGCCCCCGTCAGACCTTCAACGTCATACTCCTTGCCCCGCTTCCAGCCGATCGCTTTGACGTCGTCGATGCTCAGAATCAAACCCGTATCGGAGATTTTTTCAAACGAAATTGTTCCCGATGCACCATCTGAACTGGAACCACACCCGGAAATTGTCGCCGCAGTAAAGAAAATCACGAACAGAAACAGCAGGTTTGTCGGACGGTTCTTGACCTTATTCATTCGGGATAAGTTCGTTCGCCAGAAGTCCGCACCGTTCAATTGATTGCGCCTCGTCCGACCCCTCGCAAAGCATCACGATGTTACCGAAGATCACATAGCTGCCGAACCTCGGTCCTATCCCACTGCGGGCACCCCCGCCGACACCGCTGCCGATAATCACCCGGCGGTTGGTGACGCCC
>Ga0114950_10002785_pt1 | contig 13456 bp, 11 predicted proteins | sample N075metaG_FD_83503 | JGI IMG/M metagenome (GOLD analysis project Ga0114950, IMG submission 83503) | Deep subsurface microbial communities from Kermadec Trench to uncover new lineages of life (NeLLi) - N075 metaG | ecosystem: Environmental > Aquatic > Marine > Ocean trench > Sediment | place...
AGATGTTCGATGAGATCTGGCTCGCAAGCGAAGTCGAAGTGGAATTCCGACAACTCGGGATCTAGCTGCTAGAATTCGCCGGCTATGCAGCCGGACCTCAACAATCGTCGCATCATTCTCGGGCTGTCGGGTGGTGTCGACTCGGCCGTCGCGGCTCTGTTGCTAAAAGATGCCGGTGCCGACGTGCAGGCGTTGCACATGACGAACTGGGAAGACGACGACGGCTATTGCACTGCGGCCGAGGACCTGCAGGATGCGCGCCAGGTCTGCGAGCAACTCGACATTCCCCTGCACCACGTCAATTTCTCGAAACAGTACCGGGATCGTGTATTCGCGTATTTTCTCGATGAATACGGGGCGGGCCGAACCCCCAATCCCGATGTCTTGTGCAATCGCGAGATAAAATTCGGCGCATTCAGGGACCACGCGAAGCGTCTCGGTGGTGAATTGCTCGCAACCGGACACTACGCTCGGACAGCTGAAATCGATGGCGCCACTGCGCTGCTCAAAGCTGTCGACTGCGACAAGGATCAAAGCTACTTTCTGCACGCCGTCACCGACGACGCATTGGCGGAAACTGTATTTCCTCTCGGTGATCTCAAGAAGGATGAGGTGCGCAAGATTGCGCGTGGCCGGGGACTGCGGATACACGACAAGAAGGACAGCACCGGAATCTGTTTTATCGGCGAACGGCCGTTCCGTGAATTCTTAAGTACCTACCTGCCGGCAAACCCGGGAGAGATTCATACACCGCATGGCAAACAGGTCGGCACGCACTCGGGCCTGATGTATCACACATTGGGACAGCGCCAGGGCTTGCACATAGGCGGTCGTACCGATTCGGGCGACGAGCCGTGGTACGTCGTCGACAAAGATCTCGAAAACAACGTTTTGGTTGTTGTGCAGGGCGAGTCCGACTTGCTCCTTAGTAACAGCCTGCTGGCAGCCAACCCGAGCTGGATCGGCACGCCTCCTGCCGGACTGACGGATGGGCTGCGGTGCAAGGCCAAAGTCCGGTATCGGCAGCCCGATCAGGATTGCAGGGTCACATCCGCCGAAAACAATACAGTGCGCGTGGATTTCGACGAACCGCAACGTGCTGTTGCGCCGGGCCAGTTCGTCGTTTTCTATGCCGCTGAGCGTTGCCTCGGCGGTTCGGCTATAATTCGCGCCCTGCGGCCGGCTGGCTGCAGCTGATAAATGACATTCCCGGAGAGACCACGATGAAGGACAGCTTCGGCGCGCGTTCGACGCTGACAGTCGGCAACGGTGAGGTCGAGATATACCGCCTCGAGGCGGTAACTGACGGCCACGTAGAGCAATTGCCCTACTCCCTGAAAATCATGTTGGAAAACCTGTTGCGCCACGAAGATGATCGTGACGTTACGAGCGATGACATTAACGCACTGGCCAACTGGGATCCGAAAGCCGATCCCAGCACGGAGATTTCGTTTACACCCAGCCGCGTAATCTTGCAGGACTTCACTGGCGTTCCTGCCGTGGTTGATCTCGCCGCCATGCGAGACGCTGTCGTCAAGCTGGGCGGCTCCGCCAATAAGATCAATCCCGTGTCCCCCGCCGAACTGGTCATCGACCACTCGGTACAAGTCGATAATTACGGTTCTGCCGATGCGCTTGATCTCAATAACAAGATAGAGTTTCAACGTAATCAAGAGCGCTATTCGTTTTTGCGCTGGGGCCAGTCGGCATTTGAGAATTTCCGGGTCGTGCCACCGAATACGGGCATCGTTCACCAGGTCAACCTCGAATATCTGAGCCGCGTCATATTCGACGTTGACAGGAACGGCACTCGGAGCGCCTATCCAGATACTGTAGTAGGAACGGATTCGCACACGACAATGATTAATGGCCTGGGCGTTCTGGGCTGGGGTGTCGGCGGCATCGAAGCCGAAGCCGCGATGCTCGGCCAGCCGATTACGATGCTGATTCCACAGGTGATCGGCTTCAAGTTGAGCGGTGCCCTGAAAGAAGGCGCGACGGCGACCGATCTCGTGCTCACCGTAACGGAAATGCTTCGCAAGCTGGGCGTGGTCGGCAAATTCGTCGAATTTTTCGGCGATGGCCTGTCTCAGTTGCCACTTGCCGATCGTGCCACGCTGGGAAATATGTCGCCGGAGTTCGGCTCGACCTGCGCGATCTTCCCAATCGACGGCGAAACGATCCGTTACCTCAAACTATCCGGCCGCGATGCGGCGCACATCGAGCTCATCGAGGCCTACGCGAAGAAACAGGGTCTCTGGCGCCATGACGGGCAAGCGGACGCGCTGTACAGCGATACAATGGAACTGGATCTGGGCACCGTCGAACCCAGCATCGCGGGTCCGAAACGCCCGCAAGACCGTATCGCACTCAGAGTTGCCGACAGCACCTTCGAGAAGCATCTCGAGATCGCCACTGCCAATCGCGACGGCGGCGGCTCAGCAACGGCCGAACTGGATGGACAGGCCGTCGAAATCCGCGACGGCGCGGTATTGATCGCCGCAATTACGAGTTGCACGAATACGTCGAACCCGGCCGTCATGGTGGCCGCGGGCCTGTTGGCACGAAATGCCAGGGAAAAAGGACTGCAGACCAAACCGTGGGTCAAAACCAGCCTCGCACCGGGCTCGAAGGTCGTCACGGATTACCTGCAGAAAGCAGAACTGCTGGACGACCTTGATGCCCTCGGCTTTTACACCGTGGGTTATGGGTGCACCACCTGCATCGGAAATTCGGGGCCGTTGGAGCCCGAGATCGTTACCGCGTTGCAGGAGGGTGAGATTATCGGTACCGCCGTATTATCGGGAAATCGAAATTTCGAGGGTCGTATACACCCCCTCGTTCGCATGAATTTCCTCGCGTCGCCGCCGCTGGTCGTCGCGTACGCATTGGCCGGCAACTTGGACGTCAACCTGTTCAACGATTCGCTGGGCGATGATAGTGATGGCAATCCCGTGTTCCTCAAGGACATCTGGCCCAGCCAGACTGAGATTCACGAAATGATCGCGGCCAATATTGACTCGGCGATGTTCAAGTCGACCTATGACAGCGTTTTCGAAGGCGACAGTAACTGGAATTCGATTGATACACCGGAAGGTGAAATCTACACCTGGGACGATGCTTCCACCTACGTGAAAAATCCGCCCTATTTCGAGGGCATGTCGCTAACCCCGGAAGCCGTCACCAACATCAAGGGCGCGCGCGTACTCGCGTTGCTTGGCGACTCCGTGACGACTGACCACATTTCACCCGCGGGGAGCATCGCGCCGGACAGCCCGGCGGCCGAATACCTGAAGTCGCACGGCGTTGAACCGCACAATTTCAATTCTTATGGGTCCCGCCGAGGTAATCACGAAGTCATGATGCGCGGCACGTTCGCCAATATCCGCCTGCGCAACAAGCTCGCACCGGGCACCGAGGGCGGTTGGACCCGACACCAGCCCAGCGGCGAGCAAATGTCGATTTACGAGGCATCTCTGAAGTACAAGACGGAAGGCACGCCGTTGGTGGTTATTGCCGGCAGCGATTACGGCGCAGGATCGTCGCGCGACTGGGCCGCAAAAGGCACTTTGCTGCTGGGCGTCAAGGCCGTCATTGTCAAAAGCTTCGAACGTATTCACCGCTCCAACCTGATTGGCATGGGCGTGCTGCCGTTGCAATTCCAGGACGGCGACGATGCCGATTCCCTGGGCCTGACCGGCGGCGAAACTTTTGACATCACGGGACAAACCGACCCCAACGCCAGCACAGTTACCGTTACGGCGACGCCACAAGACGGCGATCCGATCATCTTCGAGGCAGTCGTTCGCATCGACACACCGAAGGAGCGGGATTACTACGAGCACGGGGGCATCCTGCTCTACGTATTGCGCCAGCTAGCCGCCTAGCGCAGCCGGTCACCGCCCAGCGGATCTCACCTTGAAAGAAAAAAATGCCGAAACCATCTTGAAACGTCCGCGTTGGTTGCGGATAGCCGGCTTTATTGTGGCCACGCTGGCAGTCCTTTACACATTACTTGGTATCTACTGGTCACGCGCACCGGACGTGTTCTGGGTCAGCCACACGATCGACGACAATCGGGTCGTCGTCGGCTACTCGACAACGGACACGCTGGTTCGAGTCGCTGAGATCATGCTCGAGAAACCCGGCGGTTACCTGAGTAACGATATCATGCCGCCTGGTGTCTTCCTCGACAACACACCGAATTGGGAGGCCGGCGTCCTGCAACAGGTTCGCGACCTCGCGCGCGTCATCCGCAATGACTATAGCCGCAGCCAGTCGCAATCAAAAGAAGACCCGGATGTCAAAGACGCGGAACAGGCTTTTTTCATACCAAGCGACTCGTGGATTTTTCCCGCCAGCGAGTCCGCCTATCGCGACGGTATCGACGGCTTCAGATTGTACCGGGATCGACTCACTGACGACTCGGATATCAATGCGCAGTTCTACGCCCGTTCGGACAATCTTAGAGAATGGCTGGCACAGGTCGAGAAACGCCTCGGCAGCATAACGCGACGCTTGGGTGACAGCGTTGCAACAACCCGAATCAACGAAAATCTGGCAGGCGATGCGGCCGCTGCGGCATCCAGTCCACAACCGGACGTTGTCGATGTGCAAACCGCCTGGTACGAGGTCGATGACATTTTCTTCGAAGCCCGAGGCACCGCCTGGGCCCTGGTGCATTTCTTCCGCGCCGTCGAAATCGACTTTGTTCTCGTACTCAATGACAAGAATGCCAGTGTCAGCGTGCGCCAGATCATTCGCGAACTCGAGGCGAGTCTGCGACCACTCCGCTCGCCGGTGATCCTGAATGGCAGCGGCTATGGATTCTTCGCGAATCACTCGCTGGTGATGGCCAACTACCTGGCACGCGCCAATGCCGCCATCATCAATCTCAGGGAACTCCTGGACCAAGGGTAATAAATAGGATTAATAAAATACTGTAACTATATGTTATTTAATTAATTCCTAGCCAAACGGGTACCTGATTCCAGGAATCGGTCAACGCGCGGTCCATGCGCCGGTAATCCGGCTCGAATTTGCTGACAAATAGCCAGTAACGGCGTGAATGATTCATATGCCGGGCATGGCAGAGTTCATGAATTATCAAGTATCGAACGGCTTCCGGCTCGAGAAACAGCAGGCAGTAATTGATGCTGATCGTGCCACTCGAAGAATGACTGCCCCAGCAGGTCCTTTGCCCTCGAATGTGCATCGTTTTGTACGGATTCCCTGTCACGGCGGATAGCGCTTTGAGCCTGATCGCGAACTCCGTTCTTGCGACCGACGCCAGCCACCGCTTGAGCGCCGCGACGCACAGCTTGTCATCACCGGTACGCCCGCTGAGAACAACTTCGTTCTTGTGGCGCCGGTAGCGGACTGTCTTCGCGTGCGTCTGCCGTTCATAGCGAATCCTGAAGCGCTGATCGATCGCGGACAATTCGACGACATCGGGTAACAGGAACGGCTCTGGCGGATGTAGCTTGGCGAACGATGCGCGCGCCTCGTTGATCCAGTCGTGATGTTCGCGGACGAATGCCTGAACCACGGCGGGTTTCGTGCGTGGCGGCACGACGACCTCAACGCGGCCGCGCGGAAATACCTTGATCGACAGTCGGCGTGCCCGGCTGTTCTCGCGCACAGAAAAACCCGACGAATTGCCGGGCTCTTCGGAATCTGAAAATAACGCGAGTTGTCTGGCCGCATCCTGCACGGCCCTATTCTACGAGTGTTTACGGATGTTTGCCGCTAAAGCGGATTGCGTCGCTTATCGACATTTCACCGATAACACCGCCGACTTCGGCCGTTTCGCTGATATACAGCTTGACCACGCGCTCCAGGCGGATATTGCCATGCACGCGCGACCCGGGCCCGATAATGACTTCGGGCGTCCGCGTTTTCTTGTCGCTCCACCACCAACTGCCCGGCTTTTCGACAATGATGTCGCCTCTCACTTCGGCCCCACCGCTGAGTTCGATATCGCCCGACACCGTCGATAGATTGCCGCCGACCAAGCTTGCGACCAGTTCGATTTCGCCGTTGACGTTGCTGACGTCCCGAGCGACCGTACTGCCCTTGTCGATCCAGATTTCGCCATTCACGGCTCCAATTGCACCATCAATGGTGACGTTCTCGGCGACCTCTATCGAGCCGTTGACGGTACTCAGACTGTTAGCGCTCACCCCGGATCTGATGGTCAGTGAGCCGTTTACGGTCGATACGTCCTTAACACTGACGTCGGAGTCGACCCGGATCCGGCCATTCACGGTATCCAGGTCGCCCGTGACCACGGCACCAGCGCCAACCGAGATGCTGCCATTAACAGACGACGCTCCACTGGACTGACTGCCAGCGGCGATTTTGACGCTCTTGTTGAGGTTGCCGCCGTGCGCCGGCACTGCAACCGCCAATGCCAGCAGCGCCACCATGACGACTGTCATCGTGCTTTTTGAAAGAATCTTGCCCATTGTCGAATCATCCCCTGGGATCGTTGTGCTATTTAGATGCCGCGACTGTGTAAACGGTTGCAATCGGCAATTTTCGATGCCCTAATCCGCCATCATCCGCAACCCCTGACATAGCCCATGCAGCCCTCGTTGATCGATATCGGTGCGAATTTGACTCACGATAAATTCGCCGACGACCTGGGCAAGGTACTGGGTCGCGCAGCAGCCGCAGGCGTCGAAAAAATGATCGTCACGGGCAGCAGCGACCAGGGAAATATCGATGCTGCAGATCTCGCTGAGCTGCACCCAGGGCATTTGTACTCAACCGCGGGCGTCCATCCCCACCACGCTTCTGACTACACCGACGCCAGTAGCGAATTGATTCGATCGTTATCAGACAGGCCGTCGGTGGTTGCAGTCGGCGAGTGCGGTCTCGATTACTTCCGCAATTTTTCGCCGCGCGAGGCGCAGCTCGAGGCTTTTCAATCGCAACTCGATATTGCTGCCGATACCGGAATGCCGGTCTTCCTGCATCAACGCGATGCGCACGACGATTTTGTTGAACTGCTGGAACCGATGTTACCGAGAATCTCACGTGCCGTTGCGCATTGTTTTACGGGCGAAGGTGAGTCATTGCGAGAATACCTTGCAATGGGCCTGTGGATCGGCATTACGGGCTGGATCTGCGACGAACGCCGCGGCGCTCACTTGCAGGAAATCGTCTCGGAAATTCCGGATAATCGTTTGCTGATCGAGACCGACGCGCCTTACCTGCTGCCGCGTACGCTGAATCCAAAACCCAAGTCACGCAGGAATGAGCCCGCCTACTTGATTGAAGTATTGCGCGTCGTCGCGAAAGCTCGGGGGCAAAGCGAACAGCATGTTGCCAGAATCACAACTGATAATGCGGTCAAGTTTTTCGCACTCGACTAGTCGCTCCTAAAGTCGATTTTCTTGTGCTGGCCGTCGCAGAACGGCTTGTTGTTTGACGCACCGCAGCGGCACAATACGACCTGAGCGCCGTGGAACGATTCGCGGCCGCTGCTATTGAAAATAGTGACGTTGCCTTTGCAGACCAGGGGCCCGTCTTTTATCGGTTGCACGTTCAGGGTACCGCCGCGGGACGCATTGTCGTCACCCGTCTCGCCAACCGCGCCGTAATCTTGAAATTCGTCTTTCTCGTGCGAATTATCACAAAACGGTTTGTTGCTGGATTTTCCGCAACGGCACAGTGCCGCGCGAAATTTCAGTCCCGGCGCGTTACTCGGTGCATCATCAATGTTCAGGTCACCGCGGAGAAAAAGCGGGCCGTTGTAGGCCACATGAACGGAATTTTCCGGATCGGCAGACTCGACATGCGATCCGTCCTCGTAATCGACAGTGAGCGCGCCAGTCGGACAACGCAGGACAACGTCCTCAACTTCGTCGTCCGACGACATATCAGGTTGGCACCAGGGTTTTCGCCCGGCAACGAACAGCTCGCCCTTGGCTCGGCCACATTCACCGATGTGAATGCACAGACCACCATGCCACGACACGGTTGCCCGTTCGCCCGGGTATTTGAAGACCTTTCCGCTCGCCATTACGCCTCTCCTCTTACTCGCCCCTCCGCGCCCAGCGCCTCCTTGCGAATCAGGTCCCAATGCGGTTTGAATGCTTCAATCTTGAACTTGCCCGCCGCCTTGTCGGGCTCATTGAATTCATCGTGCAGACCATCGATATCGGCGACCAGTTCAGGAATGCCCTTCGTAAACTCGCCGCCATCCAGAAACAACAGTCGCCCCGCGACCGGCACTTGCCGGACGATATTTCGAACCGCCGCGATGCGATCGAACAAAGCCGGCTGTGGATTCGAAAACGTGAATCGATGTTTGTTGCTGATAACTGTCCACTTTTCCATCTTGTCACTACCGAACACGGCCCCGTCAACATCCTTGACATCAACAATCAACAAGCCACTGGACGTGAGTAATAAGTGATCTATGTGGATCTCGCCGTCATCCCCATTCGGTATCAGAAAATCGTCGATCCGATCGTAACAGATGTCATCAAACATGCGTTGCAGTCGGTTGCCGCGAGTGTTCCGACGATAAATCAACCAGATGACAAGCAATAATGCCACCGCAGCAAGCGCAGCAATGCGTTGATATTGATCAGGTGGAATCAAATCTGTCATGCATGACTTCCGCTAACGCATCGAGTGAGGGTTCAATCTTAACCGAACAACTGGGCCGTGACAGGATGGCTTCGAGCTCCAGGGGCAATGGCACCGTACACCCAATTAAGGGTTCAACCACCGTTTCGAACTTCGCCGGGTGCGCCGTAGCAACCAGTATCCAGTCGTGGCTCGCCCTGGTATCCGCGTCCATGTGACGCCAAGCATGAGTCGCAGTTGCAGTATGTGGGCAGGTGGCAAAACCGAATTCGGCAAAGTCCTCACGAATCGAAGCTTTGATCTGCTCATCATCAACCGAGGCAACACCGATTTGATCGCGAAGCAGATCGGCATCTCCGAGCAGACCGCGTAGTCGTTCCATGTTGCTGGGATCACCTACGTCCATCGCCGACGCAAGAGTCTGAATACTGGAGCGTGGCAACCATTCGAGCGTATCGAAATACTCCGGTATCGTTTTGTTCGCGTTGGTCGCAAGAATAATCGAACCGATCGGCAATCCCATTTCGCGTGCCATGATACAGGCGAGCGCATTGCCGAGATTGCCCGTCGGAATGATAAAGCCGGGTTTGTTTCCCGTGCCCCGATAATGCCGCAAGCTCGCGTCAGCATAATAGGTGGTCTGCGGCAGCAAGCGGCCAATGTTGATGCTGTTGGCCGAACTGAATCGATAGCTTGCGGACAAAGACTCGTTCGCCATTGCCGCTTTGACCAGCGCCTGGCAATCATCGAACGAACCGTTGATCACCAATGACAAAACATTGTCACTCCAGCACGTTAGTTGTTGAGCCTGCCGGTCCGACACCCGACCATCCGGAAACAAGACGACAACCCGCATCCCCGGTCGTTCATCGAATGCGGCCGCGACTGCGCCGCCTGTGTCACCCGATGTTGCAACGAGTATCGTCAGTGGCGACTCTGCGTCACCTTCCAGGCGGCCAAGGCAAGCCGCGAGGAAACCGGCGCCGACATCCTTGAATGCCGCTGTCGGACCATGAAACAGCTCAAGCAGTTTTGCCTGCCCTGCCGCACCGCTCACCGGCGTTATCGGTATTGGAAAATGAAATGTTTCGACCAGCACGGCACCCAAATCAGAGCTGAGCGACGAACCGACAAAGAAAGGTGCAAGCAATATCGCCGCAACATCAGTGAGATTTTCGGCACCGTCAAAGTCGTCGACTGTAAAGAAAGGCAATTTGACAGGCACGAACAAGCCGCCGTCATCTGCAATACCCTTGACCAGGGCCTCGTCGAGGCTAAAAGGCGTGGTCCCACGCGTACTGACGTATTTCATCATCAGGCCTCGATATGAGCGCCCGGTGCGGACATCGAACTGACAAATGACTGGCATTCGATGCCCAGGCCGCGGCACGCTTGTTCCATTGCAACGGCAATGTTGTGGGCAGAACTGTCCTCACAAAGTACAAACATGCTCGGACCACTGCCGGACAGGCTGAAGCCAAGTGCACCGCCGCGTTCTGCAGCTTCTTTTACGGCGTCAAAACAGGGCACAGCGGCCGAACGCTGTGGCTCAATAATGACGTCCTTGAGCGTTTTGCTGATCATATCGATGTCACTGGCCGCGCAGGCCGCAATAAATCCGCCCAGGTACCCTTGCTGAGTCAGCCATTGTTCCAGCGAGTAACCCTTCGCCAGTTTGCGGCGCGCATGTGCGGTATTCACCTGCAATTCGGGATGCACGAGAACGGCACTAACGCCATCCGGCACCGGCAAGCGAACAGCCTCGGGCAACAGTACTTGTGGGCAGAACACCATGCCGCCCATCAGGCTGGGCGCCACGTTGTCCGCATGCAGGCCGCCGCTCGCATATTGTTCGCCAACCAGCGCATACGACAGTAGTCGTTCAATGGTCACGGGCGTGCCAATCAATTCGTTGACCGCAACTACCGCCGCGACCGCGGACGCCGCTGAGCTTCCCATGCCTGACTGCAACGGCACACCTTTGTATATGCTCAGTTCCACGCCACCGTCATCACCGTAATCGTTCCACAGCACTTTCGCCGCAATCGACGCTGTATTGTGATCCGGGTCAGTCGCCAGGTAAGGATGTAGATCGCCATCCAGACCGTAGACATTGGCGACGGTAATCCCCGGCCCGTCGGTGCGCTGCGCCGTAACCCGATCGCCGATACCCTCCAATGCCAGCCCGAGCATGTCGAAACCAACGCACAGGTTGCCAATTGATGCCGGAGCAAACGCTGTCACTTGTTCAGTCATCTCAGGCGGCCACGCTCAGGAACTTGGCGAGTCGCAGCAATTCAGCGAAAACGCCGCCCGCCGTCACCTCGGGTCCGGCCCCCGGACCTTGAACGTACAACGGATTCGCCGAATAACGGGCGGTCTCGAATTGCACGATATTGTCGGTCAGGTTGATGTTGCTAAACGGATGATCTGCCTCGATCGATTCAAGTCCGACGGAGACATTGCCACCAGCATCGAGTCGTCCGATATAACGCAATTTCTTGTTTTCGGCTTTTGCTTTGTCATACATACTTTTTACGTCGCTGTCGTAGTCACTTAACCGGTCGAGAAAACTGTCAATGTCTCCATTGCGAAGAGCCTCTGGCACGAGGTTCTGCACTGAAAAATCCCCGATACAAGTTGTCAGGCCAAGCTCGCGAGCGAGAATGGTCAGTTTTCGCGCGACGTCCATGCCGGATAGATCGTCCCGGGGGTCGGGTTCAGTGTAGCCATTGTCCCTCGCCTGTCGAACGATCTCGGAAAACGGCGTACTGCCATCGTACACATTGAACAGGTAGGCCAGGGTGCCCGAGAATATTCCCTGTACTGAACGAATTTCGTCGCCAGTGTCAATGAGGTCGCGCAGTGTCGAAATGATCGGCAATGCCGCACCGACTGTCGTTTCGTAGAAAAAGTGCGCGTTACCGCGCTCTGCTTGCGCCTGCAGATTTCGATAATCATCAATCGGACCACTGCAGGCATGCTTGTTGGGCGTAATCACGTGTATGCCACGCTCCAGCCATCCTGCGTATCGTGAAGCCACGTCCTCGTTAGCGGTGCAATCAATGATGACGGCATGTGGCAAATGATCAGGATTAACGCATTGCTCAAACGCATCGAAATCCGTTGCAACGGCCGCGGAATCGAATTGCTCCGGCCAATTGGCCAGGTCAATACACCGATCGTCAAGCAACATGGATTGAGATCGTGCAATGGCACGCACACGCAGGTCGACGTTAAATGTTGATTTGAGTTGTTCTGCCCGACGCTCAATTTGCTGCAACAACGTCGAGCCGACCGTACCCGGACCGATCAAGCCGATCGAAATGGTCTTCGACGATAGATAAAATCCCGAATGTGCAGCACGCAATGCCCGTGTTACATCGTTGGAATCGACCACTACTGATATATTCCTTTCCGACGACCCCTGAGCGATTGCCCTGACGTTAATGTTTGCCCGGCCCAGCGAGCCAAGGAATCGTGCGGCGATTCCCGGCGTACCCTCCATGCCGTCGCCGACGACTGCCACAATGCTCTGCGCATCCGTACGATCCACGCTCTGGATTTGCCCACTTTCAAGTTCTTCGGCGAACGCGTCACCGATCACCTGTGTTGCGCGCTCGGCGAGTTCCTGCGGTACCGCGATGCAAATCGAATGTTCGGAACTTGCCTGAGATATCAAGGTCACGGAAACACCCGCGTGCTTAAGTGCCGAAAACATTCGATCCGCCGTGCCCGGCACGCCAATCATGCCCGTGCCCTCGAGATTCACGAGTGCCACATCGCCGATGGACGTGATTCCCTTGATGCTGTCCTGCGATTCCACCCGGGATTCGATTCGACTACCGGGATGGGACGGCTTGAACGAGTTTCGAATGACCAGGGGAATATCATTGTCGATCACAGGACCCAAAGTCTGCGGATGAATCACACTGGCGCCGAAATACGCCAGTTCCATCGCTTCACTGTACGTTAACCGCTCGATAACCCGCGCTTCCGGAACCCGTTTCGGATCGGCGCTCATGACGCCGTCTACATCGGTCCAGATGGTCAACTCGGCTGCATTGCTCAATGCCGCAAAAATAGCCGCTGAATAGTCGCTGCCGTTGCGACCAAGTGTCGTTTGCAAACCCTGTTCGTCGGTCGCGATAAAACCAGTAATCACTGCGATGCCGTTGTAGTTGGCCGCAATCTCCCGATCAAACTTTGCCTGGGATGTGTCCCATTGCACGGTCGGACCTAATTCAGTCTGACTGACGATCAGGACATTGCGCGCATCGATCCACGTCCCGCCACGCTCTTTTGACAGGTGCTCCAATAGTGCCGCGAGCAACCGTGCAGACCAGATTTCGCCATATCCCGCAATGACGTCGCGACTGCGTTGCGGTGCTGACTTGACCCGTGCGATGGATTCGAGAATGTCCTGGATGCCCTGTGCGTCCTTGCCCCAGTCGTCCAGCACAGTGACCAGCCTGTCACCATCGATCAACGCATGCGCAGTATCAGCATACCGCTCGCCAATGGCGTGCAATTCAGCGATAAACGCATCGTCATCCTGTTCCGCAAGCATCGCCAGGTGCAACAACGCATCCGTCATGCCGCCTAACGCGGAAACGACCACGCCGATACGATCATCGGAGTAGTCAAGCAGCAATGCTGCAACGCGACGAAAACAGTCGGCGTCAGCAAGACTGCTGCCACCAAATTTGTGGATGTGCCAACGGCCCTTCAATGCAAGCTGCCCCTGCGCAAAACGGTGAATAATAACGACAGTTTAATGGGCCGTCGCCTGTTTTGTTTGCAACAGGGATGGTGGGGCGTGTAGGGATCGAACCTACGACCAGTCGGTTAAAAG
>Ga0114950_10002787_pt1 | contig 13452 bp, 10 predicted proteins | sample N075metaG_FD_83503 | JGI IMG/M metagenome (GOLD analysis project Ga0114950, IMG submission 83503) | Deep subsurface microbial communities from Kermadec Trench to uncover new lineages of life (NeLLi) - N075 metaG | ecosystem: Environmental > Aquatic > Marine > Ocean trench > Sediment | place...
TTCTGATCCCAATGTTCCCACCAGCACAGAAACGATATCCACCAGATTTTCATTAGTCGTCGATTCATCCACACTTATCAGAACGCAATCATTCAGATACCCGAAGTTCATTCTTGCCCTTGCGGAAGCTTCTTTCAATTTTAGCTGTTGCGCATCCGTTGCCGAAACACAAATCGTATCAAAATACGCATGGTGGCTTACAGGTACCCCTCCGGCTGCTAATTCCGCAACCAATTTAACAGCCTTTTCATGTGTTGCTTTTGCAATGTCCTTCAGTCCATCAGGACCATGATACACGCCATACATTCCCGCCATGATGGCAAGCAGGGCCTGTGCTGTACATATGTTTGATGTTGCCCGTTCGCGCTTAATGTGCTGCTCTCTCGTCTGTAATGCCATGCGCAATGCAGGTTCTCCACGTGTGTCGACTGAGACCCCGATTATCCTGCCTGGAATCACGCGCTTGTAATCTTCGTGCGTTGCAAAATACGCGGCATGGGGTCCTCCAAAACCCATAGGTACTCCAAACCGCTGGGTATTTCCTACAACTGCATCCGCTCCCCATTCGCCTGGCGGGGTCAACAAAGTGAGGCTCAGCAAATCAGCAGCTACGATTGTATATATCCCCTGTTCTTTCATTCTGCCGCTCCAACCCTTGTAGTCCTCGACCAGACCTTCAACATTTGGGAATTGTACAACAACAGCAAAATACTCTTCGCCACCTTCAAACGTACGCCAGTCCCCGATTTCGATTTTGATACCAATTGGATTGCTTCGCGATTTGAGTACGGTTTTAGTTTGTTCAAAAACATATCGGTCAACGAACAATGTGTCGGCCGGATCATTTTTTTTTCGCTTGTTTTTGAGGGTATGGAACATTGTCATTGCCTCAGCAACAGCCGTGGGCTCGTCGAGCAATGAGGCATTCGATATTGGGAGTGACGTCAGATCACTTACAACCGTTTGAAAATTGAGTAGGGCCTCCATCCGCCCTTGCGAAATTTCCGCTTGATAAGGCGTGTATTGTGTATACCATCCGGGATTTTCAAAGATATTCCGTAAAATCGGCGGAGGTGTGATTGTACCGTAATAACCTTGTCCGATATACGAACTGAACACATCATTTTTGTCACCCAGTGCCCGGATATGCTTCAGATAATCGCGTTCCGTCATTGGATCTCCGGTTTTCAATTCCGATTTGCGGCGAATCGAGTCCGGGACGACCTGTTCAATTAAGGCATCGAGGCTAGGGACTCCGATTTCATTGAGCATCTGCTCGCGGTCAGCCTGTGTAGGTCCGACGTGTCGATCTTCAAATTTTCTCAAGGCTGTTTACTTTGATAAAGTGAATGGAACTATGACTTCAATTTGAACGCTTTTCTGACACGCTCGACATAATCGAGTTTCTCCCAGGTGAATGTCTCTACTGTGACGTTTTTCACTTTTCCGTTCATCCCAATTTTTACAGTTTTCTTTCCTGGCTTTCGCCCCATATGCCCGTAGGCAGCAGTTTCAGAAAATATTGGGTTCTTCAACCCATAGCGTTTAACAATTGCGGAGGGGCGCATATTAAAAATCGAGCCAAGTTTACCCGAAATCTCACTATCTGTTAATCCCGGGACACGACATGTCCCGTAGGTATTTACATAAAGTCCTACAGGATCGGCAACTCCAATGGCATATGCCACCTGCACCAGGCATCTGTCGGCTATTCCCGCGGCTACAAGGTTCTTTGCAATGTGCCGGGTCGCATACGCTCCAGATCGATCTACTTTAGATGCATCCTTACCTGAGAAAGCTCCGCCGCCATGCGCACCCATCCCGCCATACGTGTCTACAATAATTTTACGTCCTGTTAGTCCTGTATCACCATGCGGGCCGCCAATCACAAACTTTCCAGTTGGATTAACGTGTAATTGATACTTGGTACTAAATAATTTTCGGGAAGCAGCGGGCAGTTTTTTGATGACGCGGGGGATCAATATTTGCTCAACGTCTTTTTTGATTTTCCTGAGCATTTTATGGTCAGAACTGAACTCATCATGCTGGGTTGACAATACAATCGTGTCGATTCGCATTGGCTTATGATCGTCGCTGTACTCAATCGTCACTTGTGATTTACCATCCGGGCGCAGATACTTCATTTGACGACCTGCCTTTCTGATAGCGGCAAGTTCAATCAAGAGTGAATGCGCAATTGAAAGACCCAATGGCATATATGAGCGCGTTTCGTTTGTGGCATATCCAAACATCATACCCTGATCACCTGCCCCCTGGTCTTCAGCGTTTTTGTCTACATCTACTCCCTGGGCAATATCGGCAGATTGCTCATGAATGGCGGAAATCACGCCACAGCTATCCGCATCGAACTGGTATTCGGACTTGGTATAACCAATACGGCGAATGACTTCTCTGGCTGTGCTCTGCACGTCCACATATGCTTTTGATCTAACCTCACCGGAAATTACCGTCAATCCCGTCGTGACCAACGTTTCGCAGGCAACTTTACTATCCGGGTCCTGCATGAGGAATGCGTCGAGAATCGCATCTGAAATTTGATCGGCTATTTTATCAGGATGCCCCTCCGAAACTGATTCTGAAGTGAATAAATATGCCATTTAATTGTAATGCATTAATGTGTGAAGCGGCCGGAAATTCGGCGCTGCAAAATTAGTTTTTTTTGAGTTTACACAGGAAGGATTGGTATTCTATTTCAAGTAACCAGACTCAATGACCTCAGGCTTATCAAATATTGCGGAGGTATTCACTTAATCGTTGCTCTTTCTTCAGTCCCAGTTTTTTCTTAATCCTGTATTTTGACATTTCGACACTCTTCTTTTCGATGTAGAGCAGATTACTTATATCCTGAGTGCTCATGTTAAGTCGGATATAAGCGCAATATTTCAGGTCGTGATCAGTCAATTTTGCGCCACCGTCTGTTAAGCTTCTGAAAAAATTGGGATGAATTTTTTCAAACTGAATCTTAAATGCAAGCATGTCCTCCTGCTCACTGAGATTGAGTTCTATCTTTCTATTTAATCGACCTAAAATTTGTTTGACTGACGATCCGGCTATCTTTAGTGCCTCCACTATCTCATCCTTTATCTCGGAGAGCAATCGATTTTTTTGACTCTTGAACATCGAATGAGAGGCAACTTCCCTGTTCAATGCATCCATTTCGATCTCCTGACTCTGGATTTCACGTTCTTTATTTTCAAGCACCACCTTTTCGGCTACGTCTTTTATCGCGCATGCCATTTTTAACGTTCCATCCAAAGGTACGGTGCAGAGATTAATCTCAACGAAAATTGTCTTTTTCGAGTAATCCCTGCCTTCGAGGCGTACAGATTTGGATTTACTCACTTCACCTGAAATGACCGCTTTGTATGCCTCCAGTTCAGTTATCCCGGGAAACAAACTTGCTATTGTCAAGCCGCGCATTGTTCTGATATCGGGAAATTCAAGAAGCTCAATGGCGCTTTTATTTGCGTTCTCAATAATACCGGAATTGTCGAATATGACAAATCCATCAAACGTATTTTCGAAAAGCACGCGATACCTGGCCTCACTTTCGCGCAGTACATTTTCGGCCAATGCCTGTTCATTGATGTCCCGCACTACAATGATAACTCCAGTCGTCTCACCGGTCGCGCTTTGTATTGTTTTGGCCCCGACCTCCACCTTAAGGTGACTTTCGCCTGCAATGCGAATCATATAACGGCCAAACACTGGTATCCCCGATGCCAAAGCCCTTGCAAAGTCTTTCGATGCCCGATCAAATTCTTTCGGAATTGAATACTCCAAGATGCTTCGACCGACAGGCGATTGCTCATTTGCCACCCCCGTCATCTCGATCATTCGCTTTGAAGCAAATGTGATCTGGCCTTTGGCATCGGTCATCAGGATACCGTCAGGTGAAGCCTCTACGAGAGACCTGTATCGCACCTCACTATCAGCGAGCGCGGTTTCAATTTCCTTTAGTTGCGTGATATCAGCAATTGTGACAGTTGATTCAAGATACTCGCCATTGTCGTCATAATATCCTTTTATCGATGCAAGTGCATATTTAATTGTTTTGTCTTTATGTAAAACCCTGCAACTCAGACTTCCACCCGTCAGTTCTCCGTTTATTACACGCTTGATAAATTCTGCAAATGCGCGCAGATCATCCTTATGCACAATCTCGTAAAACGTCATTTCAGCCAATTCATCCGGCGTATATCCTGTGAGAGTTGAAAACGCTTCATTCGTGCTTAAAAATTTCCCCTGGCGCACCCGGATGATTGAGAAAAGGTTATCCTCAAGTGAAATCCTGTATTTTTCCTCACTTTTACTTAGTTTTTGAAGTGCGTTTTCCCGTTTTGTCACGTCCCTGAAACTCCAAACCCTCCCGACCACTTTATCACCAATCGACTGTCCCTGAGAATACCTTTCCACTATTCGGCCATCTGAGAATTCAAGAATGTCGAAAGTCTTAGCCCAGGGATCTCGCATAATTTCATTCACGCGCGAAACAAACTCCTCTGGTCTCTTTAATTTTTGCGCGGCACGGAGCATTGTTTCTTGACTGGAATTTTCGTTTTCAGCGAGATCCACTCCCCATATATCTGAGAATTTCTGGTTGTACATGATAATCTCATTATTCAGGTCGACAACAAGAAGTCCATCGGCTGTGCTATTCAAAGTAGCTTCGAGAATGGACAGAGACTCTCTTAATTCAATTTCAACTTTACGTCTCGAAGTGATATCTGTCGCAACACCAATCAGACCGACAATTTCGCCATTTTCATCATGTACAGGCTGCTTAATGGTTTCCAGCCACTTTTCCTCACCAGTGCTAGTGTAGACCTTTTCTTCAGCTATTCTTTTAATTATACCTTTTGTCAATACTTCTGAATCATCTTCCAGATAATTTTCGGTTTGCGTAATAGCCGGATTTATTTCTTCTGATAGTTTCCCAAGAATTTCTTTAAGTGGAATCCCATACGTGTCTACCATTGCTTTATTCGCAAAAGTATATCTGCGATCAAGGCCTTTTGCAAATACGAAATTGGGATTGCTATCTGCGATCAAGCGCAGAAAGTTCCTTGACCTGTTTAATCCAAATCGGTAGTCAAAGAGCTGCCCCCTGTGGTAGTATAGCGCAATGAACAAAGCCCCAAGTGCCATTGTCCCCACCATGATTTCGACCTCTGGTCTGACTTCCGGACCTGCATAGGCGTTATTGTATATTTTGTAGATGAACACGATGAACGCTGTCAATGCAAACAGTGCATTTGCGATTTGCAACCTGAAATCATCTATTGAGTATGCCAGAATGACAAATGCAGCCGGTAGCCACAGAATTGTCACATGCAGTGGCCCAGAGATTGACGGAATAGAAATAATAAAAGGATAACCCAACACGAGCAACATGATAACAGCCATTTTCAATTTGCCTCGTGATGCCATGAGGTGTATTACCACGGCAAACACAATCCCGGCAACAACATATACGATATCTCTGGTGTCTTGCCAAATAATATTGTACACCAGAATTGGGATCATTAAAATTCCAATCGTAATTGAAATACGTTTAAGAAAAATGAGTTTATCATCATTGCGTTGATCGACCTCTATAGGTGCATTGTGCAGTTTAATCCCCCCTCTTCTGCGCAATGCAAAGTACGTAGTGACAGCCAGCAGAATTGCAAACAGGAACATCACAATACCAAAACGCATGATATTTCTCTCACGGATTTGGCCCGAAGCAATTTGAAGCCTAAATTCTTCAGATTTCGCTCCTTCACGCATTACTTGCCTGGCCTCAATCTGCTCTGCTATCTGACCTGCCCGACGTGAACCCTGCACTGAATCCCGTAGCGATGCCGCCAGCAACACGTCCTGATACGCATTGCGATAATTTCCCGTGTCAAATAAATGCCTGGCCCGCACTTCGTAATAGCCACTCAGGTTAACAATTGAATTGGTCTCAACCGCAATGAGAATTGCAGTATTCAGGTCTTTCTCCCCACCAACATAATCTCCCAAAGCAATACGGGCTCGTGCTTTAATCATGAGTGCTTCTGCCTGAAAAATCTTGTTGTCCAGTTGCCTTCCAAAATGCAAACACAAATCAGACATTGCCTTCGCTTGCTCAAATACGCCTTGTGCCAGATAAGCCTCCGCTAATCCTGAATACGCAATCACCTTATCATAATTGGTGCGCTCTTCAGGATGAAACCCAAGGATCGCGTTAAAAATCCCCAGTGCAGAATCCAACTTCCCTTCTTCAATGTAAAGGCGTCCCAGTATACTCGCATCGAGAAGCATTGAAGTACTGTCAGTGGCACTGATCAGTGCTTTATCTGCATATCTTCGGGCCTCTTCAAGGTCTCCTGCTTTATAAAATAACTCTGCTACACTACTGTAAGTCCCGGAAATATCCGGACTGTCGTATTCATCGGCGATCTCAAGAGACCTCAGGTAATAATCCAAAGCACCCAGATGATTTCCCCGGTTGAACTCTGAGTATCCGGCGTTATTTAGAAACACAACTAAATCATGGTTATAATCGACCAGGAATGCAGAATCAGATGACATGAGCTTCTCCGTTATTTCAATGGCCTTTTGATAATCATCAAGCGCTTCTTCATACTCACCGAGGTCGTCATGGCTCATTCCCATGTAGCTATACAAATAGGGCACAAGCCACATCTCGTCAAGCTCATATGCCATTAACATCGTTTTATGCGCTTCCGCAAGACATTCGTGCGCATTTACGGACAACCATGCTTCCGTAATGACAATTTGTATCTCTAGTTCCATAGAATCAGATCGGGCTGTGCCCAATTCCGCCTCCAGACTATCCATCCGTATAATAAAGTGATCCTCTGGTGCTTGCGCCATAACCAACCCCCATGAAAAGCACAAGACTAATGGAGCAGTATAATTACGTATTACCTGCCAAAACACTTGCGATGTATTGTTTCTCATAGTTATTGCCATGTTTCACATAGTTATTGCCATATCAAAACACTTTAATCGTGACATATGCCACACACATTACATGCAACGCATACGAACAAATCGAAAAGCCCATGTAGTGACAATATAGTCAAAAGAGGAACAATGTAGGGTTATTGTAGTATAATGAAAGCAAAGCGTTCAACAATCACAGGTATGACAATATCTACCATTTGCAGACGATCACAACGTCCTATTGTATTCATTTACAATATATTATGATAATATCGCAATGCTATATATTGTGTAAATACAAGGCGGACTATAAGATTCAGTTATAAATTGCAGCAAAAAATCCACACCTTAATGGCAAATGCAGGTAGTACTCTTGTAGTAATCATGTAGAGGCTTCGTAGGGTAAAGTTTTATCAATACGTCAGATCACGGATTATCTTTGCACTGTTCTAGAGACTACTTGCTAGTTCTTTTTTTTGGTGTTATACAACAGCCTCTTGATCGCCTCGATCAAGAGGTTTTTTTGTGCCTTGAACTATCAAGAGGAACTTGAGTTTAGCGAATTTCACAACTCAAAACCTCTTGACCAATTAGCCTTCCCACAAGTTTATCACCCTTTACCACAGGGCCCACGCCTACTGGAGTACCAGTGAAGATCAAATCTCCATGTTGTATCTTGAAGAACTTCGAAATGTGACAGATCAAATCAGAAAAACTGAAAATAAGATCTGCTGTGTTGCCTGCCTGCACTACATCCGCGTTCTTTTCCAAGGAAAATGCAATTGACGACAGATCATCGAATTCATCGAGTGCGAAAAACTTACTTACCGGGGCGGAATTGTCAAAGCCCTTTGCAATTTCCCAGGGATGACCCTTTTCCTTACACTTGCGTTGCAGGTCTCTGGCTGTGAAATCGATACCAAGACCAATGGCATCGTAATACGTGTTGGCATATTCCGGTTTTACATGCTTCCCATTCTTGCAAATGCGCAACACTATCTCCACTTCGTAATGGATTTCATTTGAAAAGTCTGGGTAGTAAAACGGTTTGTTATTAATAAGCAGTGCTGTGGGTGGCTTCATGAACACCATTGGCTGCTCAGGTACTTTTGAGCCCATTTCTGCCGCGTGATCGGCGTAATTACGTCCGATGCAAAAAATCTTCATAGTAGAAATTCACTTTTCAAATTACTTCACATTGAGAAGGCCGACAAGGTCCTTTACTTCTTTCAATGTTTCTTTGGCGCGCTCCCGGATAGCAACCGAGGCTTCTTTTACTCTTTCTTTGTAACGCTTCTTATCTGCTATCACTTCTGACCTTTTAGCACGAAAAGGATCAGTCACCCGGATCACTGCATTAGCCACTGCATCTTTTAAATCCACGTACTTCAATGATCCGGCATTGTAGTCATCCGTCAGATTTCCATAATTATCTGAATCCCCAGCTGCCTTGAGCAAGCTGAACAGATTTGCAACCCCCGCACTCATTTCCCCCTCTTTGGTTTCTCCAGCATCCGTGACGGCAGACCTGATTTGCTTTCTAATTCGGGCAGGATCTGCAAACACATCTATACTGTGCTTTTCGCCTTTACTGGCGCTCATCTTTATCTGCGGGTTCGCAGTGGACATAACCTTGGGGCTTTCTGTATAAAGCGGTTCCGGCAACACAAAATATTCGCGACCAACGAGATTATTAAAACGCTGTGCAATATTGCGTGTGAGCTCAAGATGTTGATCCTGATCCTTACCTACCGGCACATAATCGGCTTTGTAGATTAGAATATCCGCAGCCTGTAATGCCGGATATGTGAACAATCCCGCAGAAATAAACGCATCTTTAGATGATTCTTGCGCCTGCACGCTTTTGTCCTTAAACTGAACCATACGACCAAGTTCGCCATAACTGGTCACGCAATTAAACACCCAGGCGAGTTCTGCATGTTCCGGAATGAGAGACTGTACAAATATGCGATCAGGATCGATACCGATCGCGATCAAATTAAAAGTGACATCCCATGTGGCCTGCCTCAGTTTTGTTGGGTTAAACGGCATGGTCATCGCATGATAATCAACGATGCCGTATATGCAATCGAATTTGTTCTGCAATTCGACCCAGTTTTTAAGAGCTCCGAAATAACGGCCAATATGGAGATTACCAGTTGGTTGGATGCACGACAATACTTGCTTACGATCTTCCATAATTAATTGAGTGTTGCAATGACGGAAATTTCCACATTTGCGTTCTTGGGGAGTCTGGACACTTCGACAAGAGCTCTTGCAGGAGCCGTAGAGGCGTCAAAAAAGCCGGCATATACTTCATTGATCCGGGTATAGTTATTCATGTCCGTAACGAAGACATTACACATTAGAATATTGTCGAAGGAGATACCTGCTGCATGTAATACGGCACCGATATTGTGCATCACCTGTTTAGTCTCCGCTTCGATAGTATCCTGCAGCATCTCACCTGTTCGCGGGTCGATTGCCACCTGACCTGAAATGTACAATGTCCCGTTTGCAGCAATGGACTGATTGTATGGACCGACAGGCGATGGAGCCTGATCTGTGTTAATAACCTGACGCATGATATCCGATTTATTTACTAATCAACAATTGAGTTCTCATCTTGCGGATTCATAGAATTCGACAAAATAAAAAAGCTCCTTCAAAACACAACATATGCCTTGAAGGAGCCTCACTTAACAAAGTACCGGAAAAGCTGTTAAACCTCTTCGTCCGCCTTGATCAGCACTTTGCCTCGATAATAGAGGTCACCTTCATGCCAATACGCGCGATGCCACAGATGTGCTTCACCAGTTGTTTTGCAAACCACAACATTTGGTGCGGTTGCTTTAATATGCGTGCGGCGCTTTCTTTTGCGCTGCTTCGAAATCCTACTTTTCGGATGTGCCATGATCCAAAAATTTTACTTGTTTAAATCAATTTGTTTCAGAGCGTTCCAGTTTGGATCTTCTCCACTGGTCGCCACTTCCCCTGTCAGACGTTTCAACATTTGCATATCACAAGGCCTAACTTGTTCATTCTCGCAATCATACACCCTTTTGATGGGGACGCACAATAAAATGAATTCGTAAATCAACTCCGCGATATTCCAGGTCTGTATGCCCCTGGAGACATACAGGATATCCTCATTTTCCAGAATTGTGTTGCCATCCTCATCATATTTTATGATGATTGTATTCACACAACCCACTGGAAGAGAGATGGGGGCAAGACAACGATCGCATTCTGTATCAACATGACCCTCAATATCGAATGTGACCATCCAGTGATCATGTTGCTTATCGAGCAACACTTGCACTTCAAAGTGACCTTGCTTCACCAAAGACTCCTCAAAGTCATCAAAGAACCGCCAATCCACGATATAACTCATCTCGTGAACGCCGATTTTCAATCCACTTACCGGAATCTCATACTGTTTTAACGCCTTCATACAAAGAACTTCTTGTAAAGGGAGCGCAAAGATAGGAAAATGTTGGATTGTACAGCACCATTTGGTTAGATTATTTATATGCTGCTGCTCGTACAACTAAGGAGGCCCTATTGGATGGTAAAAGTCACTTTGTAGGATCTTGTTTTGGCGTATAAAATCAATTTTCAAACTCAAACTCAATTTTCAGGGGATTCTGGTTGGCAGTTTTCACACCTGCCAGCATGCTTGAAATCTACCTATTGAATTTTAATTTTTACAATTTACAATTTACATTTTCCCCGAGGAACATCTCTACTATAATCTCAAACTAAGCATATCGCAATAGAGCGACAAGAACGAGGTCATCTACATTACATGAGGACAGATCGCGAAGTAGAACGATTACCGCATCCTTGGCCGGCCACGTTTCTTACTCATTTGCATCCCTCCTTGCCTGGCGTGTTTCAGTTGTCCACGATTGGTCAGGGCCTTTTCAAACTGCTTCATTTGCGCCTTCAGATTCGGCTCTGTCACTTTAAGTTTTTTTGCCTGGTAAAACAACTGCCTGGCCTTGCTCCATTTGTTTTTAGTGGCGTTGATATTAGCAAGTTGAAGCAGTACCATTGCGCGTTCTGTGTCAGAAGGTAGTTTCAGTTGACTTGCCTGGGTGAATAAAACCTCCGCTTCATCAAGTCGGTTTGAGTTCATCAGCAAAGAACCCTTTATAATGAAGAAAAACGCACGATTCGTCACATACAGGAATCTCGGCTTCCATGTCAGGTTGAGCCTTCTTTCCGTAGCTTCAAAATCCTGAGTTTCCATAATTTGGGCAGCCGATTGAATCGTACCCAGCAATATGTAGCTGGCGAGGAATCCAAGGCCAATCAGATAAAAAGGTAGAGCATACCAAAACGATACAGTTGCCGTAAGCGCGATTGCAACAATCAGCGAAACTGCAATGATTGCAAACTTGAGATATATATTTATTGTAAACATGTCTTGTTCCTGATTCGGGGATGCGAAGATACAGATTCTTTATCCCTTTGGATTAGCACCTGTGAAAGAATGGAACAAGGTTTTGAGAAGGAGTTTTGAAATTCTATATTGTAGTTTTCCTTATGTCCGGTTCTCCCAGCGTCGCTTTTCGGACGATTATAAAAGACGTTTACTACCTAATAACAGGGCGAATATGATACTCACGACGTTTGACTGGATTTTCATTATTGGTTTTTTTATTGTGTCGCTTGCCATCGGAGTAATCGTGGCACGACAAGCGGGTAAAAGCACCACCGATTTTTTTCTGTCCGGACGTAATATGCCTTGGTGGTTATTGGGCATTTCCATGGTCGCTACCACATTTTCTGCTGACACACCAAATCTCGTAGCTGATATCGTGCGAAAACAAGGAGTGGCAGGAAACTGGGTGTGGTGGGCATTTTTACTGACAGGGATGCTTACAGTCTTCGTTTATGCCAAGCTGTGGAGACGCTCTGGAATACTCACCGATCTTGAGTTTTACGAATTGCGATATTCAGGCAAACCTGCAGCATTCCTCCGCGGTTTCAGAGCCATCTATCTGGGCGTGTTCTTCAATGTCATGATTATGGCCACTGTAACCCTGGCGGGAATAAAGATTGCGGGTGTACTGCTGGGCTTCACTCCTATCCAAACAGTACTGATTGGCGGAAGCGTCACCGTAATTTATACCTCGCTGGGCGGTCTGCGCGGTGTCATCTTCACTGATTTCTTCCAGTTTATTCTAGCAATGGCAGGTATGATTGGTGCCGCGTATTTCCTTGTCACCTTACCGGAAATTGACGGCCTGTCTGGCCTGTTGTCGCATTCGAGCGTTGCAGAGAAGACCCCGCTCCTGCCGTCATTTGACAATCCTGCAGTATGGGTACCCCTTATGCTGGTACCTTTGGCAGTACAATGGTGGAGCTCCTGGTATCCGGGAGCTGAACCTGGGGGTGGTGGATACATAGCACAACGAATGCTTGCTGCGAAGGACGAGAAAAATGCAGTCGGTGCCACACTACTTTTTAACATTGCACATTATGCCTTACGGCCATGGCCATGGATCATTATTGCGCTGTGTTCAATTATTGTATTCCCCGATCTCGATTCCATACGTATCGCATTCCCTAACATGGATCCCGCATATATAGATGATGACCTTGCATTCTCAGCGATGTTGTCAAAGCTCCCTCATGGCCTGCTCGGTCTCGTAATTGCAGCGCTCATCGCCGCATTTATGTCCACGATTTCGACCCACCTCAATTGGGGAGCCTCGTACGTCATTCACGATTTCTACCAAAGGTTTATTAATCCGGATGCGAGTGACAAAAAACTGGTCAACCTGGGCCGTGTTACAACTGTTGTATTGATGATAATGGCGGGTGCACTTGCATTGATATTGAGCAGTGCGCTTCAGGCCTTCGATATCCTTTTACAAATAGGAGCAGGCACTGGTCTCATCTTCATCCTTCGCTGGTTTTGGTGGAGAATAAATGCATATAGTGAGATTGCTGCAATGGTGGTTTCGTTTGGAATTGCCCTCTACTTTGAGTTGTTCTATCATGGAGACTTACTCTCACACGAACGCCTCGTAATTGGGGTATTCATTACGACGGCGGCTTGGATTGGCGCGACATACCTCACACGTCCAACCAACATGGACACGCTACAATCGTTTATTAGCAAAATAAGACCGCATGGTATGGGCTGGAAGCCAGTATTGAGCGCAATGGGAGAACGAGCCGTTGTCGACGACGGAGACCTGGGGGTCGAACTGCTCAACATGTTGCTTGGATGCGTAATGGTTTACGGCTTATTATTCTGTACCGGCTATTTTATTTATGGAGAGATAGTGCCTGGATTAATAACACTTTGTGTTTCTGTGGTATCTGGGTTCTTATTAAAAAAGAACTGGATTAAAATGCGGTTTGATTGACCGGTACGTTGTTTATGATTTCCGGCTGTTGATCCGTTTTGTTGATCCGTTTTGTTGTAGAGACGCGATTAATCGCGTCTCTACAATAAAATAATCGCAAATACAA
>Ga0114950_10002789_pt1 | contig 13449 bp, 12 predicted proteins | sample N075metaG_FD_83503 | JGI IMG/M metagenome (GOLD analysis project Ga0114950, IMG submission 83503) | Deep subsurface microbial communities from Kermadec Trench to uncover new lineages of life (NeLLi) - N075 metaG | ecosystem: Environmental > Aquatic > Marine > Ocean trench > Sediment | place...
GGCGAGCCACAAATAGACACTCGGCAGAATGAACAACGTAAAAGTCGTACCGATCAGCATCCCTGCAACTAAAACAATGCCGATACTGTTACGTGCTTCAGCGCCCGCACCAGAAACCAGCACTAACGGGAAGTGCCCCATTACCGTAGCGCCTGTCGTCATCAACACCGGACGCAGGCGGCTGGCCGCAGACTCTTTTATGGCTTCGAGTTTCGACAAGCCTTTTTGTTGCATCTGGCGGGCGAACTCAACGATGAGAATCGCATTTTTCGCGATCAAGCCGACCAAAGTTATGAAACCAACTTGAGAATAGATGTTGATGGTGGTCCAACCGAAAAAGGTGAACAACAGCGCGCCGGAGATGGCGAGTGGCGCAGAACCAATCAATACCACCAGCGGGTCGCGAAAACTGTTGAATTGCACGGCCAATGCGAGAAAAACAAAGACCAGCGATACCCCCAACACGCCAATCAACGTATTGCCTTCCTGCCGCAATTGGCGGGATTCTCCAGCGTAGTCGATGCCATATCCTGGCGGTAGAATCTCCGCTGCTGCATCTTCGAGAGCGCTCAATGCGCGCTCTTTTGTGATGCCAGGCAGCACCCCACCGACGATTCGGAACGAATTGTTCTGCTGAAATTTACCCAATACACGAGGCGCGACGGTTTCTTCAAGCTTAGCAATAGAGGACAGCGGTACCAGGTCACCCGCAGGGGTGCGTATCTTTAAATTCAGCAATGCGGCGGGATTAAGACGGTCGTAATCCTCCACCATGGGTATCACCCGATAAGCCTTGCCATTCAGATCGAATCGATTGACATAGTTGCCGGACAACAGCACACCCAGCTGACGACTAACGGCTGCAACATCTAAACCCAGGTCAGCTATGCGTTCTCGATCCAGCTTAAATCGAGCTTGAGGCAAATCAATTTGCAAATCCGTGTCGGCGAACATAAACGTACCGCTGCGCAGTGCCGCGCGGACCAGTTTATCTGCATAGGGTTGCATCTGTTGCGCTGTATCCGAAGACATCACTACCATCTCAATATCCATGCGACCGGCAGTAGGTAGAGCCGAGGCGAGAATCGGACGAGCGGTCAACCCCTCGATTTGTGACAGGTTGCGAAACGCGATCGGGATCATCTCGTGCACCGACATATCGCGATCTGCATAGTCCTCGAACATCATGCCGCCGAAGGCGCCGGAACCAAACAACTGTTGCCACATGATGGTGGAACCCGGCAGTTCGCGAAGAGCGTCTACAACTTCGTACATATATCGTTCGGTATAATCCAACGACGCCTCGGGTGGGGCCGTAACCGCAACCTGTATCATATTCTGGTCCTCTCTAGGCGCTAATTCACTTTGCGAGAACAGAAAGAACGGCCCGGCTAACATGGCGATAAACGCTGCTACAAAAAGTACTTGCCCGGAGTTGCGCAACAACACGTCCAGCACGCTTCGGTAGCGGTTCTGTGTCCAAAGAAACAGACTGTTGACGTATAGGGTGAACTTGGATTCTTGACCATGACTCTTGTTTACAAAGCTACTCATAATTGGCGACAGGGTCAGCGCCACAAAACCTGAGATAACCACCGCCACAGCCAAAGTAAAGGCAAATTCCTTGAACAACACCCCGGTTAGACCAGACAGAAAACCAATTGGCGCGTAAACCGCAGCAAGGGTCAGGGTCATGGCGATAATCGGCGCGAAAAGTTGACGCGAACTAGCCAGCGCCGCTTCATAACGACTCATACCTTCGCGCATGTACCGCGCTACGTTCTCTACCACGACGATGGCGTCATCCACTACCAGACCGACGGACAAAACGATGGCCAACACGGTCAACAAATTGAGCGAAAAGCCCATAATGCTCATAGCTGCAATCGCCCCCAACAACGAAATGGGGATGGTGACCAGGGGCACCAGCGCAGTACGCAGCGAGCCCATGAACATAAAGACAACGACGCCAACCAACAGTACGGTTTCGATCAAGGTGATGAAAATCTCACGTAATGCATTGCGCATATAACCTGTCACATCAAAGCCAATCTCGATCGTCAACCCATCTGGCAACTCTTTGTTTATCTCATCTAATACTTCGTACATCGCATCGGCAATGGCTATCTCATTAGCACCCGGCAACGGATATATGGCAATGAATATCACCGGTTCCTGGGTAATACGCGCAGTGCCGTTTGGCTCTACAGCGCCAAGTTCGACTCTGGCCACATCACGTATACGTATCAGCGCACCGTCTACCTCTCGTATCACCAGTGCTTCGAATTGCGCTTGATCAACCAGATTGGTATCAATCAACAAATCGATTCGACGCGAACTGTTTTCGCTCGAGCCAATAGTGGCGATAATGTTGTTCCGGGTTAACGCCGCGGTGACATCTTCAGCACTGATGTTGAAAACGTCCAAACGATCCGGGTCCAGCCAGATACGCATTGCCGGTTCTCGCCCGCCGCTCAGGTTGACCTCAAGCACATCCGGTATGGAGGCAAACTTAGGATTAACCCGGCGAGTCAGGTAGTCAGTGATTGACGCTCGATCCATTCCCTCCTTGATCGGTACAGACAGATACCAGCCCGCTTGAGGTCTGTCTGCCCGCACAACTTCCACCGCGGGGTCTTCTGCCCCGGCAGGTAATTCGAAGCGGATCTGACTCAACCGTGTGTTCAGTTCCGCCAGCGCATCGGTGCTGTCTTCATTTAACTTCAACCATGCTGTGACCGTGCTCATACCGGCGGTGGTCATCGAATCAACGTAATCTACGCCGGGTACTGAAGCTGCCGCACGTTCGATCGGTTCAGTAACAAACCCTTGCACGGTTTCTGCTGCTGCGCCGATATATGGTGTAGTGATCTGAAGTGACGAGCTCTCAATTTTAGGGTATTGCAGAACCGGTAGATCCATAGCGGCACGGATTCCGGCCAATACCAGAATCAGAGAAATGACGATGGCAACGATCGGCCGCTCAACAAATATATCAGTCACTCGAGCAATACGCGCTGTCTTGGGAAGCAGTCGCGAATCCATGCTAACGGCCCACCGTACGTTCAGCTGCCTTCGGGTTGGGCGCGCTCGGTATGACCAATGAACCATCGCGCAGCTTGAACGCGCCAATACCCGCTATCTCTTCGCCCTCCTCCAAGCCAGAGCGAACCACAACCAGGTCATCTTGCAGATCTGCATCTACAACTTCGCCGAGTTCTATTTCTCGTTTACGCACACGTGTTTTAGCCTCACCGTTCTCCACCACATTTTCCAGCACATAAACACTTGGACCCAGCGCATCTCGACGCACCGCTGTCGCCGGCACGACAGCAGCCATAATGGTTTGGCCCAATGGCACCTTTACACGTACCAACATGCCCGGTATTAAATCCACCGGGTCACCGTTGAGTTGCGCTCGCATGCCCAAATTGCGGCTACGCACATTGACTGATGCATCTCGGGCGATGACGCTGGCGGAATATTTCTGCAGCGAATCACCGAAGGTAATATCGACCGAGCTACCGACGTTAACGCTGGTAATTTCCTGAGGGAGTGCAAAGTCAATCCAAACTTTATCCGACACCCCAACCAGCTCGACAATCTCGGTACCGGCTGCTAAAAACTGACCGGCTTCAAGCTGATGCAGACTGGTATTGGCATCAAATGGCGCACGCAGCGTTTTTTTCTCAATCAATGCATACAACGCAGAAACTCGAGCCTTCGCAGCATCGAACTGAGCGCGGGCGCGATCTCTATTCTCAACCGATCCGGCACCACTTCTGACCAGCCGCAGAGACCTATCCAGCGCAAGTTTGGCAATTTGTTGGTCAGCTCTGGATTCAGCAAGTTGGGCCTGTTCCTGCGAGATATCAAGCTGCAGTAAAATTTGTCCTTGGCGCACCTGGGAACCCGGTGCGAAGCCTACTTTGACGATGCGGCCTTTGAGTTCGTTCTGCAGTGTCGCAGATTGGCTGGCGACAACCTCGCCCGTGACCGAAAGACTCGGATGCCGGGCGACTTTTTTGACCACATAGACTTCAACAGCCTCGGCCGGTTCGGGAAAAGCCTTGCCTCGTTCTATCGCCGCTTGGATCTCATTGTATTTGTACAATCCCAGGGCGCCGGCAATACCCAGGCATGCAACAACAACACCAAGCCAACTCAACCATTTCATGGCACCCTAACTGTCCTTTTATCCCGCACGACTGGTCAGTCTATCGCTATCGCGGTACCGATCGCTATCAGGGTATGTATTGACGCTGTTACAAACTTATGACTCAACCAGCCTGAATGTGGTGCCGGGATCGCCGATAACCGTCACCACACAATCGTTGAGATCTTCCTTAACGCGGTATCGAAGACCAGCCTCATAGAGAAATCCGACGTAATCTTTATCGCAGTGCAAACGCATCTCCGCGACCTGACCCTGAACATCAACAATCTCGAAGGAAGATTTGAGCAGATAATGTGAAAATCGATTATCACCGTCAATGTTTCCATCAATCGCAAAACTTCCATCGGTTGTGGCTAGGGTATCAATCTTGGCAATCAGGTCCTTGATGTATCGCCTGCGACTATCTCGCAGCTCCCTTTTTTGTATTAACCTTGCAGTTCGCAATGCTTTTGCGATCTTGTTCAGCTTCAACTCGACCACTAGCATGCTACTCAACACACTGGTTAGTGTTTTCGCGGGCAGAAACTCTCTTCCACGATCAATAAACGAAGCTCTAGAAAGCGCAGAATATTGCTGGTGCAAATCACCCCACTTAAGATGGTATCTATACCTGGAAAGATACAGGTAAGCTTGTTCGTATAGATTCCGGTTGTTTGTGTCGAGTTTTCTAAGAAGTTTATCCGCTCTTTCACGATCATTTTCACCTATCGCTTTGAGCAGATTCTTTTGAGCGCGAATAAATTTTCGACTGGCGCCGGTTGGGCCAGATAGCTCGAATGTGATCGCAAACATCACTCCAGCATCTATCGGCTCGCCACGCATCTCGGCCGCTTCAAAACGGAACGCCTCGCCGATCGATCATGTACGTCATGAACACCCACCCTTCCTTGCCTTGCACCTGGTTTCTCCGAGGGTAGCTTGGCGGTTTCATGATTTTCGATTTCGGCGGCTTAAAGGTTGCTACATCAACGCCAGTCGTGCCCGGCTGAGCGGAGGAGTCTACATCTTGCGCCATCACCTCCTGCAACACGATCAACAGCATTACATAAGCAGCGCAGAACCAGAAACCTTTCATCTAAGGATCATCTACGAGCGAACGTTTCCAGAATATTGCCGTCTGCTGGAATTGATAGCTGAGCAGGGCAATCAATGCCAGCAGGACCACTAGAGCAAGCACACCTCTCTGTGCGCTCAGGATGAAATAGACACCAACAATGCCCAGCACGATGACGCCAAAAATTTGCCCCCGGAAGTCTCGCAGACGGGCCGAGGCAACCCCTTCGAAGTACGCCCGGTTATCCGGGTCTCGCCTGGCGCTACGCATGGTCAAATGACCAATCCAGTTCATAAAGCTAAAAATGACCGCCATTAAAACAAACCAAAAGCCAAGACGCTCCGGACCAAGAGTTTCAACTAACATGAACTCAATCAATCCGATGAGAAACGGAAACACTGAATCCATGGTGCCGGGTACCCAGCGAAAACGCATCACGTTGCTTGAATAAATCACCCAGACAAGAACGATGCCCAGAAGTGTGGCGAATATCTGTAAAGCCGTAATTAGACCTGTCCAGCCACTCCAAACATCCACCTGAATGAGATGAGACCACCACAGCTCCAGCGCTAACGCCTGCACGATACTGACCAGAGTGAGCAAGACCGTGGGGAAATGTTCCTTTGCCCTTTCGCGCATCTCGTTCAAGCGGCCTACCTTTTGAAACGTCTTACAGTGATTGTCATCCTATCACTCGCCGGGTTGCCTAACGTCTCGCGATATCCCTGTTTTTATGCAATGCCCCTCGCGCCATCCTTGACGAATGCGTGCGGGGCAGGTCTGCACCATTTTGCGCGCATTTTCGGCAAACTTTTTCGCAGCCTCAGGGTTTTTTTCCAGATTCTCGACTTTCACCGGAATGTTAACCCCACGTGCGCAGGCACCTCGCTCGCGCATCGCATCTCGCCAGCGTTTAAGGTTGAGCAAATCATCGGTTTCAACGCCAGACTATTCGTAGGTGCGCGCCCAGCACCAGTTGGCGATGTCGGCAATTGAGTAATCCCGGGCAAGCCATTCCGATTCGCCAAGACGGGTATCGAGCACCTCCATCAAGCGCCTCGACTCATTCTGATAGCGATCAATCGCCGGTTGTATCTTCTCCGGAAAGTACCTGAAAAACACGTTCGCCTGCCCCATCATCGGTCCGATGCCACCCATCTGGAACATCAGCCACTGCATCACCAAAGAGCGGCCTTTCACATCCGTGGGTAATAGCTGGCCCGCTTTTTCCGCCAGGTAAATCATCACGGCGCCTGACTCGAACACGGCGAAGTCGTCATTTTCCTTATCGACGATTGCCGGAATGCGTCCATTCGGACAAATCTTTAAGAACCAGTCTTCTTTCTGCCGGTTACTCGACAGATCAATCATGGGTCATCCGGATAGTGTTAGAGTGAGTTTGGAGCGAGCTACATTACCAGGTTTATTCAGGAGGGAAATATCAGGCGCAGCGAGCACTTTTTTTATGGCTGGGTTGTCGTTGCCATATGTGCCCTCCTCGGCTTTCTCGGAACCGGTTTTTATTCTTACTCACGCGGTGTCTTTCTGCCTTCACTGGCCGAGACCTTGTCGGATGGCAGCCGCATGTACATTTCCTTAGGATTTTCCGGCGCCGCCATAGTCGGTGCTATCATCGCGCCATCCCTCGGCAAGTTTCTGGACCAACACTCTCCCAAACTGGTCATCATGATCGGCATTGTAGTGGTCACAATTTCTTACGTGCTGCTCGCCGGCGTACAAAGCCTCTGGCAGTTTTATCTGATCGTCAGCGTCGGCATGGGCGTTGGCATGAGCTTCATGGGCGGCATGGCATGGCACCGCTCAGTAATCTACTGGTTCGATCACTGGCGCGGGCGCGCTATCGCATTTTCTGTCATGGGTGCATCGCTGGCGGGCATCATGATGCCGCCGCTGGTGACGGCTCTGGTCGATGACTATGGCTGGCGCATGGGCTACTACATATTCGCCATATCGACTGCGGTTACACTGCTGCCACTTGTGTACCTCCTGCTGCGTGACCGCCCGGAAGATATCGGTGAGGTGCGTGACGGACACGCTTACGTGCGTACCCATGCGCAAGAAATGGTCGAGATCGCCGCAGACAGCAGGGTGTGGAATTGGCGTGAACTGCTGCGCACCCCCGCATTCTGGAGCATCGGCTTGATCTTCGGTTCGATGGTATGCGTGTTTTCCGCGGTCATGTTGCATTTGTTCGGACACTTGCTGGACATCGGCCTGACAACCAATGATGCTGCCCTGGTGCTTTCGGTGACCGCGCTGTTCGCGGCTCTTGGCAAACCACTGGTGGGCTTTCTATCCGACATGTTCGGCGCCCGGATCAGTATCTGGCTGGCACTGGTCTGCCAGGGGTGTGCCCTGCTGGTGTTTACCCAGGCCAACACCTTCACCCTGTGCCTGGTCGCTGCCGGTCTGTACGGTTTCGGCTATTCCGGCATGTCACCGCTACGCACTTTCGCTCTTTCTACATCTGTCGGCAGCGCTTCGTTTGCCACCGCAGCCGGTGTACTACGGTGGGTCGAGCTACCCTTCGTCCTTGCTGCTTCACCGTTGGCCGGTTTCATTTACGACGCCACCGGCAGCTACAACATGGCGTTTTACATCCTCGCAGGCTTAATGGTGCTAGCCTGTATCGGGCCGGCGTTCATCAAAGTCGGTGGTGCCGCCGAACGCCGCCAGTTACGCACGGCACAGGCGTCCTAGTCGTTAACTCGACTGTAGAGCTGACTGGGCGTTCTGGACGTCCTGCCGGGTCAACCGAATCCCCATGCTTAACAAAGCAGCAGCCAGAAACGTCACCCCGCATCCAGCAAACAAACACACCTTCAGCAACTCCTTGGTTTCTTCACTCTGAGAATCCAAGCCACCATCAAAGCCGCTGAAGGCGAGCAATGCCATGGCCAATGTCGGTGCCATCAAGTAGCCGGTTTTAAACGCCGAGTTGTAAATCCCGACGTAAGCCCCTTCGCGGCGTCGGCCTGAGTTCACTTCGTCGATGTCGCAAACGTCGGCGACAATCGACAACGGCAGAATTTCAATCGCAGTGTTGCCTATCGGTAATGCCAGGACATGAAACAGGAAGTACCAGTAGGGCTCGTCGGGGCGAAAGCTGAACAACGCCATCACCGGTACCAACAGACTTAGAAACAGGAAAATCCTCAACAAACGGACCTTTTCGATTCGTCTGCCTAAGCGCCTGATCAACAAATTCAGCGCCATGCTGACCAGGGCTCCGAAACCGGTAGCCCAGGCAATCAGTACGGCAAACCCTGCTTTGTCTCCATCGTAGATGATGTAGGTGATCAGATACGCTGCAAAACTAATGGCGAAGTACTGACCTATGCCATAGAAAAAAACTGTCGCGACCAAAAACATGAAAGGCCGGTTTTTCAGTGTGATCGCCAAAGCTTGTTTTAACGGTAGTGGCTTTTTGGGGTCGGTCTCGACCCGCTCGCGGGTGCCGAAGGTCGTGATCAGACCCGTTGCAATGATGATGACGCCGACGCCACACATCACCACCGCCATGCCGGTGACTTCATCGGGGAAAATTTCCGGGTTGGTCGCCAGCACAAAAGGCAACGTCGCTACAACCGTCATCGGCACGCCGATCAAATGGCGCCATCCGACTATGCGCGTGCGTTCCTGATAGTCCCTGGAAAGCTCAGCGCCGAGGGCGTAGTACGGCACCACTGCGATGGTGTGCGTGACGTAATAGAGCAACTTGAAAATCAGAAAATAGACAAAGATCGAAACCACCGTCGGCATCGGATCCCAGAACATGATCACCGTGGGCATCCATGCCATGGGAAATATAATTCCCAGGGCGATCGAGCCGAACAGTATCCACGGCCGGCGCTTACCCATCTTCGAGCGGGTGCGGTCCGACCATTCACCAACCAATGGGTCGGTGACAACGTCTAACAGTTTAACTAACGGTTGGCCGAAGGCGATCCAGATAGGTGGAATGGCTAGAGTCGTGGTGTAAAAGAAGAACATGTATTTGCCAATAATGTTCTTGATCAAATAGTCAGCGCCGTTGAACATGCTGTAGCAAACACGCTCGCGGGTAGTCAGCGGCTCATTTTCGGCGGCCTTACTCACTGCGTAGGGATCCACCTGAGATGATGCGCAAACCCCGAGCCTCTACTTCATCAAAAAGAACAAACAAATCTACTGGCTCCCCAGCACACTCGAATCGATCAATTTCGCGATGCGCTGCTGGTCGTAGCCGAGCGCCGTCAACACCTCCACGGTATGTTCGCCCAAACCGGGTGCATGGCGTCGAATGAGCGCTGGTGTTTTATCGAATCTTGCTGCCGGCCGTGGCTGACGCGTGGTACCGGCAATGGGATGCTCGTACTCTGCGATGATTTCGTTGGCCAGAACTTGTTCGTGTTGCAACACCCCTTCTCTATCCAGCACAGGCGCGCAGGGCACATCTTCGCTATCCAGACGTTGCAACCAATAGGCAGAGGTATTGGTCTCAAGCCTTGTGCCGGTCAATGCCAATCTCTCGGCAACATTGACAGCGCGATCGTTAATGGTGCGGAAACGTTCGTCTTCAATCCACTCGGTGCGCTCCAACGCGCGACACATACCATGCCATTCTTTGTCTGATACCGCAGCGGCGGTAATAAACCCATCTTGCGTCGCAAACACCAGATCCGGTGCAAATTGCGCGCGCGCCGCCTTGACTTCTTTGCCCACCAAAGTAAACCCGGACATCCCTTCAGGCCACAAATAAGCGATCATGGTGTCAAGCATCGCCAGGCGTACGTGCTGGCCTTGTCCGGTTCGTTCCCGCGAGAACAGCGCCGCAGTAATCGCCTGGGCAGCGGTCACCGCAGTCGTTTTATCGGGAATAATGGTACGTATCATTTTGGGCCGGCCGCTGACGCCATCGGCTTGTATCGCCGCCAGACCAGACAACGCCTGGATGACCGGATCGTAAACCCGCTGATGAGCAAACGGTCCCTTCTCGCCAAACCCACTGATCGAAACATAGATGATGTCGTGGCTGATCTCGCGCACGACCTGTTCTGAAAAACCCATGCGCTCAATGGTGCCGGGACGGAAGTTCTGCACAAAAACGTCCGCCGTAGCGATGAGGTCTTTGAGCACCACGGCACCCTCTGGTGTCTTGAGGTCAATCGCGATACTGCGTTTTGAGCGATTCGATGAGATGAAAGTTGCCGTGATACCGCTACGGTTCGGTCCGGCACCGCGCACCAGATCACCGCTGAGAGCCTCCACTTTGATCACATCTGCGCCTTGATCCGCCAACATCATGGTTGCCACCGGACCGGATATCATTGACGTTAAATCCAGGATACGAACCCCATCCAGAGGTCCGGGCGGGATGTCTGTCACTGGAGATTGCGGGTCACTCATTACCAAATGCCTTAAGGGCTGCAGCCTTTGCCCACTTATAATCTGCTTTGCCGTTCGGTGCACGACGCACAACGTCGACGGCGAGAATTTGCTTTGGCACTTTATACCCTGCCAGATGCTCACGAGCGAATTCGATCAATTCGGCACCATCTACCGTTTGGTTTTCCATTGTCGAAACAACCGCGATGACCCGCTCACCAAACCGTTGGTCAGGCACGCCCACAACCAAACAGTCGAAAATGGCCGGATAACGTTTCACCGTTTCCTCTACCTCTTCGGGGAATACTTTTTCACCCGCAGAATTGATGCATACATTGCCTCGCCCCAGCAGAGTAATCGAACCATCTGCTTCTATGGTGGCGTAATCGCCCGGAAAACTGTAGCGCACGCCGTCCACCTCCTTGAAAGTGGCAGCAGATTTCTCCGGGTCTTTGTAATAGCCCAAGGGCACAAACGCGGATGTCGCCAGCTTGCCGATTTCTCCCGAACCCGGTAACACGAATCCACCCTCTTCGTTGATTACTTTTACACCATCGTTGAGGTCAAATTTTGCCGTCTGCGCAACGCTGTCACGGGTGGTCACAGAACTTCCCATGCCACCTTCGGTGGACCCCATGATATCGATCAGCACCATGTCGTGATGGCGCAACAGTGCCTGTTTGGTCTCGAAACTCCACATCACCCCGCTCGATGTGATCTGCTTTACCGAGCTTATGTCATAGGGTGTACCGCGTTTACTTGCCGCATCCAGAGCTGCCAGCATCGGTTTAGCGAAAGCATCGCCGACAATAACAATATCTGTCACTTTGTGATCTTCGGTTAAACCCCACAACAAGTCCGGATTGAGACCCAACCTCGACGTCGTCACCACCGTGCCGCCCATGAGCATGGGCAAAAACCCACCTATCCAGGCCCCAGTACCGTGCATCAAGGGACAACCGACGAGACTGATCGGGGGCTCTGCAATGCTGTCGAGAAAACCTTCGTATTCAGACATGTTGGTTGGTGCGGGCAACTCCCGACCCGCCGCACCCATGTTGGCAAGAAAACTGGTAAATGCCCCGACCGGATACATCACCCCCTTGGGCATGCCCGTGGTGCCGCCGGTGTACAACATGTAAACACCCTGCGGATCCCTTGCCTGCCTTGGTGCCTTGGCACTCCGGCGGATCCCACGCTCATAATCTGTGGCGAAATCGAGCAACGTCTCGGTGCCGTCATCAACCTGCACGAACAGCTTAACCTTAGGCAACCGGTCTTTGATTTCCCAGATTCGCATGGCGTAGCAGGCCTGGAAAAATAACGCTTCGGCATCGGAGTTATCCAGCAAATACACCAACTCGTCTGCCTTATAGCGATAATTCACATTGATCGGTGAGGCGCCGATTTTGAAAATCCCGAATTGCGCTTCCTGATACTCATTACTGTTGCGCATATACAAGCCCGCTTTGGAATCCGCTCCAAGTCCATGGGCCTGCAACAATCCGGCAATGTGGGCTGCCCGGTGCTCATAATCGTGCCAGGACAAAGAACGCCCATCGCAAATCGCGGCAATACGATTAGGATAAAGGTCTGCGACCTGCTCCCAAGCCGTCGCAAAGTGAAAATCCATGCTTATCCCCTTTTTTTGCACCAACTAATGGTGAATTTAGCCACGGCAGTGTGTCGTTGCGCGCAACCCTGTCGCCTAGACCCCTTATCGTAGCAGCGAATGAAACCATTTTCGAAGTTGGCACGACTATTGAATAGTGTAAAGAGTATTAAACAAGAAATGGTCTCCAGAATAGGAAAAGAAGATGAGTACCGACAATATAAGACTTTCCAGAATCTCCCACCCCCGGGCCACCGGCTGGGCTATGGCGCTTCTGGTTGTGGTCTTTCTGGGTTTTGGTCTTTGGGCTGAAGCGACATTACCGTCAAGCAACGTATCGGCAGTGGTGATCGAGCGCCACATGCCCGGCAGTGCCTGGTTATCACAGTTCACCGCCGTTTTACGCTAGCCGTCGAAGGAGCCAACCATGTCGAACAATTTTATCAACCGCACATTTCGTCGGATCCATCTGGATAAGGACAATGGTTGGTTTTTTGGCGTTTGCGCCGGGGCGGCCCATTACTGCCACATAGATCCGGCCATTGTTCGCGTAGGTGTTCTGGTCGCCGGCCTGTTTTTACCAAAAATCGTAATCGCCGCCTATCTGGTTGCATGGCTGGTGCTGGATGACCGCTCGGTTGCAAGGAATTAGGTCCTTGACCTGCGGACCCCGGCTCTACCGCTAGGCTTGCTCCGCAAGCGCGGTGAAATCTTCAGCCAAATCCTGCAACATCTCCACCACACGTGCACCTTGCTTCGTCGACAGATTAGAAAGTATGTAGGCAGATACTTCACGGCTGAGCCGCAGATTGTGTTCACTGACTTGCTGTTAGGTCACGCCGTAGTAATCTTCCCGCGACTTAACCAGGTGGCGGAAATTTTCCGCAAATGCCTGGTCCGATCGCTTCACCAGCAAACTCAATAGATCCGCTTGCCAGCGACGACGATAATCCGCCCAGAGGACGCGCTCCGGCTGATAGCTGAGCGAGCGTCGAGCAATATATGCGCGCTGCTCTCGATGCAGACGGCCAACGAACGGTTTCATGACGCCGATAAAATCATCGGCCCACTGAGCTTGAATCTCCTCGATGGGTACCTCGAGTTCATCCTCGGCTATCTCTACATTGCTGGTTTCAAGTTTTGCCGGTAGCGCGGCAACCTGTTCATCACTCAGGCTCACCAGCAGATGAATGGCCGCCGGCATGCTGCGATTTTCCA
>Ga0114950_10002791_pt1 | contig 13445 bp, 8 predicted proteins | sample N075metaG_FD_83503 | JGI IMG/M metagenome (GOLD analysis project Ga0114950, IMG submission 83503) | Deep subsurface microbial communities from Kermadec Trench to uncover new lineages of life (NeLLi) - N075 metaG | ecosystem: Environmental > Aquatic > Marine > Ocean trench > Sediment | place...
GCCTCCTGGGAAATAGTACTCAGGCCCAGTGCCACAACACCGGCCAAGGCTGTCGACATCAACAATCTCTTGTCTTTCACGGTTCGCTCCTTAAGTCTTTGGTAGTGCAGTCACCCCGAAACAGCTTCAGGGTCATTATCAGAATAACTCATCATACTCGCCGGCCAACGGCCCGGTAAATGCCGGCTTGCCGTCCGGCACCATGGCCGGAGACACATCGACTATGCCATATGCACCGGTAACCGCGAAAGGCGGAAACAGCAGGACAGGCGTAGGTATTTCTACTGATCCCACCCGACTCCGGGCTTGCGGAGGCCGCCCGTGATCCGGAACCTGCGCCCGACACCAGGCCGGGAACCACTGCCGGATGCGTCTGTCGTTTGATCTGTGAGATACAATCTCACGATAACCCGGAGGACACACCGTCAAATACCTGCGTACGCCATTCACATCCATCGGCAGTATCGTGACAACGTTCATCGTGGCCATGGGCGCAACTGCGTGCGCTGGAGACCTGCCGGAAGTCGATCAGCCAGTCTCCCTGCGGCAGCAACTACAGGCGGCACTGACGGCGAAGGGCCCGGACTACCGCCCACGCACCGAGCACCTGCGTCCCGACGGGTCACCGCTGTTTACCAATCGCCTGATTCTGGAGGACTCACCTTATCTGTTGCAGCATGCGCATAACCCGGTGGACTGGTATCCCTGGGGGCCGGCGGCTTTTGCCAGGGCACGCGCGGAGAACAAGCCCGTCTTTCTGTCCATCGGTTACTCCACCTGCCACTGGTGTCACGTCATGGAGCGCGAGAGCTTCGAGGATCCGGAGGTCGCGCGGTTCCTGAACGAACATTTTGTCGCCATCAAGATCGATCGCGAACGCCGCCCCGACATCGACACCATTTACATGACCGCGGTGCAACTGATAACCGGGCGCGGAGGCTGGCCGATGTCCAGTTTTCTCACCACGGAAGGTCAAACCTTCTTCGCCGGCACCTATTTCCCCCGGGCGCAATTCCTGGACCTGTTACAGCAGGTCGATGTGGCGTGGCGCGAAGACCGCCCGGGCCTGGAGCAACAAGCGAGCCAGGTAGCCGCCCAGGTGCGTGCCGCCACCCGCAGTGCCAATGCCGCGGGCACGGTGAATGACGATGCCGTGCAAACGGCGGTCGCAAACTTGCAACGCCGTCATGACCCGCGGCTCGGCGGATTCGGCAGCGCCCCGAAGTTTCCCAATGAACCGCATCACCTGTTCCTGCTCGACGAGGCCCTGCGCAGTGGCGACGACGGCATCCGCGACCGGCTGCGTTTCGATCTCCATGCAATGGCGCGTGGCGGTATTTACGATCAGGTAGGTGGCGGCTTTCATCGCTACTCCACCGATGCGGCCTGGCTGGTGCCGCACTTCGAAAAGATGCTGTACAACCAGGCGCAACTTGCCCGCGTCTATGCCCGGGCCTGGCGCCTGACCGGAGATGACGGCCTGGCGCGCGTGGCTCGCCAAACCTTGGATTATGTGCTGCGCGACATGACCGCAGCGGACGGCGGGTTCTACTCGGCCACCGATGCCGACAGTCCCGGTGGCGAGGGTCGGTTTTTTCTGTGGACCCGGCAGCAACTACAGGATGCCCTGACCCCGGCCGACGCGGACCTGGCCATTGCTGTATATGGCGTGACCGAAGGCGGTAACTTCGAGGGCACGAATATCCTCCACCTGCCCGTGTCGTTGACCGAATTCGCAGCCCGGCGAGACCTGCCCCTGGCGACGCTGTTGACCCGCATCGAAGATATCCGTGCGCTTCTGTATGCCCGCCGCGCACAGCGCGTGCATCCGGACCGGGACGAGAAAATCGTCACGGCCTGGAATGGCATGATGATTGTAGCGCTGGCCGAAGCCGCTCAGATTCTGGACGAACCGCGTTACCGGGCGGCGGCGCTGCGCGCCGGCCGGTTCCTGTGGGCGAACAGTCGCAGCGACGACGACACGCTGTGGCGCACGCTCCTCGACGGGCGCGCCTCGGTACCCGCAGTGCAGGAAGATTACGCCTGGCTCGCCGATGGGTTCATCCATCTCTATGACCTGACGCAGGATTCGCGCTGGCTGGAACGGGCACAGGTACTGGTCACGACCATGAACCGGTTGTTCTGGGATGACCCGGCGGGTGGCTACTTCATGAATACCGACGCTGCCGGCATCACCGCCATGGCACGCCCTAAAGACAGCACCGACGGCGCCGTGCCGTCCGGTAACGCAGTCGCATTGCACGTGCTGGCGAAACTGGCGCAACGCACGGGCCAGGAAGCGTACCGCAGGACTGCAAATACGCTGCTCGCCGCCTTCGCAAACTCCATCAACAGAAACCCGGCCGCCTACAGTTATCTGCTGCGCGGCGCACAACAACTCGCCCATGGTGCGACCGGGCCGCAACAATACGCGGCACGCGGCGCGGTCGAGGTCAGCGCCCGGCTGCAGGCAGACACGCTGGTGGTGGAGCTTGCCATTCGCCCGGGCTGGCACATCAATGCACACAAAACCCTGCAAGCCGAATTGATACCCACGGTTGTCGGCCTTGAAAAACCCGTTCCGGGGTGGCGCTCCGGCGCGGTGTCCTATCCGACACCCGTTCTCAAAACCCTCGGTTTCCTGCACGAGGAGCTGGCCTTGTACGAAGGACAAGTGCGCATCACGATGAATCTGCAGCAAACCGACCCGGCTGTTGCCGGGCCGTTGATTCCGGTTGCGCTGCGCCTGCAAGCCTGCGATGACAGTGTGTGCCTGCCGCCGGAACGGCGGGTCCTGCAGGTGCCGGCGAACATGCCGCGGTAATACGCATGCAGATGCCACGAAAAATTTCTCCGCGCCAACTCCTGCTGTTGCTCGTGATCGTAGCAGTCGGCACCGGCTTGCTGCGCCCCGACCGGGCTGAGGATCTGCATACCCGACTGCAACAGCGCCTGATCGAGGCGGAGTTGGGCCGGGCCACTGCCTTTTATCTCGCCGCGGGGCTCCGCATGGCCGAGCCGCCATCGTCGGCACCGCTGTCACAAGTGCTCGGTGAGTTACGTTCCAATGTCGCGCAGAAGCGCTGGGCGGCGGCCGATGAACTCGCCGTGCGCCGTAATCCGGCTGCCGTAAACTTTGTCATCGACGCCATGATGGATCCCGCCGGTACCGTCCGGGTATGCCTGATGGCCACCACTCTCGGCTACCTGCGCGACCCGCGCGCGCTGGGCCCGCTGACCGAGGCCGCCTTCGACCCGCGCAACCGGGATCTGCGGCTGTGCGCGATCGAAGCCCTGGGTATGCTCGGCGACCCGCGCGCGGTACCCAGCCTGATCGAGGCCCTCAAGACCCGCAACATGCCGGTTGCCGCGGCCAATTCGATCGCCCGCATGGGGGACGAGCGCGGGGTCATGCCCATTATCGAGGTCGCGGCAGACCCTGACATCAGCCTGTGGATGATCTCGGCGCTGGGTGAACTGGGCAGCCGCAAGGCATTGCCGTATTTGTCCAGCCGCATGCTGGATAAAGACGCGACGCTGCGCGCCGCCGCCGCCGAGGCGCAATGGAAGATCGGCCAGGTGGCGGTGGAGGATCCGGTCGCAGAACTGGCCCGAACCCTCGCGGGCGATGCGGATGTCAGTCACCGTCAGTGGGCTGCATTTCGACTGGGCGAACGCGGAGACACGGCGGCGATACCTTCGCTGCTCGCCGCACTCGGCGACGACGCGGCCGATGTGGCGGAACGTGCGGCCGCGGCCCTGGTGCGGATGGGCGCCCCGGCCCGAATCCCGGTGAGTCAACTTGCCCGACAGGGCAACACGGGTCAAGACTACGCGGTGGCGATCCTCGGTTACCTGGGTGGCGCTGAAGACATACTGTTACTGGAACGCCTGGCCCGGGAGCAGCACCAACCGCTGGCGACGGATGCCCGTCGTTCAGTCGAACTGATCCGCCGGTTTACTGCGGCGGCCGCACCGCGCCGCACCCGGGTTGCCGGGGGGAATATTGCCCCGAACCCGACCGCTCAGGATTCATCCGATTGAACGCGGCCTTGCATTCGATCGCTCATATACCAGGCAATCATCAGCAAGCCCGCCGTCCACGAATACCAGACCCGCTGATACTCCTGTGCCTTTTTCTCCCAGACGTTAATTGCGGTTTCCAGCCTGATTTTGCTCTTATAGGGCTCGATCGACTGCTGCTGGTAGCGCGTAAGCACCGCCATGTCCGGCCGCTCACTCTCATAGGTCGCAACCTGGTGCAGGGATTCCTCGTATTGCGCGACCAGCTCATCCAGATCTTCAGCAGCTTTGATCCGCTGCTCGAAATAATCACACCAAAGTATATGTTCGCATGAATACGCCCGGGCGGCCGTAATCGTGCTCCATGGCCCCGCCTCGCTACCGGCCACGAATGGCAAGTGGATCCGGCGCCTGATACGGAGTTTGCCGCCGAGTCAACGTAATCTCAGGGGTTCTTCTACATAACGAAGTTTTTTACCAAAAGGACGGAGCCGGTCCCGGCTTTCCGGCGGGAAAGAAGTAGTCTCATTAAACCATGCCCCCGGGCGCGACCTGGAAACCCGTCATCGGTGAATGACGACGACTACAAGCTGCCGAATCCATCAGCGGCCGGCGGCAGCCCGGCCGCCGAGCTCACCGTGATCGGACCTGAGCATGCGGCACGACGCGCCGGAGACCCCGCACATCCGCTCAAAGTGACCTGGCTGGTCGATGGAGAAAAACACACCGCACGATTCACCCAAGGGTTCGATCTCGGCAGAAGCGCGTACTGCGGCATCCGTTTCAGCGATGACGGCGTCAGCCGCATGCACACCAGGCTCTTCGTCAAGGCCGGGGCATGGCATGTCGCCGACCTCGACAGCGGCAACGGCAGCATGCTCGACGGATTGCGAATCACCGAAGCCATGCTGCCGGAGCAATCGACGCTGCAGCTCGGCGATGATGGTCCCAGACTATGGCTCGAGGCCGAAGGTGCGAAGTCCGGCGCATCGATGGATCAGATCGCCGAATACTACTTCGGTGAGCGAGCCGACGATCAAGCCGGCCACAAGACATTGATGTTTCGTCGCGTGTACCGTCGCGTCGAGAGAAAGCAGAAACGCCGCTATCGAGGCATCATCGCCGGCGCCGTCGGCTTGCTAATGTTGAGCATCGGCATCGGCATTTCCCAGTACCTCGCGCTGCAGAAAACCCGTGAACTGGCGATGGAAATCTTCTATAGCATGCAGACCATGCAGGTGCAGGTGGCCCGTATCGACACCTTGGTGCGCGCATCAGGCGACGTGGAATCGCGCGCCGCAATCGGTGCACAACGCGAAGAAATGCGTGCGATGGAGGCCCGGTATGACCGGTTTCTCGACGAGCTCGGCATCCTCGGTCCCGACCTCAGTGCCGAGGATCGCGTCATCCTGAAAGTGGCGCGGATGTTTGGCGAATGCGAGCTGAATATGCCCGATGGCTTCGTCCGGGAAGTCAAAAACTATATTGCTAAATGGCAGACTACCGATCGGCTGAAGAACGGGCTCCGCCGCATGCATGAGCAAAATCTCACCGCGACGATTTCCACGATCATGCTCGAAAACCACTTGCCTCCCCAGTTCCTCTACCTCGCGCTGCAGGAAAGCGAATTCAAGGCGCGCGCGATCGGACCGAAAACGAGATTCGGTATTGCCAAGGGCATCTGGCAGTTTATTCCGTCGACTGCCCGTCGCTACGGGCTGCGCACCGGCCCGCTCGTCGAGCTGCGACGTCATGATCCGCGCGACCAGCGCTTCGACGCGATCCGCGCCACCGAGGCGGCCGCCCTCTACTTGCGAGACATCTACAGCAAGGAATCACAGGCTTCCGGCTTGCTGACTATCGCCGCATATAACTGGGGCCCGAATAACGTTCGCAAACGAATTCGGGAAATGCCCGACAACCCCCGCGAGCGTAATTTCTGGCAACTCCTGAATCAGCGCGGGATTCCGCAAGAAACCTACGACTACGTCTTCTATATCGTCTCGGCAATCGTGATCGGAGAGGACCCGGCCCTGTTTGGCTTCGACTTCGAGAACCCGTTGAAGGATATAGACAAACTCAGCACCGACGTTTAAGTCACGCAATCAACGCCGGACGATCACTGCAGGATCTTTGTGGCAGATTCTATGGGAGTTGGCAATAGGCGCGAACTGATATTCAGGATCGCGGCTGAAGCCGCTCCCACAGAACCTGTGGGCGGTGCTGTGGGAGCGGCTTGTGTGGGAGCGGCTTTAGCCGCGATCCCCCTTATACACCCCCGTATCCGGGTGAAAAGCGACCCACGCGAACCAGAACGCGGTGAACGAGGGGATTTCCCGGCCGTTGGTGTCCAGAACCGCGGCGGAGCGGGTGGCATGGTCGTACTGCAGCCGGACGGTTTGACCACCCACGGTGTCGACCACGACCTGCCCGTCTTCGGGCAATTCAGAGAACGGCCACGCATGGGCGGCACCGTTCACGATCACCCCGACCACGACTGACTTGCGGGGGTAGCGTCGATCTTTATGGGCGACCGGCGCCCAGAGCTGGTTCGACGTTGTGTAGCCGACGTAAGGATCGACATCGTAGTTACGACCGAAGCCGCGCGGCTCGGCGAGCACGCGTGTTTCGGGGTAGCGCTTTCGCCAGTCGGCCCAGGTTGTATGACGTACCGGCAGCAGGCGCAGTTTCTGGCCGCGCGCCGGGCCGCTGATTGCCTGGGCGAGTATCTGTGACCACAGCGACTCGGTTTGCCGGTCGTACATGAGTACGTCGCTGTTGTAGAGCAGTCCGGACACGCCGAACTGGCGGGCTTGGCCATCGACGACGGCATCGAAGGCGATACCGGTGCCGCACAGCGGGCAGAAGGTCACGGTGACCGGCACGTCGCCAAAATAATCGTTGACGATCTCGTGGTAATTCAGAATTTTGACAGGATAGGCCTTGGTGACACCGTCGATCACGACTCCCAGCACCCGGTCGCTATCGGCCAGGTAATCGGCCTCGCCGGCCTCGACGAATCGGGGCGAGTCGATCGACGGGATCCCGTCCCGGGGCGGCCCGCCACTTCGGATCAGTTTTCTCTTTACCAGCACATCGTCAAGGTCGAAGCCGTTGAGCGAACGGGCGTATGCGCCCGATGCTGCCATGACCAGCAGCAAAGCACTTAGCAGGCTCAGTATCTTGTAGTGGGTGGCGTGCATACGGGTGTCGAGATTCACGGCAATACCTCTGTGCTTTTGTCTGTCGACCGCTGCAGAGCCCGAAAGTTCCGGCCGCGATCATGCGGCACAGCAATGCGTGGCGGTACCGCACAACGGTGACGGCAATCAGTTATTTGCGAATTAATAGCACGGCCAGAGAATTTTCGTGACAATAAACCAAGCTTGGCCCCGCAGCTTCAGGCGCGGTGGCTGCCCGAGCACACGCTGAATACCATGAGGTAAGTACCATGACCGACAATCGCTGGACGCTGGATCCCGCCATCGACGAGTATCTCGCGACAATGAAGTTGCCGCCCAAGGATTTCATGGAGAAGCTGGCGGCCGAGCGAGCACCCTTCGAGGCGGCTGCGCCCAAGGTCGGTGAGGTGGCGCCGGCATTTTCGGCCGAGTTATTGTCAGCGGATGGCCGACCGAACGGCAAGTCGATCAGTCTGGCGGACTTGACGGGTAGCAACGTAGCGTTGATGTTCGGCAATTACACCTGCCCTGTATATCGTGGCCAGATCGAACGCTTTAACGAGATCTATGCCGAGTTGCACGAGCGAGTGAAGTTCCTGCTGATTTACATTCGCGAGGCGCATCCCGAAGACGGCTGGCAGGTTGGCATCAATGAGACTCAGGACATCGCCTACACTCAGCCGACGACGACCGGGGCCCGCGCCGCGATCGCCGGCGCCTGCATGGCGCAGCACAGTATCCGGATGCCGGTTGCGCTCGATGATATGCAAGACTCGATCAATCACAAGTATTCGGGCTCGCCCGAGCGCCTGTACCTGATCGACGGCGACGGCATCGTGCGCCATCGCTCGCCATCGGGTCCGTTCTCGATGGATGCGGTCGAGGCCTGGTATGCAGCGCTGATTTGAGAGTTTTTCACCCATCGTTGGAATGACTCTGACACAGCTTGACCGCAAGCCGTGAACATCCGCACCGATACCCTACCGCTGGGACTGTATATCCACCTGCCATGGTGCGTGCGCAAGTGTCCGTATTGCGATTTCAACTCGCATGAATACCGCGGCGAAATACCCGAGGCCGACTATCTTCTGGCGCTGCTTGCGGACCTGGACTTCGCGCGGCCGGCGCTCGACGGGCGGCAGTTTTCGAGCGTGTTCTTCGGTGGTGGCACACCCAGCCTGTTTGCGCCTGACTCGATCGAGTTGCTGCTGACGACCTTGAACGATCGCGGGCTGCTGGCGGTCGATGCGGAGATCACGCTGGAAGCGAACCCCGGCACCGTGGATGCGGCGCGGTTTGCAGGTTTCTACTCGGCGGGCATTAACCGTCTTTCGCTCGGCGTACAGAGTTTCAATGATCGGCAGTTGGCGGCACTCGGCCGGATTCATGATGGCGCCGGCGCCCGGGCCGCAATCGACGCTGCCGCCGCGGTCTTCGTGAACTTCAATCTCGATCTGATGTACGGTTTACCGGGGCAGACTCCCGACGATGCGGCGGCCGACATCGAGCAGGCGATCGCCAGCGGCGCGCCGCACCTCTCGTGTTACGAATTGACGATCGAACCGAACACCGTGTTCTACAAACGGCCGCCGAAACGCCCGTCCGAAGACGTGCTCGCCGCCATCGAAGCCGTGGTCAACGCGCTGCTATGCGACGGCGGGTACCGGCACTACGAGGTATCGGCCCACGCCCGGGACGGGCGAGTGTGCCGGCATAACCTCAACTACTGGCGGTTCGGCGATTACCTCGGGCTCGGTGCCGGCGCCCATTCCAAATTGACAAAGGTAAAATCGACACAGGTAAAATCCATGGAGGCAGGGCCGAACCCGAGCCGGGCGTCGGCACCGGACCTGGTTACGCCCGCCACGGTGCACCGCGAGGCTCGCGTGCGCATGCCTGCCTCTTATATGCGCAAAGCCGGCAGCGCGCAGGCCGTTACCGGGCAGCATGTGCCCGGTCCGGCGGACTTGTTATTCGAGTTCATGCTGAATGCGCTGCGGTTGCGAGACGGTTTTGCACTGGAGCTGCTGGCAACCCGTACCGGGCTCGATCCGGCCGTCGCTGCAGCCGGGCTGGGCGAGGCCCGCGCGCGGGGCTTGCTCGTGGCCGATGAAAATCAGGTTCGACCGACTGCGCGCGGCCAGCGTTACCTGAACGAGATCATCCGCTTGTTTTTGCCCCCGGCTTTACCGGGGGTCGCCACCGATCGCGGCTAAAGCCGATTCCGAAAATGCGCCGGATCGAGTATTCAGCTACGCGGTGATGCGAACTCGCTGCTCCCCCAGTCTTGCCAATACTCCGGCCATTTCTCATCGACGAGTTCAAAAACCTCCGGGCAACTGGCTTCCAGCAATTCGCGCGAAACCGCCGGCCAATTGGCAGGCCCGCCTTCAGCGGGAAACTGTTTCGTGGCATCGATGATGATTTTACTGACGACCCTGGGGTGGACTGCGCTCGGCTCCAGGAAGGTCGCCCGGGCATGGGGAATGATCAGGGTGGCCGGATCAGGCTGCCACCGGGAACCGACCGCGTGCAGCCACTGGGCCGGATTGAGTACGTCCACATCCTGATCGACAATGATGGTCACCTTGGCCATGATGTTGCTCGCCGAGATCTGCTGGCCGGCCGCCAGACCGTCGCCGGCAAACCGCTTGTTGATACTGGCAACACAGATGCCGGGCGCCTCGCCGAGGGTATGAATCGCCACCAGGCTGCGAATCGACTGCTTGTACGCGAGCGTCGCCCAGGCATCCATCGCGGCGGTGTGGAAACCCCGCAAAACGCCGGTGTGATTATTAAAGAACCACGGCTCGCGGCGATGCGTAATGGCCTGTATGTCCATGTAGAAATTCGCCTCCCGCTTGCGCCCGAGGTAGCCGTACATTTCGGCGTGCGGCCCTTCCTCTTCGGTGTCGGTCAGCGGAATTTCCCCTTCGATCACCATCTCGGCATGCGCGGGAACCAGAATATCGCTGGTTTCACATTTGACCAGTTCGACGGGCTTGCCCCTGAATGCCCCCGCCATTTCGTATTCATCTTGCCCGAGGTGGCTGACCTTCGAACAACTCATCGCCCAGGTGATAGGGTCGGTGCCCAGCACGACGGCCGCCTTGATCGAGCGCTCGCCGCGACCCTTGGCCGCCATCAGGAAAATATGGCCGTGCTGGCCAACTTCGGGATTCATCGCGATCCGGGTGGCGCTCTTGACCTGGCACCGGTAGGTGCCCATGTTGCGGCCGAGTTCCGGGTCCTGAAATATCACGGCGCCGCTGTTGATATAACGGCCGCCGTCCGCAGGATTACATTTCAGCCACGGATACTTGAGAATATCCACGTCACTGCCTTCGATACGGACTTCCTTGCACGGCGCATTACCGTCCTCGACCCGCACCGGCGCAATGGGTTGCCAGTGGCCGTTGCGATCGGCGAGACCGACGAGTTTGTCGACGGCAGCGCGGTACATTTCGCGCCGGTCGGTTGTCACATGCTCGACGCCATAGCCCATGGCTTCGGTATCCCAGGGACCATAGATATTGGCCAGTATCGGACCCGTCATCCATTGACCGTCGACCTTCATTTTTTCGACCAGAAAGGCCGGCGCGTCGTTGAAGCCGAACTTGTCGACGAGGCGATAGGCAAAACCGGTGGCTTCGTACCGGTCCTGGTCCATCGCCTTGATTCTGAGCAATCGCCCCGTCGCCTCCAGTGCGTTCACGTAGTCACGCATGGAGTCATAGGGGCCGGTCAGTTGCACGTTTGGAGGCGTTGGAACCCTCTCCGGCTTGTGCACCCTTTCTATCCTCCGAACCGCATATTAAAGCGGACACCAATCACCCGCGGCGGCGGCAAGGGCCCGAAATAATGGGTCCGAACGAGGCCGGCCGAGAAACCCATGTCACTGATTTGCGAACTGAAGTCGGGACCGGTGCTCCCCGCCTTGTAGGTATCGTCATCGAGCACGTTATCGACATATACGAGGAAATCCCACTGGTCGCCGAGCAGGCCCGCGCGCAGGTTGAACAGCCAGAAATCATCCAGTACGGTGAAATTGTCCTGTTCCACAAACCGTTCAGACTGGTACGTCGCGTCCAGCCCAATCGTCCAGTCGATGGCCGAGCCCGCCAGTTGTCGCGTCAGACTGATTTGCCCGACGAACGAATTTTCGGGTGAGAACTCGAGCTTGTTGCCGCTCAGGTCCAGCGCGCATTTTATGGCGAATTCCGGGAAGGGGTCGTCGACGGTCGGTGGGGGATTCGGATTCTCGGGTCCCGTCGACACGGTGTTATTGTCCTGATCTTTCCAGACCAACGGGCAGCTTCCGTGCATCGCCGCCCGCACGAAGTTCGTCGTTTCATCGACAAAATCGATGTACTCGGCATCGAGGTGTGTATAGGACGCGAACAATACCAGGCCTTCCATAAAATCAGGCAGCCACGTGGCCTCGACTTCCAGGCCCCAGATTTCCGCGGCCGACGCGTTAATCACCCGAGGATTCGAGCGAAACCCGCCCTGACCGTCGGGCACGAGAATCTGCGTGCCAACCTGCTTGTCGGTGTAATCCTGGAAGAACAGCGAACCGTTTAACGTCAGGTGCCCGGCCGCATTCCAAGAAGTCTTGGCGCCCAGTTCCCAGTATTCCATGATCTCGGAATCGAACTTCTCATCCTCGATCGCTGTGGCCGTGCCGCCGGCGGAAACCTGGTTGATGCCGGCCGGCTTGATCGACCTCGCCCACGACCCGTAAATCATCACGGTATCGGTCGCGAACCAGTTGAGGGTGACCTTGGGCGCATGCCAATCCGAATCCAGCGTGCCGCTGACAAGGCCGTAGGGACAACCCAGCGTATCGACACTGCGTGGCGCATTGTTAGGATCCACTCCGGTGAAGGGCTCCAGCTCATCGATGCCATTGGTTTTCAGCGGGAAACCGGGCAACTCGACGCCCGCCTGATTCTGGCACAGAATATCGGGGTTCAACGGCGATTGAAGGTAATGCGCCTGGATATTCGCATCCAGGTCCTCGAACACGATCGGATCCCCGACAAATCCATCCGACGTGCACAGCGCGTTGAAATCAGGGTTCTCGGCTTCGTCGAGCCAGGCCCCCGGGAGGGCCGCGACCCCGCCAAAAATCCCGAATGCGAAATTCGTGCAATTGCTTTGATTCGGTCGGGTCAGATCAAATTTCTCGTTGATGACCCAACGATCTTCGAGCGTCAGACTCCAGCGTTCGGCGAGCTCGATCTCGATCATGCCGTACACCGACCAGTGCTCCGTTTCCGCCTCCCAAAACCCCCCGGGGCGCGGCTGCACCTGCTTCCAATAGTCCTGCCAGCTAGCGACCGTCGCACCCGGACCGGTTTCAAGGCCGCCAAACGTGCCGCCGTCGCACAGGCCCGGAATATCGAGGGCCAGATCCCCGTTGCCGCTCTTGCCGGTCAGGAAACAGTCGTTGATAAAATTGTGGTCAACGGTTGACCGTTCCTCGTGCCAGTACAAGCCACCCAGCGTCAGCTGCACGGGCGAGTTGTCCCAGGCAGACGAGAAACGCAATTCCTGGCTGAACTGCTCCGTGTCCTTGTCCGTGTTGCTGCCCTGGGCCTGCAGAAGTGTGTCGGGCCTGCCAACGGCCCGGTGATCCTGGTCGCCTCTGACCTCACCTTCCGCTTTGGTGTAGCCGCTGTTCGACGAGAACGTACCCCACTCACGGTCAAATTCAATCAAGAGAGTCGCTCGCGTCGTCTCCAGCGTCGTGCCCTTGTAATCCACTCCGGTCGCCGGATCCTCACTCTGCGTGACCACGTCGCCGACCGCTTTTTGCCCGGGGAAGGATTTGCCGTCCGCTGACCCGTACCGGGATGCCAGGCAGAACCCGGGTCTCAACGGATCGGAGCCATCACTCAGCGGAAGCCTCCATTTCTCCTCGATGGGAGCGTTCGGGTCGGCAGGCATGGTCGGGTAGTCGGGGAAAATCTCTTTCAGCGCCAGCTGGCGTTCGTCGACCAACTTCAGATCATCCGGCAGAATCTCGGGACAATACAGGCCGTGATCCAGCATCGAGGCAGTTGCGTTCGATAGGAAACCGCCGATGATGTCCGGGATTAACGTAGATTCCGGGTAAACGACCGGCGTGTCCTGCGGCTGGCGAATGAGGGGAGGCGGATCGTACTGGTCGTCGCTATACTCGACACGCCCCTTGATTTTCCATGAATCCCCCGGCGTCCAGACTCCGACGAGCGC
>Ga0114950_10002792_pt1 | contig 13443 bp, 14 predicted proteins | sample N075metaG_FD_83503 | JGI IMG/M metagenome (GOLD analysis project Ga0114950, IMG submission 83503) | Deep subsurface microbial communities from Kermadec Trench to uncover new lineages of life (NeLLi) - N075 metaG | ecosystem: Environmental > Aquatic > Marine > Ocean trench > Sediment | place...
CGAAGGCGTTGGTGGCCACGACGATCTCGAGAACCCCGTCGGAGAAGGCTGCGTGGACGGTCTCGCGTCGCTCGGGCGTCAACCCCGCGTGATAGGTCTCGCATCGCCAGCCACGGCCGACCAGCCGATCCCGTTCGACTTCGGTGCTCCTGCGGGTCGGGCCGTAGAGAATCGCACAACCGCGTCCGGCGTCGGGAGCGCCGAGCGTTTCGTGGAGTACGCCGTCGATGATTCGTCTGCGTTCGGCGGCGCGATCGACCTCGCTGACCCGGAGCGAAAGATTCGGGCGCGCGAAGCCGCGAATCAGCTGGGGTGTTTCGGGCGGGAGTTCGAGGCGGGCCAGGATTTCGTCACGGACATAGGGCGTGGCGGTCGCGGTGCAGGCGAGCACGCGGGCGTCCGGATGTTCTTTCAGGACTCGCCCGATCTCGAGGTATTCCGGTCGGAAATCATGGCCCCACTCGCTGATGCAATGCGCTTCGTCGATCGCGAAGAGCGGACAATCGAGCTTCTGCAAGATCTCGCGAAAACGAGGGAAGACCAGGCGCTCCGGTGCCACATAGATCAGTCGCAGCCGCCCGGCTTCGAGGGCGTCGAGCCTCCGCGACATTTCGGCGCCGTCGAGCGTCGAGGCCAGGAACGAGGCCTCGATGCCGAGTCGTTCGAGGGCATCGACCTGGTCGCGCATCAGCGCGATCAGCGGGGAGACCACGACCGTCGTGCCCGGAAAGAGCAATGCCGGAAGCTGGTAGCAGAGACTCTTGCCGCCACCCGTCGGGGCGACCAGCAAGAGTCGTCGATGCTCGAGCAAGCCCTCGATCGCCTCGCGTTGGCCGGCGCGAAACTCGCTGTGTCCGAGGCGTTTGAGGCCCGCCGCGAGGGCTGCGTCGCGCGCCTTGCCAGGCCGATCGAGCAGGGGGTCATGGAGTTCTTGCATGGTTCTCGCGCGATTGTGGGGTCAAGCTAGCAGACGCCGAAGCCTGAGAGGCGGCGCGAATGGGCGGATTCGGGCACTCTCTGTCCAGACCCCCGACTCGCCTCGTCGCGGGGTCTGCCGGAGGAGGATCGAATGGTCGAGATGACCCTGGTCTACGAAGCTGGGCTGCATACTCGCGCATTGCACGGGCCGTCGGGGGCGGCGGTCGAGACCGATGCACCGGTCGACAATCAGGGCAAGGGGGAATCCTTCTCGCCGACGGATCTGCTCGCGACTTCGCTCGCGAGCTGCATGCTGACCACGATGGCGATTCTGGGGGAGCGGGAAGGCTGGCCCCTCGACGGTGCCCGAGCCCGAATCGAGAAACACATGGTACTCGAGCCGCGTCGGCGGGTCGGTCGCCTGGTGGTCGAGCTGACGATCCCCGGCGCTCTGCCAGCAGAAGCGCGTGCACAGCTTGAGGAGGCCGCTCGCGGCTGTCCCGTGGCCACATCGATCCACCCGGACACACGGGTCGAACTCACGCTGCTCTGGGGCTAGGCAAATAGGGGCTAGACAAACGATGGCTCGCTACACGCTCTACGGTGATCTGGCTGCCCGCGACACGGTGGCGTTGACGACGACGTTGGTCGCCAAGGATCTGAGTGTCGAGTTCGTTCCGGAGACCGCGTCGCTGTCGCTCGCACTGGCGAGTCGAGCCGGGAGCGTTTCGGGACCCTACTTGCGAACGCCCGAAGGCTTCGTGCTTTCGGACCTGCATCTGATACTCGACTGGCTCGAGCGGATGCATCCCGAGCCGCGACTGATGCCCTCGCTCGAGAGTACGCCAGTGAGATGGACCTGTGCCCGACTCCTCGAGGACTGGCTCGAATTCTGGCTTCCTAATTGGCCGCGGCGCTCCTGGGCAACCCTCGAGCGGCTGGCTGCGCATCTCGACGCCGCGGGTTTCCTGCTCGGCCCGTCGTCGAGTCGGCCCGATTGGTTGCTCGCGGCGTGGCTCGAAACCGAGGTTCTGGTCCATGACCACGCTCGCCGGCATCTCGCGCGCCATGCGCCGCGGTTGGTTTCTCTGGGAAACGATCTACTCGAATCGGTGGCGGCGGAAGCCGTCGACGACGTGATCCCGATTTCGTTGCTGGGATTGATCGAGGAGATTGCCCTCGACTACCACGCCTATTTGCTCGGGAACCAGCGCGCGTTGAAAGATCGGGCCGACCACGTCGAGCTCGATCTGGGCCTTGGGCGCCGCGCCCTGCCGGTCAGGCGTCGTTGCGAAGAACGGCGAATCGAGATCGGCCGCGAGCTCGATGGTTTGGATCCCCGGATGCGTCGCGATGTCCGGCGCGTCCTCGAGCCCGTCGGTGCCTGGCATGTGCTGACGCTGCCGCCAGTCTTGTCGGCGGTCGATGCATCGGATCCGCGTAGTCTTTGACTTCGATTTTGACTTTGGCTTCGATTTCAGGCCGACTCGAGCGCCTCTTTTTGTTCGCGAATCGCCCGCCCACAATCGTCGAGTGTCGGGCATTCGCAACTCATCATGACGCTCAGCACGTGTTTCATCTGCTCGAGACTCTGGATGCGGTTCTCGATTTCTTCGAGCTTGTCCCGGGTCAGACGAAGCCAGGTCTGGGCGGCGGGTCGCCGACCGTCGAGCCCGCCGAGCAGTCGCTTGGTCTCTCGGATCGTCATCCCCGCTTGTTTAGCCAGTTCGATGAGGGCGAGGCGATCGAGGATCTCGGGTTCATAGACCCGCCGCCCGCCCTCCTTAGGGGCCTTGGGGATCAATCCTTCGTGCTCGTAGTAGCGGATCGCGGAACTCGCGAGTCCCGTCTTCTTGCTGACCTGGCCGATCGTCAAGCTGGCCATACCTACTCCGCCCGGCGTCGCTGATCGAGAGAAACGACCGGTGCGCGTTCCACGGTCGCCCCCCCCAGCCTGACGTCTGGCGCCCCGACGCGGGCGGCATCCGCCGTTTGATCGTCTGGTTGGGTCTGGCTCTCGCGTTCGGCGCGAACGCGGGCTTCGTAATGTTCGATCTCCCGGTCCCGGGTCGCGTCGTCCCAGCCGAGAATCGCCCCCATCAGTCTTGCGGTCGGCCGCGCCGCGATCACACCCCGATCAAAGGTCTCGATCGAGATCCGGGTTCGTCGGGTGAGCACATCGTCGAGATGCAGAGCCCCCTCGTGGGAGGTCGCATATTGGATCTCCGCAGTGAGATAGGTCGGCGCGCCCGCGATCGGTTCGCCAAGCTCGGGCGTTTCGCGGATCAGCTCGAGCAGCTCACGAATCCGAGATCCGTAGCGTGTCAGCAGATGCTCGATCACGTGGACGTGCAGTCCGGATTCCTCGGCCAGGGCTTCGCGGCGATTCCAATAAGCGCGGTATCCGGCGGCGCCGACCAAGGGGACCTCCGCCGTGCAACATTCGGGCACTTTGTGGTCGATGTCGCGGGCCGCGATGTCGACGACGTCCTTCGCCATCACGCGATAGGTCGTGTACTTGCCGCCGGCGACCGTGATCAGACCGGAGACCGATTGGCTGACCGCATGTTCGCGGGAGAGCAGACTCGTCGCATCGCTCTCGCCCTGGAGCAGAGGGCGAAGTCCGGCGTAGACGCCTTCGATGTCTTCGTGCCGAAGCGGCTGGGCGAGCACGGCGTTGACGAGATTGAGCAGGTAGTCGATGTCACTGCGACTGGCAGCGGGATGAGCGAGATCGAGATTCCATTCGGTGTCCGTGGTGCCGATGATCCAATGACTTTCCCAGGGAATCACGAAGAGGACGCTCTTCTCGGTTCGCAGGATCAACCCGGCATCTCCATGGATGCGATCCCGTGGCACGACCAGATGGATCCCCTTGGAGGCGCGGACGTGGACCCTTCCGCGGCCGGCGTGGCTCTGGACGGCGTCGGTCCAGACGCCGGTCGCGTTCACGACCTGGCGCGCCCGGAGTTCGAGGGCCTGTCCGCTTTCGAGGCAGCGCGCCGAGACGCCGGCGACGCGTGCGCCCGACATCCGGAAGCCTTCCGCGCGGACACTGGAAAGCGTCACGGCGCCATGGATCCGAGCCGTTCGGACGAGTGCGAGCGTATGACGAGCGTCGTCGACCAGGGCGTCCCAATATTGAATGCCGCCGACCAGGCGGTCGCCGCGCAGCCCCGGAAAACGCGCCAACACACCGCGACGTGAGAGGTGTCGATGTCGGGGCAGGGCGCGCCTGCCCGCCAGCAGGTCGTAGAGGAGAATGCCCGCGCCGACATAGGCACGTTCCCAGACGCTATGGGTCAGCGGAAACAGGAACGGCACCGGGCGTACGAGATGGGGGCAGAGGCTTTCGAGCATTAGCGTCTGCTCATGCAGTGCCTCACGGACGAGTCGGAAGTCGAGCCTTTCCAGATATCGAAGTCCGCCGTGGATCAGCTTGCTCGAACGGCTCGACGTTCCCGAGGCCCAATCCCGCTGCTCGATCAGCGCGACCGAGAGCCCGCGGCTGGCCGCGTCGAGGGCTGTGCCCGCGCCGACGACGCCGCCGCCGATGACGACGAGGTCGAAGGTTTCGTTCTGGCAGCGAGCCAGATCGCTCTTGCGCGCAGCCGGATCGAGTCGGGCCGAATCCATGAATCTCCCCCCGTCGGGGGGAACATAGCGGCTCAGACTTCGAGTTTGGCCTGGCTTCCGGTCAGCCCGCTCTGGATCCGATGCCGGAGATGGTTGGAGAGCGAGTCGAATCGGATCGCCATGCCCCGTGGCAGCGCTCTTCCGGGACCCGCCCCGGCCGCGTTCGTATACAGGATGCGGCCCTCGATCATCAATCGTTCGTGGCCCAGGGGCAGTTCGAGGGAGATCTCGGAGCCGACGATCCAGGGACGCGGCGTGACCAGATAGGCGCCGCGGGTGGACAAGCTATAGCAGCGGACGGCCTTTTCCTTGCCGGACGAGAAGCTGCGCGTTCGCCACTCCTGCGGTGCGCGCAGTTCGCCGCGTGGGCGGCGAATGGCCCAGGGCGACCGCGCGCGATTGATCTGGAAGCGCAGCGCATGTCGGCCAAAGCGACCGAAGAGTGCGAGATCGATTCCTGCATCGCGCAACGCCCGACGTCGAGCTTCGTTGGGCAGCTGGCCGAAGGCGATCGGCATCAGCCGCGGTGAGCCCGTGCGGATGCGAAGCTCCGCGAGCTGTGTTTCGAACTCGTCGGGTTGGATGCCGTCTTCCGGGAGAAGCAGCACGCTCGGCGGTCGATGGGGCTCGACCGGGTTTGAGATGGCCTGATCGAAATCGCGGGCGGTCGTGGTCGAGATCGGGAGGGCGTGAAGTTCCTGAATCAGCGCCCGTCGAAGTGGCGACTCGGGTCCGATCAGGAGGATCGGGCCGCTCGCGACGGGTCTCGGTGACGTTCTGGACGGGGTGTTCATTGAAATTCCATTCGGGGCGGTATGCTCGGAGACCTGATGTCGCCCACCTCCGACTCATCGTCCTCCGAATCGGCTTCTACGTCAGCTGGATCACAACGAATTCGAGTGATGGCGATCGAACTCGGTCTCGAGGAGTCCGAAGCAGTGTTATGCGCACGTAGCGCGCAATCGATCGGCATCTCCGAGCGCGACATACGCGGACTACGAATCGCGCGCAGGGCGCTCGACGCGCGTCGGCGTGGCCGTCGGCATGAACTCCGGTTCGTGGTCCACGTCGATCTCGATCTCGATGTCGGTTTTCGATCCCGGGCCCTCGACCGCGCACTCAAGAGCGGCCGTGCCCGACGCGTCCCGCCCTCGGCGCGTTTCGAACTCGAGGCCTTCCAGCGCAATTGGCCGAATTGTCGGGTCGTCGTCGTCGGATCCGGGCCCGCCGGTCTCTATGCCGCCTGGACGCTGGCGAGCAACGGTGTGGCTGTGGACCTGATCGACCGCGGCCCGTCGTTGCGCGCTCGTGGCCGGGCGGTGGCGCGATTTCAGCGCCTTCGAGAGCTCGATCCCGAAGCCAATCTGCTCTTCGGGGAGGGCGGCGCGGGGACCTACTCCGACGGCAAGCTTTACACCCGAACACAGCACGCGCTCGAGGCGCCGATCCTGCAGACGCTGATCGAGGCGGGGGCCGATTCCGAGATTGCCTTCGATGCCCGCGCGCATCTCGGTACCGATCGTCTGCATCGGATCTTGCCACGGCTCAGAACGAGGCTCGAATCGATGGGCGTGAAATTTCATTTCGATACACGACTCGAAGCGCTGGAGATCGGGGCGGGCGGTCGTGTACGTGGGCTGCGGACATCGCGGGGCGGGCTGTCGTGTGATGCCGTCGTACTCGCATTGGGACATAGCGCACGCGATACCATTCGGGCCCGGGCCGATCAGGGTCTCGTCGTCGAGGCTAAACCCTTCCAGATCGGTCTGCGCATCGAACATCCCCAGACCTTGGTGGACCTCGCACGCTACGGCCAGGACGCGGATATCGGACGACTCGGCCACGCCTACTATGCTCTCAACGCGAGCGCCACGGCCGTCTCTCCGTCCGTGCACAGCTTCTGTATGTGTCCCGGCGGTCAGATCGTGGCCGCCGTCGCCCAGCCCGGATTGCTCTGTACCAACGGCATGAGCAATTCGAAGCATTCTTCCCCCTTTGCCAACTCGGGTATCGTCATCACCCTTGGACCGCGCGAATTCGGCGACGGCGCCTTCGCCGGCATCGTCTTCCAGGAGCGCATCGAGGCCACATTCTTCGAAGCCGGGGGCGGCGACTACGCCGTACCCGCTCAACGGGTACGGGATTTCCTTGCCGGTCGCGAAAGCGCTTCGCTGCCCAGGTGCAGCTACAAGCTGGGACTCTGTCCCGTACGCATCGACGCCTTGCTGCCCGACTCGATGACGGCGGCCCTGCGTTCGGCGATCGAGCGCTTCGATCGGCAGCTCCCGGGTTATGCGGGCGAATCGGGCCTGCTCGTGGGCATCGAATCGCGCAGCTCGGGACCTCTGCGCATGCCTCGCGATCCGAAGGCTCGGCTCGCCCGCGGCTTCGAAAACGTCTACCCCGTGGGCGAAGGCGCGGGCCATGCCGGGGGTATCATGAGTGCGGCCATCGACGGTGCGCGAACGGCCTGGGCCGTATTGGAACGGTTGGGACAGTCGGCTCCGGTTCGGGCCGGTAGGAAAACGGGCTGATCGGGCTGGTCGTTGATGTTGATGTTGCTGCCGTTGTCGTCGGAAAGCAGAAACTGTGTTGCCGATCACGGATCGGACTCACAGCTGGCGCGAGAATTTCGGCTTGCCATGGCGGGACTGGGGAGGTCGTATCTTGAATCGTCCCGCGAGAATCTTGGGGCAGGCGGCAGACGTCCTGTTCGTGCTGTTGTTGTTCGCGCCCGCGGCGGTGGCGGTACAGACACTCACGGTTCCGGAGACCGAAGCCCTGGTTCGTGCCAGCTATTTCGAGGGCATGCCGGAGGCCGCCGCCGCGCGGATCGGCCCGGCCGGCGCCGAGAGACTCGTCGAAATGCTCCGCGATTCCGAAGAGCGGCAAAACCACGCTCAGATCCTGCTCGCACTCGGCCTTTGCGGCTCGCCCGACGCGATGACCGCGATCCTGGATTGGAAGGTGGGGCTCGATGCGGCCGCGCCGACGCAATTTGCCGCGGCGCCGCCTAGCGTCGAGATCGATCGGGATCGCTTCAAGGCGTGGCAGGCGCTGCCCTACGCGCTCGGCCATCTCGCTCGTTTCGATGACCGCGCCGTCGCCGAGCTCGAGATCCTGACCGATGCAGAAGCGCCGCAGTGGACCTTCCGCCACTACACAAGCGCCCATCTACATGATCTGGCGCGGCGCGGGGCCGCGACTTCGCTCGCGCTGACGGGTCTTCCCGAGGCGCGACGGGCGCTCGATCGCGCCGGCCGAAACCTCTCCGATGTCCGCTTTGCAGAGCATCTGATGGCGCTGCGGGTGCTGCATGCGGAGCAGGCCCGCGAGCGGGCGAAATGAGCCGTCGAGGACGTCTGATCGGTGCGTCGGTCGGCGGGCTGTGGCTGCTCTTGTCCGGCGTCGCGTGGAGTGCGCCCGCCGTCGATCTGCATGCGTTGAACTGGTACGTCCACGTCGATCTGATCAACGCGGGCGTCGGCGAGGATCTGGCCTATTGGCAGACTGTCATCGACGCTGCGGTCGAGAACGCAAACCAACTTCTCGAAGGCGGACAGGGGCCCTTCGATCAGCCCTGCTGCACCCGGCTCGGCAGTACGGTTTCGGTTACGACATTCGGAACGCCGGCCGATGGTCTCGATGTCATCGACTCGTCCGGAGATCTGACGACGATCGCGAATACCGGGGGGGCGGGGTCGAATGCGTTCCTCGTCGACAGCATCACCTACTGCAACGGGCCGGCGGCCAGCGCGATCGGCTGTGCACTTCGGCCCGATTGCGATGGCGACGGTAGCGACGATCCGAATCTGTGGATGCTGGTGACGGTCGAATCATTCGATGCCGAAACGCTGGCCGCCGTCGTGGGCCATGAACGTGGCCACAACACTTGTCTGACTCATGTCACTGCGGCGGAATGTCAGCTGATGCAGGGGACCGTATTGACGCCCGGCCTGGGCGGCTGCATGACCGCGAGCGAATGCAGCGACTATCGGGCGGGGCGGACGACGACCTCGAGCGGACTGGTATGTGGTTGCCATGGCGACGGTGGTGGGTTTCTGGCGGACGCAACGGTTTGTACCGAAGTGGAGGACGGCCTGTGTTCGGGGGGGTTGTGTGGGCCGTTTGCAGGGGATGCCGGTGTCAGTCTGATCGTTGCGGCGGCGCCCGGCACGGCGTTGGGCGGACCGCCGGACGACGCCCTGCGGATTTCGGCACTCGCCGGCGAATGGACGACCCTGGGACAGTTTTCCATTGCGGCCGATGACGTCCGGGGCCTGGCCTATGCGCTTGATTCGAAGACATTATTCGGTGTGGTTCCGACCGTGTTCGACGATTCGATCGTCACGATCGATCCGGTGTCGGGCGCGATCTTGTCGACGGTGGGCACGATCGCGAATGGTGCGGCCGAAATCGTCTCGATGGCCTATGACCCGGGCGCCACGAATTCGCCCACAGACGATCGACTGCTGGTGATCGAAGCTGTGGGTTCGACGGGGGAGGTCCGATGGATCGACCCGGCGGCTCCCTCTGCGACGACCTTGTTGGGCACGATTATCTGGCAGCCCGTTTCGGCCTTTACGGGTCTGGCCTACGACAGTCTGCATGACAAGCTCTTTGCCGCGACGGCCTTTTTTCCTGACGGGCTCTACGAGATCGACCTCTCGAGTTGTCCGCCGTCGCCGTGCGTCTCCAATCAGGTACTCGGTGTTGGGCTGATCAGGTACGACGCCAGCCTAAGCTTTTCCCCCGTATCCGGTATGCTCTATCTGGTCGGGACGGTCGATTTCGGGATCGGATTTGGACAACGAACTTTCTACGACGTCATCGACCCGACGACTGGAATGAGCGCGGAGACGCTGAGTCTGGATGTGTTTACGCCGGCGGGCCTGGCGGCGGTTCCGGAACCGGGTATCGGGGTCGGTGTTGCGGTCGGTGTGATCGGCCTGTTTTTATCGAGGCGACGACGGAGTCGCGAATGAAACCCGGGGCGGGCGTGGCAAAGTGTACGACCGCACCATTATTGGATGGGATGGAGGAATCGACATGGTCTTGAAAAGAGTGAGTTTGATTGCGGCGGTGATCGGATTGGGATTCGGGCTCGCGGTCTCCGGCTGTGGCGGGGACTCGGATTCGACGGGTGGAGCGGCCGGTGGAACTCCGGCTAGCGTCGAAGCGGGCGTTGTGGGTGGGACCGGTGCGGCGGATCTCATCGCGGAGTCTGCGGAACAGGTCGCGGCGTCGGTGAGTCGGCTTGCCGACGATGCTGAAGTCATGGTCGACGATGCGGTCGAGAGCGCCAAGAAAACGGCGAAGGAAGCGGGCGACGCCGTCACCGAGGCGGGCGACAGCGCGATAGATGCGGTTTCGGACGCCGGAGATTCCGCAACGGCTGCGATGGACGATGCCGTCGATTCCGCGGGCGGTGCCGTGGACACGGCGACGGGCAATCTCGAGGATGCCAAAAACGAACTCGGCAAGGGCGGGATCAACTAGAGCCGGTTCGAGATCGCGTGCTTTGGGGGCCGCGCGGCCGAGCGAATCGTTCGCTCCGCCGCGCGGCCCCCGTCGTTTCAGCGTTGTGATCCGGCATGGGGATCGCCGATCCCCCCTAACCGCTTGGTCGATTGACGGCGACGACCCCGCCGGATCGGTCCTCGGTCTTCGCCAGCGGTCGGGCCAGTTGGGTTGGCGGCGCGGACGCTACACCGGTTGCTGCGCCAGCTACGCCAGTCGCTGGGCCGGGCGAATCGCCCGCTGCGAGCCGATCGAGCCACTGCAGGGAGTAGAGCAGCAGCAGGATCATCACCGCCAGCGCGGCCGCCGCCGCGGCGTTCCAGACGACGCGCTCGACGAAGGCTTCGCCTCGGGTCTTGGCTTCGTTTTTTCGCTGCATGATGCTCTCCTCCTGAAGAATTGAATCTGGGGCCCAGAATGACGAAAACCCCTCCGGCCGATTGGGCGGGAGGGGTTCTCGTTGAGAATCTGGGCTTTCGTACGCTATGCGACGCTGGCCACCTCGTTCTCGGTGTTGGAGTCCCCCTCCGATGTCTTGCTCGACGTCTTGCCGGCGGTTTTGGCGATGCCGGAAATGTCGGTGATGCCGGCGCGCGTCCAACACAGCCCAGCCATCGAATCGCGCCCAAAGAGCGGATTCGCGCGGACGCTGGACGCCGAATGAGGCGGCCGTACGTGTTGGCCGCTGTCTTGGCCAATGTCGTGGCCGCTATGTCGGAAGTCGTACATGGAAGAAAATTCCTGAATTCGTTGCGGGCTTTGTATCGGCAATCGGTGAAGAAGTCAAAGGCCTTTCGGAAAAGTGGCTAGATCGGGATCTCGGTGATCGAAATCTGGCCGCCCATGCAGACGTCGATGTCGTATTCCTTGCGCCGAGGCCGATTGTGGAAGTCGCTGATCCAATGAAGCCGGCCGTCTCGATGCTCGTACTCGAAGGCATGGGGGCTCGGATCGAGGGCGCAGAACACGAGTTCGTGTTGTGAGGACTCGTCCACGGGGTGGGGCAGGTTGACGTTCCAGAACGTGCCCGGCCGGGGCGGACGATCGAAGAGCACGTCCAGGGCCTGGCGAGCTCGCTTGGCGGTGGCCGCCCAATCGGGTTTTCGATGTTTGCCAACGTATTGGGAGATGGCGACCGCGGAAAATCCCAGGATCGTCGCTTCCCGCGCGGCCGCGGCGGTCCCCGAGATGTAGACATCCATGCCGAGATTCGCGCCGTGGTTGATGCCGGCGATCAGCCAGAGTTCGGGTGCCTTCGCCGCCTCGCCGAGCTCCCTTCGGGCGAAGGCCGCCCGACTGCCGAGGGCCACTCGGGCACAATCCGCCGGTGTGCCGTCCAATCCGAAGCGACCCGGGGCGAGTTCGACGAGCGCCATCGGCCGCCTGGTCGTGACCGCATGGCCCACGCCGCTTTGTGGCCCACTGGGCGCCACGATCAGACAATCCGACCGCTCGACCAGCACTTCGTGGAGGGTTGCGAGACCCTCCGCATCCACGCCATCATCATTGGAAAGAACCATCGGCATCAGCGATCGACCCCAGGCTCGAGGGTGTTTTGCCGGGGCCGTGCGAGCCAAGTGCAGACCGCCTGCAATTCGGAAGAAAAAACTGCGATGTGATGGGAAAACCCTTCTTCTATCCGAAGAACGGACGATAGCTTTCCTGTCGCCGGTTTGTCCGAAGCCCATGCGAGGACGGCTGCCCGGGAAACCCCTGTTCGGAGATCACCCCCCTGAGAATTTCAACAGAACAATTGATAGCGCTGCACGGCTTTTTCGCGGAGGCCGCTGTGGTTGGAGAGGTCTCGCTTTCGGAGCTCAGTGGCTGCGAGACCGAGGTCGAAGTCATCGAGATCCGCTGCACCTCGCTTAGCGAATTTGGCGAGCGTGGGATGCGGCTCTCCGACGATCTCGTGGCGGGGGTGATCGGACGCCTCGAAGGGGCCATGCCCGGCTCGCTGAACGTCGTCCTCGACCCCGAAGAGGCGCTGACCTGGTCACAGATTGGCGGCGACGCCGACCCGCTCGAGGCATTCGTTTCGCTCGGTCGCGTATTGCTAGAGGGTGTTGCGACGGCGCTCACCGGGGTCCTCGAATCCGAGTCGGAGTTTCGCGGCGCGGCGCTGGTCGAGGAGTCCGAGCTCAGCATTCTCGTGGACACGCATGCGCCTTCGAATACGCTGGTCTTCTCGACGCGGCTGCGCATCTATGTGCGCGACGAGGTCATCTCGGCGGTATCGCATCTGTTGATCGAGCCGAAATATCTCTCCCAGCTGCTCTGCGCGCTATCCGCCGCCGTTCATTAGGGCAGCCGCCGCGCTACGCTCCGCGCCATCTATGGCGATCCTTCTGATTCGACACGGCGAAACGCTCGGCAACCGAAATCGCATCCTCCAGGTCCCCGAAACCCCGCTTTCCGATCGCGGCCTCGAGCAGGCCGATCGACTCGGCCAACGACTCGCCTCCGCGCCGATCAAGGAAATCTGGACCAGCCATCTCGCGCGCGCCCGAATGACGGCGCAAGCGGTCGAGCGTGCGACCCGCGCGCCTCTGCTCGAAGTTCCGGAGCTCGAGGAGCGCAACTTCGGTTCGCTACGCGGGACGCCCTACGCCGATCTCGATTTCGATCCCTTCATGGCCGGATACGCTCCGCCGGAGGGGGAGAGCTGGGAGGTCTTCCATGATCGCGTCGACCGGACCTGGCAGAAGATTGAACGGCATTGGCTCGATCGGTTCTCGAAAGCATCTGGCGTGGAACATCTGGCCATCGTCAGTCATGGGCTCTTCCTGCGCGCTCTGATCGAGCGCATCCTGCTCAGCCCCGAAGAGCTGGCGACCCATGGCGACGAGAACGGACAGATCGTGATCGGGAATACGGCGCTCACGGTCGTCGCGCCCGGCATTCCGGGCACAGCCAATTCCGAACATCGCGTCGAGCTCGTTGCCTGCACGGCGCATCTCGAAGGGGAAACGGCACACGACGTCCAGTCGATCGTCGGGATCTGATCGCCAGGGTTAGGCGTCGGGCCTGGTCGTCAGGCCTTCGCGAGATCGGACGAGGCCGCCGAAAGTGCCCACCAGGCGATGATCGGGGAAACGACCATCGCGAAGAGCCCGGCCCAGATCGCTTTGAATGAAACGAAGGAGATCAGAGGCACGGGCGCCGCCTGGGCCAGATCGAGCAGCGCGACCAAGGGTGCCGCCGCGAAGATCACACCGAGCACACCGATCAGCGCGCCGCGGACGAGGCTCGACCGCTCGTGGATTCCCAGCGGACGGATCTGACTCGCTTCGAGGGGCGGAAGCTTCCCGCTCTCGACCTGTCCACGGGTCAGTCGCGAAACGATGATGCAGGTAAAGAAAGGCAGCA
>Ga0114950_10002794_pt1 | contig 13437 bp, 10 predicted proteins | sample N075metaG_FD_83503 | JGI IMG/M metagenome (GOLD analysis project Ga0114950, IMG submission 83503) | Deep subsurface microbial communities from Kermadec Trench to uncover new lineages of life (NeLLi) - N075 metaG | ecosystem: Environmental > Aquatic > Marine > Ocean trench > Sediment | place...
CCTTCAGTCTTAGCCTTCACACTCTGTGTGTGCGCTTCTTGCTGAGGACTGACGACTGACGACTCGGACTTGCGTCTTGCGACTTGCGACTTGCGACGAAAGGATGGGGCGCCCTTTCGGGCGCCCCATCCTGCTTGTAGTCGCGTTGTCGGTTACGACGCTTCGAGCGTGGCGCCGACCTCGCTGAACTTGCCGCTGATCGAGTTGCCCAAGAACAGGGCAGCTGCGATCACGACAACGGCGATGAGTGCAACAAGCAAGGCGTATTCCACCATGCTGGCACCTTCTTCATCCTGAATGAACCGGCTCTGGTAGGCCGTCCAAAGACGAAGCATGTCTTACCTCCTCAAGGGTGATCCACAGTCATCATTATCGGCACGGCCCTCCCCCCGGCTGTATGAGCCGGGCGACCCATTTGGGGTCACAAGTCACAAGTCAGGAACAGCCGATTCTTGCTCGGGTCTTGCGACTCGTGACTCACCTGTCTGGTGGGCGATCGAGTCCGAGACGGATGGCCTCGACGACGGCCTGGGCTCGATCCGAGATCCCAAGCTTCTCGTAAATGCTCGCCAGGTGGTTCTTCACGGTCTTTTGTGAGATGAACATCTCCTCGGCGAGCTCATCGGTACCGGAGATCCCCCCGGCGAGCAGTGCCAACAGCTCGCGTTCTCTTGCAGTGAGCGATTCGGCGCCTGGGGACAAGCGGGCCTCGCGGTACGGCGCCAGAGCTGATCCGAGGTCGTCGACATCCAGCAGTATCACCCCGTCGTGGGCGGCTCGCACCGCTGCCGCCAGCTCGGGAAGGGGTGTGGCCTTGGACAGGAACCCGACAGCTCCCGCAGCGGCAGCCCGTTGCCGGTACTCATCCTCGGTATGCATGGTTACCACCAGGGCAGGTGGAGGGTCTTTCAGGTCGCGCAGCACGCTCAGGCCGGTTCGGCCCGGCATCTCGATATCAACGAGTATCACGTCGGGATCGACTCGCTCGAGGACGGACGCCAGCTCGTCACCGGTCGTGGCGACGGCGACGACCTGTATGTCGGGAAGCGCGTTTAGTGCCTGCCGCAGCCCATCGAGGACGAGAACGTGATCATCGGCAATGACGACGCGAATCGGCTGACTCATCGCACGTCCCAGGCCACGGTCACGACGGTCCCGCGACCCTCGGATGAATCGATGGTGAGATTGGCGCCGATCTCCCTGGCACGCTCCCGCATGCCGATCAGGCCATATCTGTCCTCGGGTTCGGGCTCGGGGTCGAACCCATCGCCGTCATCTGTGATGCGCAACAGAACACGATCGCGATCTACCTTCCCCTCGATCCGCACCACCTTGGCCCGTGCGTGCTCGAGGGCGTTGCGGACGGCCTCGGTCATGATGGCGCCCAACTGCGCAATCTCGCGCTCGCCGAGAACACCTTCCTCCTCGATGTCGACGATGATGGAGGGGCCACTCGAATCAACATCGGCAGCGAGATTGTGGGCGTGCTCGGTGACGGTCGTTGCCTGGGTGGAGCGCAGCACGGTCACCGTCCGCCTGACGTCGTCGACCAGCTTCCCGACGTTTTCCCGCAGGCCGGCGAGGTGAGCGGCGGTCTTGTCGTCGATCTCATCGCTTTGGATCGCAACGTCGAGACCGAGCCCGACCGATACCAGCAATGGCCCGATCTCGTCGTGCAACTCCCTGGCCACGCGTATGCGCTCCTCCCGAACGGACCGATGGGCGATGGTCTGGAGGAGCACGACGTTGTCGAAGGCCAACGCGACAGGTCGGAGAGTGCGTTCGATCTGTCTTCGGTGAAGCTCGAGGTCCGCGCCTGCCATCGGCCACAGTGTCAGGGTTCCAAGCCGCTGGCCGTCGAAGTCGATCGGGTAGTCGGTTCCTGCTGAACCGGCGGGCGCTTGACCGCGAGTCGCAACGACGGTCTCGCCACTGGATTCGACAAGGGAAACGGAACCCGAGGCGTAGGGGATTGTTGCGGCAACGTCTCGCAGCGCGCTCCGTCCGATGGTGATCGGGCTGAGGTCGTCGGTGGTGGCGAGATCGGCGAGTTCGGCGAGCAGCCGGTGGGCTTCTTCGAGCCGAGCGGCCTGTTCGGCCAACGATGCCTCGGGACGGCGCGTCTCGGGCTCTTCGATCAGGATCCGGTAGGCCTGGGCGAAGGTGATGCCTACCAGGGCGTAGAACGCAGCCATCTGCAGGAAGCGCGGATCCATCAAGTCTTCTCCGGCATTTCGAGCGACCAGGGCGAGCCCTACAACTCCGGCCAGGGCTGTGATCGCCCCCAGCACGACGCCCTGGGTTGTTGCCGCAAAGAAGATCGGGACGGCGAGGTAGAGGAGGAAAGGGCTGCCCGTGCCGCCGGTGAGCGAGATGGCGAACAATGATATGGCGACACCGAGGGCGGCGAGAAAGGCTCCGACGAATGGGAGTTGCTTCCTGTTGGTCGGCAGGACCTGCATGAGGACTGTGTATGCGGTGACCGCGATAGAGGCCGTGATAGTGGCCGGCGAAATCTCACCAGTCAGATTGACATCGCCGAGCACCGCAAGACCGACACCGAGGACGAGGGCGGTCCATTGCAGGATCGACTCGATCCAATCGAACCTGGCCTCCCACGTAGTGTGCACGTGCCAAGGGTACAGTCGCAACGTCGTGAAACCGAGTGTTCAAAACGGCCCCCCGCACGTCATTCTCGGCGGTGGCATCGGATCGGGAAAAAGCCTGGTCGCCGAGCTACTCGACGCGGCGGGCGCCGCCGTGATCAGCGGCGACGGGGTAGGGCATGGCGTTCTCGAGCCGGGTGGCCCGGCCTTCACCAAGGTCGCAGCACGTTGGCCGTCGGTCGTCGTCGAAGGGCGTATCGACCGATCGCGCCTTGCCGGGATCGTGTTCCGCAACCCGCCCGAGCTTGCGGAGTTGGAGGCATTGACCCACCCGGCGATCGTTGAAACGATCCTCGATCGGGTGACAGAGATCGATCAACCGGTGATCGTTGAGGTGCCGGTGATCCTGGACCTCGGCCATGGGTGGCGCAGGGTGTTTGTCGATGCAGACGAGAAGGTGCGGATCGAGCGCGCCGTTGCCCGCGGAGCCGACGAGGCCGACGTTCGGCGCCGCGCTGCCGCCCAGGCGGATCGCGAGGTGTGGCTGCTGTGGGCCGATGACGTGATCGTGAATGAGGGAACCAAGGAAGAGCTGGCTGCACAGGTGAAGGCGCTGTGGGACAGACTGGTAGGGGAGTAGGCCCCCGGTCTCCAGCCTCCAGGCCCCCGGCCCGAACCGAATCGGTTCGTCTTCACGCTGCGTGTCCTGCCGGTGACCGGGGACCGGCGACCTCTACTCGGCACTCAGCAGAACTTGTCGCCCGCCGTCGCTAGTTTTGAACCCGCAGTGCCAATCGAGACCCGACCCTTCCGCGTCCATTCCGACTTCGAGCCCGCGGGCGATCAGCCAGAGGCCATCGCCAAGCTGACCGAGGGGATCCGCCGCGGCGACCGGTTCCAGACGCTTCTCGGAATCACCGGCTCCGGCAAATCAGCCACGGTGGCGTGGACCATCGAGCAGGTGCAGAAACCGACGCTGATACTGGCTCCGAACAAGGCGCTTGGCGCTCAGCTGGCCAACGAGTACCGCCAGTTCTTCCCCGAGAACCGCGTCGAGTACTTCGTGTCCTACTACGACTATTACCAACCGGAGGCGTACATCGCGCAGACCGACACCTATATAGAGAAGGAGTCGACGGTCAACGACGAGATCGACCGGCTCCGCCACTCGGCGACGGCGGCGTTGCTCACCAGAAGAGATGTGATCATCGTGGCCTCGGTCTCGGCTATCTATGGGCTGGGGTCACCCGAGCAATACGAGGGCCAGGTACTGCGGTTGGTCGCAGGCGTTGAATACCCCCTGCAGGCCGCGATCGAACGGCTCGTCGACATCCAGTACGAGCGAAACGAAGTGAGCCTCACTCGCGGCAAGTTCCGGGTCAAGGGCGACACCCTCGAGGTATTTCCCTCGTACGAGGAGACGATCTACAGGGTCGAGTACTGGGGAGACGAGGTTGAACGCATTCTTCGTATGAACCCGGTCACCGGGGAGGTCATCGATGAGCTCAACGAACTGTGGGTCTACCCGGCCAGTCACTATGTGACGTCGCGGGCGCGAATGGAGAAGGCTCTGGGTGGGATCGAAGACGAGCTCGCCGACCAGCTCGGACTGCTGGAGCGCCAAGGCAAGCATCTCGAGGCCCAGCGGCTTCGCATGCGCACCGCCTACGACCTGGAGATGATGCGCGAGGTTGGTTTCTGCTCTGGGATTGAGAACTATTCGCGGTTCCTCGATGGCAGGGAACCGGGCGAGGCACCGTACACCTTGCTCGACTACTTTCCCAGCGACTACCTCACGATCATCGACGAAAGCCATGTGACGATCCCCCAGATCCACGGGCAACACGCAGCGGATCGAAGCAGAAAGGACGTGCTCGTCGCCCACGGCTTCCGCCTTCCTTCTGCGATAGACAACCGTCCGCTGACCTTCGAGGAGTGGTACGAGAAGACCGACCAAGCGATTCTGCTGTCGGCAACGCCGAGCGACTGGGAACGGCGTGAGTCAGCAGCCGTGGTCGAGCAGATCATCCGCCCGACCGGGCTGGTCGATCCCGAGGTCATCGTCCGGCCAACCAAGGGTCAGATCGATGACCTCGTTGCCGAGGTGCAGGAGCGGGCTATCGCCGATCAAAGAGTTCTGGTGACGACACTCACCAAGAAGATGGCAGAAGACCTGGCGGAATACCTGCTGGAGATGGGGCTCAAGGCGCGATACCTGCACAGCGACATCGACACCCTCGAGCGAGTGCAGATCCTCAGAGACCTTCGCCTGGGGGAGTACGACGTCTTGATCGGGGTGAACCTGCTGCGCGAGGGCCTTGACCTTCCCGAGGTGTCGCTGGTTGTGATCCTCGATGCGGACAAAGAGGGCTTCCTCCGTTCCGAGACCAGCCTGGTGCAGACGATTGGGCGGGCATCGAGAAACGTCGATGGGGCGGTGGTGATGTATGCGGACGAGGTGACCAAATCGATGCAACGGGCGCTCCATGAAACCAACAGGCGGCGGGCGCGCCAGCTTGCGTTCAACGAAGAGCACGGCATCGATCCTCAGACGATCAGGAAGAAGGTGTCGGACATCCTCGAGCTGATCCAGACTCGCCAGGCTCCAGCAGGGGACCGGCGGGCGCAGGAGCTGAGGAGGAGGGAGCCGCTCGACCTCACAGAGCCCGATTTGCGCAGGCTCATCCAGAGCCTCGAGGAGGAGATGCACGAGGCCGCCGCAGACCTTCGCTTCGAATACGCGGCGCGTCTCAGAGACGAGGTAAACGACCTCAAGCGTGAGCTGAGCGACCTCGCCGAAGCGGCGCACTGACCGGGAGAACCCTGCGGGTACCGTAGTCCCGATGTCAGAGGCCGAGCCAGCGCCACCGGGGTCTTTTCGCCTGCGGGCGTATCCGCGAGCGTTCCTGGGTGCGGTGCTGGTGGTTCTCGTTGCCGGCACCATCTTCGGCAGTGGTGCCGGAACCGCGACCGGGCGTCTGGGCGGCGACTTTCCTTCTTTCTACGGGGCCGGGTCCATCGTTGCACGAGGCGACGGGGATCGGCTGTACGACCCCGCACTACAGGCGGAGGTACAGGCGGACCTATTTGGCGACGACACCGGGTTTCTCTACTTCGCCTATCCGCCCTACTACGCCTATCCCTACGCCGCCCTTTCCGTACTTCCGTTCAGGGCGGCGTTCCTCGTCCATGCGCTCCTGCTGATAGTGGCGCTGTGGTTGGCGATCCAGCTCGCTGCCCCGCTCCTCCCGCGATTACTCGCCAGCACAGACCGCAAGATCGCAGCACTTGCCGTCCTACTGGCCAGCTACCCGATGTTGCGCTCGGTGTTGGGAGGGCAAAACACGCCGTTGACGTTGTTGTTGATCGTGGCTGTTTGGCGCTTCGCCGAAGATGAACGGGACCTGGCTGCAGGGCTGGCGTTGTCCGCCTTGTTGTACAAACCACAGTTCGGACTGTCACTGCTGGTTTTCGTGGTCGTCGCCCGCCGCTGGCGCATCGTCAAGTGGTGGGCCTTTGGGGCCGCGGGCCTGTACCTGGCCGGAGCCGCCATGCTGGGCTTGGGCTGGGTGCAGGACTGGCTCGAGCAGGTAGCCCCGTTCAACGACATCAACCTCGCGGTCAACGGCGACCTGATGGTGTCGGCCGCGGGTTGGTGGCAGAACCTGCTCGGACAGCCGGAAGCGTTCGTGCTGGCCGGATTGAGCATCGTGGCCGCCGCTGCTGTGGCCGCAGTGTTCTGGTGGCGCCGGGGGCTGACCACCGTTGCGGTGGCGATGGCGGCTCCGGTCGTTGTCATCGTCGCTCCCTCGGCGTTGTATTACGACGCAGCCCTTGGCCTGGTGGCATTCGGCGCCGCCATCGAGGGCAAAACCGCCACCGGCTGGTACGCGCTGACCACCTTCGTCGTCTTGTCGTACACGCAGCTGGCGGCCTCGACGCTGGGCTGGAGCCCGTTGTTCCCATTGCTCGGGGCGACGTTGGTGTGGGCCACCGGAGCCTATAGCACCAGCTCGGCACCACCCGGCGTTACACCCGTGTGATTCGTCACAGGCGCTCGGTACACTCGCTGATCCAGGGGGGCGCGGGCCCCCGGCGGAACAAGGCGGTAGCGGTGGCAGCGGACACGATCCTCATCAGTGGTGCGCGCGAACACAACCTGAAGGATCTCCACCTCGAGCTTCCCAGGGGTGAGCTGATCGTCTTTACTGGTCTCTCCGGGTCAGGGAAGTCGTCGCTGGCATTTGACACTATCTACGCCGAGGGCCAGCGTCGCTATGTGGAGAGCCTCTCCGCCTATGCCAGACAGTTCCTCGGCCAGATGGACAAACCCGACGTCGATTTCATCGAGGGCTTGTCTCCGGCCATTTCGATCGACCAGAAGACCGCAGGCAAGAACCCGCGGTCGACGGTGGGGACCGTCACCGAGATCCACGACTACTTGCGCCTGCTGTTCGCAAGGATCGGCATCCCGCATTGCCCAAACGACGGCACGCCGGTCACCCGCCAGACATCGCAGCAGATCGTCGACAAAGTGCTGGAGCTCGAAGAGGGGACCCGATTCGAGGTGCTCGCTCCCGTCATCCGCGGCCGGAAAGGCGAATACGAGTCGTTGTTGTCGGACCTGGCAAAGGAGGGGTTCAGCAGGGCGAGGATCGACGGGGAGGTGCGGGATCTCACCGAAACGATCAAGCTCGACCGGTATTTCCAACACACGATCGAGGTGGTTGTCGACCGCCTGGTTCGCAAGCCGGGCATCGAACGCCGCCTCACCGAGTCGCTGGAGACCGCATTGCGCCTCGCCGACGGGATCGCACATGTCGACATCGTCGACGGCCCTACGCTCTCGTTCAGCCAGCACTTCGCCTGCCCGGTGTGCGGCTTGTCGTTTGAGGAGCTGCAACCGAGGAACTTCTCGTTCAACAGCCCATACGGTGCCTGCCAGGACTGCTCAGGAATCGGCACCCGCTATCAGGTCGATGCCGATCTCGTCGTCCCGCAGCCGGAGCGTTCGCTGGCCGAGGGGGCTATCGCTCCGTGGCGCGGCCGGCACCGGATGACCTACTACCAGCGCCTGATCGGCGCCGTCGCTGAGGAAGAGGGCATCGATGTCGATCGTCAGTGGGGCCGACTGTCGAAGCGTCACCGTGAGCTGTTGCTGACCGGGACCGGGGATCGACCGTTCACGGTCACCTATGAGAACCGGTTCGGGAGGACCCGCCGCTATCAGACCACCTACGAAGGCGTGCTCCCATGGTTGGCACGCAGGTACGCGGACGCCGAGACCGATAGCGCGAGGGACAACTACGAGCAGTTCATGCGCCAGGTGCCGTGCGAGACCTGCAAGGGCGGCCGCCTCAACGCTGTGTCGCTTGCTGTCACCGTCGGGGGGTGGACGATCTTTGAGCTTTCGGCGCTTTCGCTCCGAGATGGTTTCGCCGCCCTCGAGTCGCTTGGCTTGTCCGATCGCGAAGTGCAGATCGCTGATCGCGTCATCAAGGAGATCATGGCCAGGATGAATTTCCTGCTCGACGTAGGTCTCGACTATCTGACCTTGATGCGATCGGCTGCGACCCTTGCCGGGGGGGAGGCGCAGCGCATCCGGCTTGCCACTCAGATTGGTTCCGGCCTGGTCGGTGTGTTGTACATCCTGGACGAGCCGTCGGTCGGGCTGCACCAGCGCGACAACAAGCGGCTCATCGAGACTCTGGTCAGGCTCCGCAACCTTGGCAACACGCTGATCGTCGTCGAGCATGACCTGGACACGATCCGCAGCGCAGACCACATCGTCGATATCGGCCCAGGCGCCGGAGAGCATGGGGGGAACATCGTCGCCGAGGGAACCATCGCCGACCTGATCGCAGAGCCCACCTCGGTGACCGGCGACTACCTCGCAGGAAGGAGGGAGATCGAGATACCTGCGACTCGTCGTATCGGCGCCGGTCCCTCCCTGATCGTGCGCGGGGCGCAGCAGCACAACCTGCAAGATATTGACGTCGCCTTCCCGCTGGGAAAGCTGATCGCGGTAACGGGAGTGTCCGGTAGCGGGAAGTCGACGCTCGTCGAGGACACCCTGTCCAGGGCGCTACACACCGAGCTGCACGGGTCACGGCCGCTCGCCGGCCGTCACCGCTCGCTGGAAGGAGTCGAACGTATCGACAAGATCATCAATATCGACCAGTCGCCGATCGGCCGCACCCCCCGGTCCAACGCAGTCACTTACACCAAGGCGTTCGATGCGATCCGCCAGCTGTTCGCCAGCACTCCCGATGCCAAGCAACGGGGTTACAAACCGGGTCGATTCTCCTTCAACGTCGCCGGGGGCCGATGCGAGGTATGCAAGGGCGACGGGACACTCAAGATCGAAATGCACTTTCTTCCCGACGTGTACATCCCGTGCGAGACATGCGAGGGAAGGCGCTACAACCGGGACACGCTCGAGGTCACCTTCAAGGGTCACTCGATCGCCGACGTACTCGACATGTCGATCGAGGAGGCGTTGCACTTCTTCGAGAACCAACCGCGTATCGCCAGGATCTTGGGGACGTTGTATGACGTCGGCCTGGGTTACATCCGGCTCGGTCAGCCGGCGCCGACGCTCTCCGGGGGCGAGGCGCAGCGGGTGAAGCTTGCCGCCGAGCTCGCCAAGCGCTCCACGGGAAGCACGTTCTACATCCTCGACGAACCGACGACTGGATTGCACTTCGAGGACATCAGAAAGCTGCTCCAGGTACTCGACCGGCTCGTCGAGGCTGGAAACACCGTGGTGGTGATCGAGCACAACCTCGATGTGGTGAAGACCGCGGACTGGATCATCGATCTCGGCCCTGAGGGAGGCGATGGAGGCGGGAGAATCGTGGCCGAGGGGACGCCGGAACAGGTGGTTGAGATCCCAGAGTCCTACACCGGCAAGTTCCTCCGCGAGGTGCTCGCTTCGTAGGTCGTCGCGACGGCATCGCGGACGCCGTAAATCGCAGCCGCCACCAGCACAACGTTCCGGATCAGCCACCCGGTGTGCCACCACAGCTCGCCGGGGAACCAGATTCCGGTCAGGGCCACCGATATCACCGCGGCCGTGGTCAGGAGCCACCGTCCTTGCCGTGACCCAGTGAGGGCGACGAACGGGATGGGCCATAGAAGGAATTGGGTCGACAACAACGGTGAGGCGAGCAGCACCGCGTACGTCAGAGCCCCGGTAACAGCCACCGCACCCTGCCAGCTGAACGACCTGCGCAGCACCGTCAGGGCCGCGAAACCGATGGCACACCCGACCACAAGATTGAGGGCCAGCGCCCAGGCACCGGTTCCCACATACACGGCGCCTGCGGAATCGATGATCTGCGGGTTGGTGCCCACCAGAAGCCGCCAGACGATGACGATTGTCCCGCTCACCGTCTCCTCATGGACCCCGACAAAGGAACGCCCGGCGCGGAACCCAGGCAGGGCCAGCAAAATCACACCCATGGCAACAGTGACGCCCACCAACCCGAAGGCGCGCTGGCGCTTTCCTCGCCACCAATCTACGGCGGCAAGAACCACCGGCCAGCCCTTGGCAAGGACTGCTCCGATGGCTGAGCCAAACGATGCCACCTCCTTCCGGCGAACGGCGAAGAAGATCGCCGCCACGGCCAGCATCACCGAAAGCGCGTCGACCCGGTGAGGAATGATCACCAGCATCGGGGCCACCATCACCACCCAGCGGAGGCCGACATCGCCCAGGCCGAGGTCTTCACCGATCCGAACCACCAGAATGCCGGTGACGAAAACCATGACCAGCATGATGATCATGAACGGGTAACCGAACGGAAGCCCAGTGATGGAAGCGATGATGTGCGCCAGCGACATGGGGGCGATGGCAACGGGAACGTGCTCGAAGTCGAAATCCAAATACGGGATCTCGCCGCCGAACATGCGACCCATCGCTTCGGAGTACAACTGCGGGTCGGCGGTGTACACGGTCGGATTACCGAGGGCGGCGGGGAGGAAACCGATGATGAGCCCGGCAAGCGACGCGATCAAGAACCAGAAAGGCCAGCGCCGCGCCTGTCCAGCATGTGCTTGCATGGAAGGGTTCACGCTACAAGTTTCGGAGTAAATGTCTCATGGCTATAGCGGTTGACAATTGGGATGAGCTTGCCCCGTGGTGGCGCAGGGAGGCGACCACCGACCTCGTGTACCGCGAGGACATCGAACCGATGCTGGAGCGCCTCACGCCGAAAGACCCAGGCACGGTAGTCGAGCTTGGCTGCGGGGAAGGCCAGTGGCTTCGCTGGCTGTCGACGAGGGGGGTGCAGACCATCGGGTGTGACTGGTCGTTGCAGCTGCTCACCGACGCCGCCTCCTCGGCACCGGTGGTCTGCGCCGAGCTGCCCGGGCTGTCGTGGCTGCAGGACGGGTCGGTCGATAGCGCACTATCGGTTTTCGTGCTCGACCTGATCGCGGATGCCGGCGAGTTCTTCACCGAGACGATACGGGTGGTCAGGGCCGGCGGCTCGTTGATCGTGGTCATCAACCACCCCGGCTTCACCGCCCCAGGCTCCGGTCCATTAGTAGACGTCGACGGCGAGGTCCTGTGGCGCTGGGGCAGCTATCTGGAGGACGGGTCGTCTTTGCAGCCGGCGGGGGATCGATCGGTGGTTTTCCATCATCGGTCGATTGCCAAGCTCCTCACCGCGGCGGCCACAGCGGGATGGGCTCTGCAGGCTGTCGAGGAGCGACCGCTGGGTGCGGCTGCCATCGAAAGAGATCCCGGCTACATCGGTCAAGAGGGCATACCCAGGTTCTTCGGCGCCAGATGGCGGAAATAGTCTTCAGTCTTCAGCCTTCAGTCAACACAAGAGTGCACAGAGTTCAGTCTTCAGCAAGAGGTCTCTGGCTGATGACTGAGGACTGATGACTGACGACTCTCATACTGCCGTAATGCCCGCCTCACGTACGTACCATCAAGAACATGGTTCGCCGCCCACCGCCTTCCGAGATTCCCGACACGCCGGGTGTGTACCTGTTTCGCGATGAACACGGCGAGATCCTCTACGTGGGCAAGGCCCGATCGTTGCGAAAGAGGCTCGCCAATTACTGGGCGGCCGATCTGCCGCTCAAGACGGTGGCGATGACGACGGCAGCCGACTCCCTGGAATGGATCGTCACCCCGAGCGACGTCGCCGCCATCATGCTCGAGTACTCGCTGGTCCAGGAACATCAGCCTCGCTTCAACATCCGACTACGCGACGACAAGAGTTTCCCGTATCTGGCGATCACCGCCGATGAGGAGTGGCCGCGGGCGATGGTGATGCGCGGAAAGCGACGCAAGGGGGTCGTGTACTTCGGTCCATACGCGCACGCATACTCGATTCGGCAAACGCTCGACCTCCTGCTCAGGACATTTCCCATTCGCACTTGCTCCGACGCCAAGTACCGGCGCCATGAAGCGGCCGGCCGGCCGTGTCTGCTCGCCCACATCGAGAAGTGCTCGGCGCCGTGCGTCGGTGCGGTCGATGCTGCGACCTACGCCGAGCATGTCGAGGGTCTTGCTTCCTTCCTCGCCGGCGACACATCGGCGGTGACCGACCGGCTCGACGAGGAGATGGAACGCGCGTCGCACGCACAGGACTACGAGCAGGCGGGGAGGTTACGGGATCGGCTCATCGCGGTGCGCAAGGCGATGGAGCGACAGGAGCTCGTCACCGATCGGCAGGAGGACTTCGATATCGTCGGTCTGGCGTTGGATGAGCTCGAGGCCGTGCTCGTGGTGCTCAACGTGCGTCGCGGCCGCGTCACCGGGCGCAAGACGACCGTCGTCGACCGGGTCGAGGAGGTGACCACCGCCGGGCTGGTCGGCATCCTGCTCGGGCGTCTCTATGGCGCCGACCGACCGCCGCCAACCGTGCTCGTCCAGGAGCTCCCAGAAGACGACGACATGTGGCAGGTATGGCTGACCGACCGGAGGGGTTCCATGGTCTCGCTACGGGTGCCGCAGCGGGGCGCCAAGCGCCGGATCATGCAAACCGCGATCGACAATGCCAATGAAGAGTTCCGTCGTCACCGGCTGCGACGCCATTCGGACCACAACGCAAGGGCGAGGGCACTCAACGACCTACAGGACGTGCTGGGCCTCGACAAGCCCCCGCTCAGAATCGAGTGTTACGACGTGTCAACGATCCAGGGGAGGGACACGGTTGCTTCGATGGTCGTCTTTGAAGACGGGTTGCCGAAGAAGTCGGACTACCGGCGCTTCAGGATCAGGACGGTCGCCGGCCAGGACGACTTCGCCGCCATGGAGGAGACGCTGCGGCGTCGCTTCACCGCGTACCTCATCGATCGGGAGCTGCCCGTGGAGGAGCGGGGCAAGTTCGCCTACCCGCCGTCGCTTGTCGTTGTAGACGGTGGTGCCGGTCAACTGGGGAGAGCCGTTGCTGTGCTCGCCGAGCTCGGGATCGACATCCCTGCCGTCGGCCTGGCGAAGCGGCTCGAAGAGGTCTACCTGCCGGGGAGGAACGAGCCGATCACGATCGCCAGAGGGAGCGAGTCGTTGTACCTGCTGCAGCGGGTTCGCGACGAGGCGCACCGGTTCGCAGTCGCCTATCACAGGAAGCTGAGGACCAAACGGATGATCGACTCGATTCTCGACGATGTCGATGGGATCGGGCCAGCCCGCAAGCGTGCCCTGGTGAGGGAATTCGGCTCACTCAAGGGAATCAGGGCAGCGTCGAAAGAAGACCTCATCGGGGTTGTTCCGGATAGGGTGGCAGACACCCTGTGGGAGACACTTCATGAGTGAGTCGCAAGTCGCAAGTGGCGAGCGTCTTCGTCTCTCCCACGAAGTGGGGGAGAC
>Ga0114950_10002795_pt1 | contig 13434 bp, 16 predicted proteins | sample N075metaG_FD_83503 | JGI IMG/M metagenome (GOLD analysis project Ga0114950, IMG submission 83503) | Deep subsurface microbial communities from Kermadec Trench to uncover new lineages of life (NeLLi) - N075 metaG | ecosystem: Environmental > Aquatic > Marine > Ocean trench > Sediment | place...
CGCGGAGGGCGAACTTGCTAACGCCGCGCAATGTTTCTTGGATGAACAGCATAACATTGAAATATTAACGCTGGATGGCTTTATGGCTGATCGAATTCTGCTTCGCGAGGAGATCACTTGCTCGGCATTGCGAGCAGAGCGAAGCAACCCAGAAGAACTGGATCGCCGCGCCGCCTGTGGCGGCTCGCGACGACGAAAAAGACATCCGAGGGGAAATAGGTTCTACGGAACTCGTGAGCAAAGCGAGCGTCAGCCCCACTTCTCCTCCCTGCGTATCGGGGCCAGCGTAATGGGCTTGCAAGGACAGACACCTGACTCTGTTTAAATGCAAGTTGCCCTAATTGGCGAATTGCCTTATAAAGCGAATCAACTGCCAGATCTTGTTGTCGCTCAAAGTCTCTTTGTGAACCGGCATCGCGGTTCCCCTGGACCCGTTTTTGATGATCCAGAACAATTGGCCGTCCGGTATTGCATTCATCAATTCCGCGCAGGTAAAGTTTCTTGGCGGGGGAGTCAATCCCTTCGCCAGTCTTCCATTGCCGTTTCCCCGCAAACCATGACAAAGCCCGCAGGCGGTGGGCTTGGCTTCTTTGTAATAAAGCAACTTTCCTTCCTTAAAATTTTCGGGAGAATCCGGCAGGGGATTTTTTTTCTTCAAATACCTTGCCGGAGCGTTCCAGGTTTTTCTATTTTGCGGACAAATTCCGGAAGCAATGCGGATAACTTCCCCGGCAGGGTCAGGTGAGGAAATTTTGGTTCCCTTCGGTTCGCCATTAAGAACTTGGGAGACAGCAAGAAATACAAAGATAACGCAAACAACAACCCCATGTCGGCGCATAAATCAGTTCACAATAGAAGAAATGAGTTTTATTGAGACAACCCTCGCAGATGAAGGACCAACTGCCAAATCTGTTTTTCTGTCAATTCCGGGTAAGCGGGCATCCCCGTTCCCTGGGATCCGTTTTTAATAACCCAGAACAACTGGCCATCGGGAATTTCCTTCATCGATTCAGCGCAGGCAAAGTTGCGTGGCGGAGGGTTCAATCCCGGAGCCATCATTCCAAAACCATTTCCTGTCAGGCCATGACAAATCTTGCAGGCGGTGGGTTGGCTGTCTACGCGGTATAAGGATTCTCCTGCATCCTGGTTTTGTTGCGTGGATTGCAAGGGATTTTTTAGATGGTAAATATCATCAGGAGCCTGAGCCATCACCCTGGGTTGCGGGCAAATTCCCTTGCCGCCAAAACCCATGCTGTGAGGATGGATTCCCGGCCCTTTGCCGTGGCGCATCATCATGGGTCCCGCTAGCAGGTCACCTGTAGTGGTAATAATAAAAAAAAGCGGCAGGGCCGTTATAAACAAACTACGAAAAATATTCATCGATTCATCAACCTTTCCCTCTATTTATTTTCTCCAAAGGTCCGGATAAAATTAATGACGCTCCAACCTTCATTTTCGGTAATCACTTTGCCGACCCGAACAGGCATTCCCGTTCCGGGACTTCCATTGCGCAAGACCCACATCAATTCTCCATCGGTGCGTATCTCCTGCCATTTAGCGTCTGTCAAATTGCGGGGAGAGTGGCCGGGAACTATTACCCCCCTGCCATCCTTGCTGTGGCAGGTCACACACAGTCCTTTGCCAAAATATATTTTTCGCCCAGCCTCAATCTGTTCCTCAGTTGCAGGATAAGGGTTCTCGATTTCCTGCACTTCTTCCAGAATTTCTTTGGGAACCCGCGGTTCGTAAATGCTCACATGAATCGCAAAAGCATTTTGCCAGCCTGAAGCTACAAGAACAATAAATGTGCCTAGAATAAATTTGGTCATTTTCGGCATACTAAAATCCACAACCAAAAAAATCATTTACTGAAAGACCCGTGAGTCTCGGCACTGTCAGGAAACCGGACCACGGATCAACCGCAGGAAAGCGTCCGTGCCGCTAATCTTGTCCTGGTAGAAGGAACCACCCTCATCCTTCAGGGAAACGACAACCGCTTTGGATTTTTTTTCTTTTTCAGTCCAGGTACTCCAACCGGCCCCGGCGGGAAACATGCGGTCCAGGTAAATTTTATCACCATCCTTGTCCAAATTCCGCTTTCTGCGTTCGTAAAGAGTCGCGGCCTCTTCAGGAGTGGGCAGACGCCAGTCGGAATATCCGGCAAAATTTTTGTTATTCATGCGCTGGGCATATTCGTTAGCCGTGTACCAATTGACCCATTTGCCTTCTCTCTGCCAATAATCTTGTTTCATCCACATCAATCCATTCTTGGAGTCCAAAATAGTCCCATCGCCAAAATCCTTAAACCTCTTGTCAACAGACTGAGCAACCGGTTTTTTAGTTTTCAGGCTATCGGCCAGAACAGGGGCCATGCAAAATAAAACCACAAGAAAGATAGAGACTGTATTAAAAGTCGCGATCCTTGAAGGATGTTGCATTTTTACCTCCACAAAAATTTCTTAGATACAGAACCCGAAATAAGAGTTGGAATATCATCATAATACAATGTCGGGACATCCAAATCAAACTGGCAAATCACCTTGACAGACCGGGGCCTTCAAGTAGAATAATACGAAAATTCCCTAAAAGGAAGCCCCCCATGCCAGCACTCAAAGGCCCATGCCAACCCCTGTTTCGCAAGGGAATATGGATTCTGCTCTTCCCCCTTCTCTTTCTTATGCTCATTCCGGCTCACGGGATTGCCCATGATAAAGATAAATCCCGGTGGGACAGTAAATACGATACGGAGATTTACATTTTCGGCATAACCCCCATCCCCTTTCTGGTGGAAACTCTTGACCTTCTTCCCAAGGGAAGGACCCTCGACATCGCCATGGGAGAGGGAAGACACGGAGTCTTTCTTGCCACCAAGGGATTCGATGTGCTGGGACTGGATATTTCTGCAAAGGGATTACAAAAAGCGCATCGACTGGCCGAGGCTCAAAATACAACCATTGAAACCCGTGTGGTTGATCTGGAAACTCACACGCTTGAAAAAAACGCCTACGACCTGATCATCTGCACCTACTACATGCAGAGAGATCTGTTTCCCCAGTTCAAAGACGCGCTCAAACCTGGCGGCATGGCCTTGGTGGAGACTTATAATATAGACTACTTGAAATACTCCAGCTTCAATCCGAAATGGTTATTACAAACCAACGAACTGCTGGAAATATTTAAAGATTTTAAAGTCATTCGATACCAGGCGATCGACAATGGCGAGCTGGCGTATTCCAGCATCCTCGTCCAGAAACCCTGATCTTTCACAAGGGACCTCTAAAATTAATATTATTTGGCTTTTGCAATCGCTAATCCCTTATTTTAAGGGATTAGCTCATAGTCCAAGTTGTATTTTTGGATACTCCTTCAAGTGAATTCCACCGAAAGGGTTTTTCTCAGCCTCGCCAACGCCTTTCCCATATGGGTTTTAGCCGGCGCGGCTCTGGCTTTGTGGCAACCGGCCACGGCGATGTGGTTCCAACCCGACTGGATTCCTCTGTTCCTCGGCATCATCATGCTGAGCATGGGATTGACCCTGGATTTTCAGGATTTCAAGCGGGTGATCAAAATTCCCCGATCCATTCTCCTTGGGGTGGGCCTGCAATACATCATCATGCCGGTATTGGGCTATAGTCTTTCCAGAGCCTTCAATCTGCCCGTCGATTATATGATCGGCCTCGTGCTGGTCGCCTGCTGTCCCGGAGGAACCGCTTCCAATGTGGTTTGTTTCATTGCCCGCACGAATGTCGCCCTGTCGGTCAGCCTGACGACGTTTTCCACCCTGCTGGCGGTGCTCATGACGCCCGTTTTGGCTACTCTATTGATCGAGTCATTATCCAGGGACCTTCTGGGAACCGCGCTTCAAGTCGATACCATCGGGCTTTTGATCAACACCCTTAAAATCGTGATCCTGCCGGTTCTGCTTGGCATCCTGCTGAACCATTATTTTCATCGTGGAGTCAAAAAAATAAACGCCTACACCCCGCTCCTCGCCGTGCTTTCCATCGTGTTCATCGTCGACTATATTCTTGCGGCTAAAAAAACGGCCATCCTGGAAACAGGATTCAGTTTGCTTACCGCCATTCTCATCCTGCATACCCTGGGATTTCTTTTAGGCTACCTGTTGTCCCGGTCGCTCAAATTCCGGGAAAAAGATGCGCAGACAGTTTCCATTGAGGTGGGCATGCAGAACTCCGGACTGGCGACGGAACTGGCCAGAAGCAATTTCCCCGGATATGCGCTCGCAACCGTTCCGGGAGCTATATCGGCGCTCATTCACTGCATTCTGGGTAGCATCGTCGCGGGGCTGTGCAGAATCAAAGCGAGGAAACGGGAATGGTTGGACGGGAAATTTTCCGACCAGCCTGAGGGCTGGAACAAATATTAACGTGCAACCAGCGTAGCCGTTGGACTCAATAATGACGTGCTATAGATTTATGGCTGACGAAATTGTAGCTTCGTGCTGAATTTTACTCGAGAAGTTCTCAGGGCCTCGCGTAGCGTCAGGCCCAAGCTTCCTCCCCGTGTAACGGGATCAGACCTAGTATTCTCCTCCCCTGTAAGGGGCGCGGAGGAGTCAACCCTCAACGCTGTCCCAGGTGAGGACTTCTTCCGCCAACACTTTGGATTTTATTTTCCGGCCCAAAACCTGTTCCATATCTTCCACCGGAATTCCCGTACCAGGCCGCTTCGCGGATAGAATATCCGCTGTTAGGATGGTTCCCGGTTCGATGTCTACACGGGCGACCAGGCTCCTGCGGGCGGTTTTCTTGACCGCCTCTTCCGACGATTGAAGTTTGCGTTTGCCGTCTCCCAAAATTTTTCCGACATTTACCGTTTCCTGTTTCAACGCCTTGAGCTCATGCGGCTCCATCGACATGGCATTATCGGCTCCGGGAAGTTTTCTGTCGATGGTGAAGTGTTTTTCGATCATCACAGCACCCAGGGAGACGGCGACGATAGCCGACAAGTTGTCGGTCGTGTGGTCGGAAAGTCCGACAGGAACCTTAAAACGGTTTTGCAATTCAGGCAGGCATCGCATATTCATTTCATCATGCCGGGCCGGATAGTTTGAAACACAGTGCAAAAGCACGATACGATCATTTCCCTCCCCGCGAACGGCATCCACCGCCCTTGCAATTTCATCGGAATTTCCCATCCCCGTGGACAACACCACGGGAAGTTTTTTTCGCGCCGCATGTTTGATGAGACCAATATGAGTCAAATCAGGCGATGCTATCTTAATGGCTGGCGTTCCCAGTTCCACCAACATGTCCAATGAGGCCTCGTCAAACGGGGTCGAGAATAAAGGGATGCTCAACTCTTTGGCATATTCAAACAGTTCTTCGTATTCCGAAGGTTTCAATTCGGAACGTTGGAAAAACTCGTACAGCGGGATTTTTCGTTGCGGATCCTCCGGGTCGTTGGCGATGAACCGTTTGGAATACAATTCCTCGGCCACAAAAGTCTGGAGCTTGACCGCATCGGCGCCATTTTCAGCGGCGGCCTGAATCATGCGCCTGCACAGGGCGACATCGCCATTGTGATTGAACCCAACCTCCGCGACGATGAATGGAGAATGGCCGCCACCGATCGGTTGACCGCAAAACTCAAATCCTTCCATGGCACTCATAACTTCCGCTCCTCATCAATCCTGGTATAAATTTTCCCCGCTCCTGCCATGGCTCAACTCACAAAAAAACGAATCCACGGGTCCAGGCGAGGATAAATATTTACGATTAAATGGCGGTGATCTTCCGTAAATGGTTTCTGCCAGCCTAACAGAGTGAAAAACGCGATCAAATAGACCATGCCATTCCATATCAAATGAGATCCCATGAATCGCGACAGAACCAATGTAGGAACGATCGCGGCTATTGAAAAAAGAAAGCATTTCCCTATAACAGGAATCACGGGTCGGATATCCATCTCCTTTTGAATCACAAAAAGCTGACGGACCACCATATACACCATGACCGACCCCGTCGCCCCCAGCGCTCCCACCACCCCGTAAGCGGGAATGAAAACCAGATTCAGCCCAACATTGAGCACACTGCCTTCCACGGTGGATCTAATGGCCATGTCCCTTCGGTGAAGAATGAAAAGCGTGGATACGGTGAAATGGGTCCCGAGCACCACGCTCAATCCCAGGAAGACAATGTAAAATGCGAGAAGGGGAGCGGCTGACAGGAACTGATCCCCGAAAACAAAAGTTATCAGCACCTCGGCGTTGAAAAAGATAAACACATATATGGGGACCGTCAAAAAAGCGGAAAATCCCATGATCTGGTGCCAGGAGCGCGACAGCCCACTGTGGGATTCACGGGCAAAGACTTCCGAAAATATCGATAACGCCAAGGGACCCACCCCCGTCAACACAAAGCCCGCCATGGCGCCCAGGCTGGTGACAAGATGATAATATCCAATGCTCGCATGATCCACATGAAAATAATTCATGAGAAGTATGTCACTTTGCGTCATCAACCCAAAGCTCAGCAAACTGATCCAATAAGACGCCCAGGCCAGATGCTTCATCTCTTTCAATTCCGGCGCTACGCTCCCGCCCCGCAGGTCTTTTGCGGACAGAATCAAATAGGCAAAAATATTCAAACAAACAGAAAGAATATAGGCATACAAAACTCCTACAATGCCATAGCCCGATAAAATAAAAACTCCCAGGAAAACCAGGTTGAGCAAGGCACTGGCCGTTTCCACAATCGATACGATTTTGTATCGCAACTGCGTCATAAAAAGAGTGCTGAGCAGGGATTCCACCGTAATGACCATAAAATACAAAATGAGCGCGGTCCGGTAATCCAGCAGGTGGGGCATGTGGATGAAGTTCAGATAATGGGGCAGGAATATATAAAGAAGCCAACAAAACGCCAGAGAAGAAATCAGGCGAAACAGCAAAAGCCGCCGAACCAGGTACCGTCCCTGATTGCCGCTGGGGTCCAGAACATCGAGTTCGGGCAGTTTTTTGTTGATCAACGTTTCCAGTCCGAATTGATTCAACAACCTCACAAACGCGGGAATGACAAGAAGAGTGGCATAGATCCCCAATCGCTCTTTTCCCAGCGAACGGGTGATGAGAATGGAAATCGCGAGCAAAGTAATCTGAACGCAGACCTTGCCAAAAACGGTCCAGAAAATATTAGTGATGAATCGATGAAAGGAGGACAAGAGTGACCACGAATCGCAGAAGTGGAAAGCCAGCCTGCGGGCTGGACCCAATGTTAACGGGCGATGGGTTTTGAAGAATTAATAGTTTCGCTATGATCCATAGGTTCCCAAGGGCTCGTGAACATAGCGTACCCCTCCGGGCATGAAAGCAATGGAAAGGATATCCAAACAGCTAGCCCTTCTTTTCCTCCCGCGTAGCAGGCATGACGCTGGACCCAGTGTTGGCATTTAAGAATTCCTTATGCAGAACGGCAATGACCCCCTTGCCGGAACCCTAAAGAGAAAAAGAAAACATCGGCCCGCCGGTTTTCATTTTTCAGCGTGTATTATACACTAAAGTCCGATTTAACAACCTATCTATACTTACCTAAAGGAGGTCCGCTGTAATGCCGGTCTATAATATTTTGCTCGTGGCCGAATTCCACGACATTCAGGAAGGGGATCAAAAAGATGTTTTGTTGCGGATGGAAGAACACGGATTCGAAAAAATTCCCACCGTTGCCAACACCTGGGAAATGAAATGTGAAGGCGAAGATGAAACCGACGCCAAGGATAAAGCCATTCAAAGTATGATAAACCTCTGCCGAACCCACCCCTTTGAACTAAAGCTGGTGGCCCATGCGGGAACGTCCCAGATACTTAGAAGGAGGAAAAAGTTTGAAGCCTGAGCAGAAAAAATAACCACCGTCACCCCCAAGTGGTATGATACTAAGACGATTCCGTCTATACTAGGAAATCACCCTAATATGATGTAAAACCCGCTGTTTAAAAGGCTTTTTCAGCCGCGCTGGTTCACATCATTCGCTTGAGGGGGCGGCCCATGAATATTATTTTAAACAGTTATTGCAATCTAAAGTGCAATTACTGCTTTGCCGACGAATACATGGAAGAAACGGTGAAAACGCCGGGCAAGTCCATGGAAATCGATTTTTTTCTCGACCAGCTTCTGCCAAAAATCAGGTCCCATCCAGTCATTAACTTTATGGGCGGTGAACCCACCCTTCACCCACAGTTCAATGAAATTTTCAGCCAAACCCTGTCTGCGGTCAACCCCTATACATCGCTCAACGTCTTCACCAACGGATTGATGCCAGAAAGGGTTCTTGACCTGATGGTAAAAACCGCCAACATCGAGGGGTCGGTCAAGCGCAATATCTATTTTTCCATCCTGTTGAACTGGCAGACGTTGGAAAATATATCCGCGAAAAATCACCAAAGATGCAAGCAAGTTGCCGAACAGCTTCTGAGAACCAACGGCTACAGCGTGACCTTCAGCATCAATCTATACTCCAAGACCCAGGATCTGTTAACGCAATGCGTCGAGATCGACGCCATTTACCAGAAGGTGGGTTTGCCCAAGGATCAAAAATACAAAATCCGTGTCAGCCCGGCCTTTCCCATTGTGGGTGAAGCCAACAACATCTATCTGCCGATCCGGGATTTCCCAAAAGTGGGACGAAGCATGTTGAAAATCCTCAAGCAATTTCCGCAATTATGTTTTCGCTTCGATTGCTCGTTCCCTCCGTGTTTCCTGGACGAGATCGAGGAAGAAGAATACCCGCTGGCGGAACGTATTTATTACCACGGCGACACGCAACTTCCTAATTTGACGGAATGGAAAGATCAGGATCTGTATTTCGGTTGTGCGGATGGGAGCCCGATGGACATTGACGGTAAAGGCGACTGCTTCAACTGTTTTCCTTTTCACAACCTCAAATTGGGAAACGTCAAAGACTTCAAAGAGGTCAACTCAATCGCCCTCGCAAAAATGGGCTCAAAGTTTCTAACCACGGTATTTGAAGCCACCGAAGTGAAGGAGCCCTGCCGGTCATGCCCGCATTATATGGTTACGTGTACCAGCGGATGTTTTGCCTATAATTTTGTGGATCCGGAAAACGGCAATGCCACAATGCCGGTTGAACTGGAAGGAGCTGTCAAAGAATCCGGTCCGTCCGGAATTCATTCGCAACCATGACCAGGTGATAACCTTCGTGGGTTTTTACGGGACCGAAAGCAGTTTTGCTGATCAGGGTTTTTTTCTTCAACCCTTCGCTGATCGTATTGTAGAGTTCCTCGTTTTCCAGTTTTTTGAATCCACCACGGGGCACTCTGGGGTCGGAGATATTCCACCCCATTTCCAACCAACCCAAATTACCGCCATCTTCCTTTGAGGAACACTTGCTGTATGTCTCGGCCATTTTCATCAACAATTTGACCCGCTCGGTCCCCGACTTCGGGGTATTGATGGTTTCCTTCAAAAGTTGGGCCACTTCTTTTTCATCCACTAGAATATGTCTTATCTGAACTTGAAACGATGCGCCTGCCATATCTATTATTCCTTGTGATTCGCAAATAAAAATAAATGCCCCTGGACAGTGCCAGAGCAATTATCAGTTTAATGAACGACCCCGCCGCAAGTGGCCAGCGTGACGCTGGACCCAACCAGCCTGAGGGCTGGACCCAGATAGTAACGTGCTATGGATTTATGGCTGACCATATCTACCATTGTGCCGCAATTTTTATCCAAAGGTTCCAGGGGCCCGCGAGCGTGTGATATTTCACCTTGGCCTTCATACCCCGCAGGGGTAGAGCGAACGCCTGCCCCACATTTCCTCCCCGCGTTACGGGGCTGGTGGGATTAAATTGTTGGACAATCCGGTATAATAAATTATATTTAAAAAAATATCCACGTCTGATCACATTATAAGCACCAAAATGTTCCGTGCGGCGCGAAACAGTCAACGACCCCGCCGCAAGCGGCCAGCGTGACGCTGGACCCGGATGGCAACAACTTTCTTTGCTAACTAAGGTTCACGGGGGCCCGCGAGCGAAGCGAACGTCTGCCCCGCATCTCCTCCCCGCGTTGCGGGGCGGGGAATAAAGCCCACTTGTGGGATTCAATCTGGACTATGAGCCCATGCCTTCAAACAATTGATGACGACCCCGAAAAATCCAGTCATTCTTGCTTCCCGGTCACCGCGCCGGTTTGAACTGTTAAAAAAAATAGTCCCAAATTTTGACGTCATTCCCAGTTCGGCGGAAGAAATTTTTCAATCCGAACTCAGTCCCAGGGAAAACGCCATCGCCATCGCGTGCTTAAAAGCCCTGGACGTTTCCAAAAACCATCCCGGCCATTTTGTCATCGGCGCAGACACCATTGTAACCCTTGATGACGAAATTATCGGCAAGCCCAAAGACGCGGCTGATGCCCGCAATATCCTCAAACGCCTGAGCGGGAAGCGGCATCAGGTAATCACCGGCGTGGTTGTCGTCCATTCCGAGCCGATGAAAGACGCAGGAGTTTCCGAAGTAAATATCCGTTCGCTGACCGATGACGAAATCGCCCGCTACGTTGAAACGGGAGAACCTATGGATAAAGCAGGGGCCTATGCCATTCAAGGCAAAGGCGCGTTCATGATCGATTCTTACTCAGGGTCCTATTCCAATATAGTCGGATTGCCTTTGGATATTGTCAAAACCCTGCTTAAGCGGGCGGGATATCCATTCACCTGACGGTTAACTCAATCAACGCCCTCGCCGCAAGCGGCCAGCGTGACGCTGGACCCAACCAGCCTGAGGGCTGGAGCCAATAGTAACGTGCTATGGATTTATGGCTGACCATATCTACCATTGTGCCGCATTTTTTATCCAAAGGTTCCAGGGGCTCATGAGCGTGTGATATTTCACCTTTGCCTTCATGCCCCGCAGGGATAGAGCGAACGTCAGCCTCACTTTTCCTCCCCACGTAGTGGGGTCAGCCCCGCATCTCCTTCCCGCGTTGCGGAGCGGGGAATAAAACCCACTGGTGGGCTTAAACTTGCCACAGTCAGGAATCCATTATAAGTAGAATTCTACAATAACACTCGCCTCCCTTTAAAAAATTTTTCTTGACTTTTGAATCAACGTCTAAAAACAAAAATCAACCGGAACAGAAAAACCCCTTGCGATTCATTGAGTTATCAGCCTAAAATTTATATTACGTTTTGGATTCTTCATGATTGGGATTTTCTCACGGAAATAATGAACGAAAGAAATTTTTGCAATGGTTGAAATACGAGGGTACTGCCAAAAATGCCAGGCGCCGGTTTTTCTGAATCGGACAATGGATGTCTATGGCAATTCCGTCGTCACGCTCAATTGCTGGAACGGTCATTACAAGTGGATCAACATTGAAAATTTAGAAGAAGACCTTCCCGTCGAAACCAAAGAAGACCTGGTTACCCACATCGGCTTTTTCACTGTCCCATGAATGGATCGCACGGTAAACATTCTCTTCCGCACCTGTATTGGTTTTTCATTATTATATTCATCCCCTTTGCCCTATCGGCATTGCCACAACCGACTTCCCCTGAGCCGCCGCCGGGCATGGTTTACATTCCTGAAGGTTATTTTCAAATGGGGACCGCATCCGGCAAAGAGGACGAGAAACCCATGCACTTCGTATTCACACCCGCTTACTTCATCGACCAATATGAAGTGAGCAACGCGAAGTATATGGAGTTCGTCCACGCCACCGGCCACGAAACTCCTTTCCATATGGATGATGAAAATTTCAACAAACCCGATTTCCCCGTCGTTGGCATCAACTGGCATGACGCCATGGCCTACGCCAAATGGAAGGGGGGCCGCCTGCCCACGGAAGCCGAGTGGGAAAAGGCCGCCCGTGGGAACGACGACCGGCTCTGGCCCTGGGGAAACGTTTGGGACAAGGGATTTTTCTTTTATTTCGTGAATATATTCGGGGATCAGGACAATTATCCCACCACCGCACCGGTCGATTATTACCAGTCCGGAGCCAGTCCATTCGGGCTATTAAACACCGCCGGCAATGTTTGGGAATGGTGTTTGGACTGGTACGACAAAGACTATTACCGCATTAGTCCGGAAATCAATCCCGAAGGACCGGAAAAAACTGCTTTCAACAAAATGAAAGTCCTGCGCGGCGGTTCCTGGATCAATAGTATCGAAGGTGTGCAAATCGTGCACCGGGCCCGCAATTTCCCGCATATCAAAAATAAAATTTACGGATTCCGTACCGTCCGCCCCATTCCGTGAGGCCGTCCGGCATGAACATGCCTGATAGTGACACTCCTTCCGACAAACTCGCCATCACCTCCTGGGCGTTTTACGACTTTGCCAATACCATCTTCTCGATGAATGTCATCTCCCTCTACTTCGCCCTTTGGGTGACGGTGGATCACGGAGGACCGGACATTCTTTACAGCGTCGCCCTTTCCGGGTCCATGCTGGCAGTGGCGCTTAGCGTGCCCGTGTTCGGAGCCATCTCCGACCAAACCGGACGACGGCGTGTCCCTTTAATGCTATTGACCCTCCTCTCGGTTACCGGGACTTGCCTGATCGGCCAAACCGATCAATTACTGCCGGGCATTTTATTTTTCGTCATCGCCAACTATTGCTACCAATCCTCAATGGTGTTTTACAACGGCATGCTCCCCTCAGTGGCGCGAGGCTCCCACATCGGCATGGTATCGGGATATGGAGTGTCCCTGGGGTATTTAGGTTCCATTGCCGGATTGTTATTGGTCAAGCCCTTTGTGGAAGCAGGCGGCAGGTCGGCGGCCTTTCTTCCCACCGCCGCCATGTTTCTCATTTTCTCGATTCCCTGTTTTCTATTCGTCAAGGATCCTGAAGCTCGGTCCGTGAAAAAATTTCAACTAAAGCAGGCATTTCACACACTAAAACAAACCCTGGCCAATTCCAAGCAATACAAATCCCTGTTCAAATTCATACTCATTCATTTTATGATCCTGGACGTGGTCAATACCGTGATCGCGTTCATGTCCATTTACGCCAACAAGGTGATGCATTTTACCGACGCACAAATCACCACTTTTCTAATCACCTCCACATCAGCCGCCATGATCGGATCGTATATCATCGGCTGGCTGGTCAAGTATAAAGGAACTGCATGGTCCTACTGGCTGGTTTTGTGGTTGTGGGTCGCCGCCCTTTCGATCGCGATTTTGAGTCAAAGCCAGACTATGTTCTGGGTGGTAGGTCCGCTTGCCGGCATGGGCATGGGAGGCGTTTGGGTGGTGAGCCGCGCTTATATCGTGGAACTCTCACCGCCGGAAAAACTCGGCGAATTTTTTGGCATTTACGGATTGGCCGGGAAAGCCGCTTCCATCTTCGGACCTCTCTTATGGGGAAGCGTGGTATGGGTCTTTCAGGAAACGCAAACCTTCAAATACCGCGCCGCCCTGACCGCCCTTCTTTTGATTACCATTGTCA
>Ga0114950_10002797_pt1 | contig 13420 bp, 10 predicted proteins | sample N075metaG_FD_83503 | JGI IMG/M metagenome (GOLD analysis project Ga0114950, IMG submission 83503) | Deep subsurface microbial communities from Kermadec Trench to uncover new lineages of life (NeLLi) - N075 metaG | ecosystem: Environmental > Aquatic > Marine > Ocean trench > Sediment | place...
CGACCAGCGCGGTTACGCTGCCGGCAGGTAAACGCAAACTGATATCTTCCAGCACAGCCTGGTGACTGCTGTCATATTGGAAGCTGACATTTTTGAACTCAATTTCTCCATTGGCACGATCAACGGTGAAATTGCCCTCATCTTTTTCTTTATCGGCATCCACAACCGCAAAGATACTCTCCGCCGCCGCAATGCCTTTTTGCATTTGTGCCTGCACGTTGGTCAGTCTCTTAAGCGGTGGGATGGTGGCAACCATGGCAAAGAAAATAGCCGTAAATGTACCTGCAGTAATCTGCTCCAGCATCGCTGGCCGTGTTGCAATCAGCATCAAGGCCACCATCGCCAGACCGGCGGCCAGTTGAACCATGGATGAACTCAACATGTGAATAGCGACCATACGCATCTGAAGTCGACGGGTTCGTTCATTGACACGTTCAAAACGGTTTTTCTCGGTTTCCTGGCCAATAAAAACTTTGACCACACGCTGACCGACGACCGCTTCTTCGGTGATGTGCGCCACATCACCCATTGATTCCTGGATGTTACGGGAGATTTTGCGGAATTTGCCACTGATGATAGTCACCACCACCGCGACCACAGGCACCAGTATCAGCAATACCGCCGTTAAACGTACATTGATGCTGAGCATTACGATCACCAGGTAGATCAGCAGCATGATGTCGCGGAACGCCGATGTCACTGCTTTGGTTGCAGCATGGGCAACCTGTTCGCTGTTATACGCCAGCTTTGATATCAGTTGGCCAGCGGAGTTTCGGTCAAAAAATGTTGCCGGCAAATGCAGGTAGGCACCAAACAATTCCCTGCGCAGATCCGCAACCACCCGTCTGCCAGTCCATTCCATGCCATAAGCACCGGAGAAATGACCAATGATGCGCAACAGCACAACACCTAATATACCGACGGCCAGCCACATGCCATATTCGGCATCCTTGGCTACAAATACACGGTCAATCAAGGGTTCAACAAAGCGAATGAACACCGCCTGCATGGCCGCATCCAGGCTGACGCCCAGTATACCGACGGAAAACATCAACCAATATTTTCTGGTGTAACTCCAGAGGCGTTTGTAAACCGCCCCAGGAGTAAAAGCGGCCGGGTCAGACATCTTTAGGGGATTCTCTCAGTTGCAATAGACAATCTGGAAAAACCAAGTTGGGCTGTGACATCCATGGCGGTAACCACAAAGTGATGCGGGGTTTCCGCATCTGCCCTCAAGATGACCGGCATACTGCGATCATCACCTGCTGCTTCGATAAATGCCGCCTTCAGGGTTGCGCGCTTGCCATCCACAAGTTGCCGGTCATTGAGGTAATACTGGCCTTTCTGATCAATGACCAACTCAAAGCTGTTGGGTTGATCCTCGGGTGAAGTGACATTTTTTGCTTCAGGCAGGTCAACCTTGAGCACCGCCTGATGCTCAAATGAGGTACTCACCATAAAAAAAATCAGCAGCAAAAACACCACATCTATCAGGCCTGTCAGGCTGATTTCCGGGTCTTCGGTGACAGATCTTTTAAGGTTCACGTATTAACTTCCGACGGGTATAAAATCTGCAGGTTCAATATTACCGCGTTCGATGGCATCTATCAGGCTGATGGCTTTTTCCTCCATCGAAATGACGTACTCCGACACGATACCGCGGAAGAAGCGGTAGAAAAAATAACTGGGTATGGCAACGGTTAAGCCCGCCGCCGTGGTAATCAATGCTTCTGAAATACCGCCGGCCAGTACGTTGGCGTCTCCAACACCGCTGATCATGATGGCGGAAAACACCTTGATCATACCGATAACCGTACCCAACAGACCCAGCAACGGGGATATTCCTGCAATCGTGCCCAGGGTGTTTAAAAAACGCTCCAGGTCGTGAATGACATGACGGCCGGTATCTTCAACAGCTTCCTTGATCACTTCTCGCGAACGTTTTCTGTTATCCATCGCTGCGGCAAATATCCGTCCCAGCGGCGACTCGGCACGCAATTGGCTTAGATGACGTAAATCCAGCTCATCGCGGGCAGCCCAGTCTTCGACCATGGTGCCTAGCCCTTCAGGTGTTACCTGGCTCTTTCGCAAGGTCCAGAACCGTTCAATAATAATTGCCACTGCCAAGGTTGAACAGAGCAGGATAGGAACCATAAGCCAGCCACCGGCAAGGATAATTTCCAGCACGCAGTTTCACTCCTTTGATTTATGCTGTGCAGAATAATACCTGAAGCCCGACCACGAACCCAACTATATCCTCTGGAAATTTGTATGGCCCGATGGATGCCCACATCCGCTCAAGGGCAGCCGATAGCACCCGGCCACCGCCAGATGGCTGCACGACTGACGCGGGCTGAGCTCAACTGCAGTTTTTCACTGCTATCAGTCATGATTCTGATGCCACCACAATCGGCCGTGTTCAAGGTCCTGATACCCGCATTGGCGTAACGCTCCAGAACATCTTTACGCGGAAAACCAAAACGATTGTTACTGGCCGCGGAATTCAAAGCCAAGGCCGGCATGACAGCACCGAGCAGTGCCTCAGAGGACGACGTAGAACTGCCATGATGCGGAACAGTCACAATTGCATGTTCCAACTGGCCATGGCCGGCGAGTCGTTGTTCTATGACACGACTGATGTCACCAGTCAGCAACAGACTCATGCCATTCCCCTTAACACTGATCACACATGAGCTGTCATTGCCCAGATACGGCAAGCCGGGCGAAGGGTGTAATACACGAAACTGCAATCCACCGCCCAGCCACTGATCGGGTGCTTTACACGGCACAATATCGATTCTGTTGTCAGGCAAGCTGGCCAGGTATTGAGCATCAGGATAGGTAGTCATCAACCGCCCCAGTCCTCCGGCATGATCAAGATCAGCGTGCGAGGCTACAATCAGGTCCGGAGATTTGCCACTGGCCTTGATCATGGGCTGGATGGTTGCATTGATCAGATCCCATCCCTGCTCACCGGCAACACCATTGCCCGGACCAGTGTCGTAAAGCATCAGGTAATCATCACCGGCCACCAGCACGGCAAGCCCCTGCCCCACATCAAGGAAGTCAATCTGTGCCACCCCGCTATCCGACAAGCTATTGGGTGGCAGCAACATGGGCATCATCATCAGCAAACCTGAAACCCGAATGGGCAGCCCGCGTGGCAAAAACAGGATAATCGCGCCCAGCACTGCCAGCAATGTGCTCGCAAATGAAGGTGCATGGGTGGCATTGAAAACAACCGGTTGCCAATCAGACAATTGTTCCAGCCATAAAAATAGCCACTGCGCTGCATAAGATGCCGCAGTCAGTAACCATACAGCCAGCGGCCCGGGTAACCACAGTAACAATAAAGCCAGCAGAATCAATGGAACGATCACCATGCTCACCAGCGGGATAGCGATCAGATTGGCCAATAAACCTGGCAGGCTGGCCTGTTGAAACCAATACATACCCAACGGCGCCATCACCAATGAAATGCCCGCCTGCGTTAACAGCATTTTCCGCCATAGCGGCAGTTTCCCCTGCCTTGGTACAAATAGCAGCATCAATACTGCTACTGCCAAAAACGAAAACCAGAAACCGGCCCGTAAAGGTGCAAAGGGATCGAAGATCAACACCAGCGCCATCGCAATCATCCACGCCAATACCGGGTGAACGGTTCGTCTGCAGAGCATCACCAACGTGGCAACGCTCAACATGATCAACGCTCTTTGCGTGGACACTCCAAATGCCGCAAGACCGGCATAAGCCAATGCAGCAAGCCAGGCAAACAACCAGGGCATGACGACGGCCAGACGTTGGCGTAGGCCGAAACCGACAAACAGCAGGGCCAATCTTCCCAGGTAAAACCCCAGGGCCGCAGCCAGACCAATGTGCAAGCCGGAAATTGCCAGTAAATGGCCCGTTCCAGTGGCAGATAAAATTTCCCGGTCACGGGCGCGCATGCCACGCCGGTCGGCTATTGCCAGTGCCACCAGTGTTCTAAAAGCGGGTAGATGGCCGGCTTTTTGCTCGAGTTTTCCGCGCACCAACTCGCGTAAATGGTTCAGGTCGATGCGCTCAGGACCTGCGAGACGAACGTTATCGCCCTTTTGCACATACCCAAGGGCAGCAATCCCATCTGCAAAGTACCAGCGTTCAGCGTCTACACCGCTAAAATTGACGCGTGCCCGGGGTGCGCGTAGCTCCAGTTGCAAACGCCAACGTTCACCTGCATGCAAGACAGGTAAATCCGGTCTTTCGCCTTTTCCACGATGTCTTTGTTGATACCAGACCACTCGAATTTTCGACGCAATGGATGACGTGGCATCATCAGGCAGAAAGGTGAAACGCAACACATCACCCCGCAATTCCGGCAGACTGCCGATGACACCACTGACCGTAAGTAACAGCTTGCCATCGGGGCTGGGTAGTCTTTGTGCAAGTCGGTGGTTAATCGAAAGCGTTGTGATGAGAAATAGCGCCGGAAACAGACACCAGACCCTTAATCCCGGCCTCAGTGCCACTACGGCGGTCAATGCAAACAAAACCAGCACCAACTCGGCAGGCAGTGTAGATGTGAACAGAAACGGAGAAATCGCTCCCGTAATGAGCAGCGCCCAGGCTTTCAATGATCCCCCCCCTTAACAATACCCCCGATTCAAAAGACTAAAACGGTTTCAGACCCCCCAAATGCAATTCAAAACGCTGCGTCATCCGTGCGGCCAGCCGCATATCGTGGGTGACCAGTATCAGGCTGGTCTTGAGTTCGGTGTTGAGTTCGAGCAATTGGTCAAACACCTGGTTGGCAATACGCTCGTCCAGGTTTCCGGTTGGCTCGTCGCCCAGAATACAACCGGGATTGCCCACCAGTGCTCTGGCAACCGCCGCCCGTTGGCGCTCGCCACCTGACAACTCACCCGGCTTGTGATCAAGTCGTTGATCAAGACCCACTTTTTTGAGTAATTCTGTCGCCCGCCGTGAAGCTTCCCCGATCGATTCACCACGAATCAACAGCGGCATGGCAACATTTTCCAAGGCGGTAAACTCCGGTAACAAATGGTGAAACTGGTAAATAAAGCCAAGACGGGCATTGCGTAAATCACTACGTTGCCGGTCGTCCATTTCCCACACAGAGCGCCCATCAACCCTGACTTCGCCTTCGTCCGGCCGATCCAAACCACCGAGAATATGTAACAAGGTACTTTTGCCTGCACCCGATGCGCCGACGATGGCCATCGAAGTTCCTACCGGTACCTGCAAACTGATATCACTCAGCACCTGAACACGTTTTGGACCCTGACGGAAACCACGGCTGATACCTTTTGCTTCAATCACCATGCCAGTTTGCTCATTCATAGCGCAAAGCCTCCGCAGGATCAGTTCTAGACGCTTTCCAGGCCGGAAACAAAGTCGAAAGCAAAGACATCACCAGTGACATCACAGCAAATGAAAACACGTCCGAACGACGCAAATCAGATGGCAGTTCCGTGATGTAGTAAATATCTGCAGGGAATAAGGCAAAGCCAAAAATACGCTCCAGAAGCGGCACCACAACGGCAATATTCTGGGCCAGCAGAATACCGCCGATAACACCCATGACCGTGCCGATAATACCAATCAGACTACCCTGCACCACGAACACGCGCATGATGGTACTGGCATGGGCACCCATGGTTTTGAGAATCGCGATATCGGCTTGTTTATCGGTCACCACCATCACCAGCGTTGAAATGATATTGAATGCAGCAACCGCGATGATCAGCGACAGGATGACCCACATAACGGCCTTCTCAGTGCGCACTGCCTGAAACAGGTTTCCGCGTTCCTGGCTCCAGTCCCGTACCCGAAAGATACCGTCCAGTTCTTGTGAAATCTCACGTGCCACCCACCAGGCCGAATCCAGGTCCACCAGTTTGAGCCGGATACCGCCAATGGAATCCTCAGGCATACGCAACAATCGCGCGGCGTCTTCAATATGAACCATCGCCAGCGAGGAATCGTTTTCGTGCTCACCAAACTCAAACATGCCGACCACGGTGAATCGCCGCATCAGCGGGCTGGCACCAAATGGACTGGCTTTCAGTCGCGGTGCAATAATGGTCACCCTGTCGCCGAGCCCCACGCGTAATCGCACTGCCAGACCAATACCAAGAACAATGCCGTATTCACCGCTACGCAGATCATCAATACTGCCATCTGCCATATGGCTGGCCACTTCCGATACCGAGACCTCATATGCCGGATCAATGCCACGCACCAGGGCGCCACTGGAACCATTGGCCTGTAACCAGGCACCGACTTCAATATACGGTGCCGCAGCAACTACGTCGGGGCGTTCATTGACACCGGCGATAACCTCACGCCATTGGTCCAACGGTCTTTCAAGAGGCTGGATGGTCGCATGGGAGATCGCCCCTAAAATGCGTGCGCGTAATTCTTTTTCAAAACCATTCATCACGGATATTACTGTGATCAGGGTGGTGAGCCCCAGGGCAATCCCCAGCATGGAAATCAGGGAAATAAATGAAATAAAGTGATTTTGCCTCTTGGCCCGCAGATAGCGCAGGCCAATGAAGACGGACAATGGATTATACATGTGGGAATTAGACCATATCGCAAATCCGGCAACCAGTTGAATTTGCCGAAATGCCTGTAGGTATTCGCCGACAAGCCCGTCTTATCAACTCAAACTCTCGAGCAAGTCGTGTAATTCCTGTGGTAACGGTGCGCTCACCAATTGTTGCTCGCCATCTCTGCTGTAGAACTGAAGTTGATGGGCATGTAAAAACATTCTTTTCAACCCTTTTGATTTCCAAAATTTTTGACGTTCAGAAGGTGAATACCGCTTGTCACCCGCCAGGGGCAGATCGAGATGTGCGGCGTGAACTCTGATTTGATGGGTGCGCCCGCTGTGCAGTTGCGCCTCTGCGTAACTGTAAGGCCCATAACTCTGCAATAAATGATATGTGGTGTGTGCGGCCTTTCCTTCCGGATCTACCCGCATAAAACGCTGCCCCGCTCGTTCAAACTTGCCGATTGGCTCATGCACTTCAATCTGCGTCTGTTTCAGGGCACCATCCATCAGACATAGATAGCGTTTTTGGATCCGGTCATTTTTAATTTGAGTATTCAAATCCCGCAAGGCTTCACCATCGAGGGCCAGCAACAGACAGCCGGAGGTATCACGGTCCAGTCGATGAACCAGGTCCACATGGACACCGGGCCGCATCTTGCGCACCACATCAATCACACCCCAGGCAAGACCGCTGCCACTATGCACGGCCATACCCGCCGGCTTGTTGACCACCATGATGCCGTGACCTTCATAGCAAACGGACTGTTGCAGTAGTTTCATTACCGCCGGCGGTATATCGCTGGCTTTATTTTCGCGGATTGACGCCGGTGGAATCCTGACCATATCACCGCTGACGAGACGGGTTGCCGGTTTTGCACGGCCGCCATTTATACGCACCTGACCCTTACGGATAATGCGGTAAATGACAGATCTCGGCAGTCCTTTCATGTGCGCTGCCAGAAAATTATCTAGCCGCTGACCATCCCTGTCCGGGGACACTTCAACGTAACTCACACTGGATCTGACCTTATTCATCGCCAATTAACCCCAACTCATTGATAGAAAATGGAAAGACTGTTATATTGTTGCGCTATTGAATTCGCCCCGCCGAATTGTTCTCCGGAACCGCGATAGCACTGGTAAGAATAACCTCACCTGATCCGCGTATTGATTGATCGGACCGACAACTCAGCGACAGTTTACACCTTGTTTCAATGGTGATTAAGCTTGAATTCACTAGTTAATCAGACGGGAAAGTTTCGTGTCTGATAACGAAAAAGACAGATTTTTGATGGCAGACCGACAATCTACCTCTTAGGACCAGCCCATTAGAATTGGCCTGGCTATGAAAACAATTTTGGTGCCCCCGGCAAAGATGCAAGACATCCGCCGGGTCAGCAGAGTGGAAACCGGGCAATAATCGCCTTGTATTTCCACCGCCGCCCCGTACCGGGGTGCCCGAGGAATTTACAATGAAAAGAATGCTGATCAATGCAACTCAGCCAGAAGAGTTGCGTGTAGCAATTGCCGAAGGTCAACACCTGTTTGACCTCGACATAGAAGTACCCTCGCAGGAACAGAAGAAATCAAACGTTTACAAAGGCAAGATCACGCGGGTTGAACCGTCGCTGGAGGCCTGTTTTGTTGAGTTTGGTTCCACCCGCCACGGCTTTTTGCCACTCAAGGAAATTTGTGAGACTTGTTACTCCAAAGATGCCCGTAAGAAAGGCGGCAAAGTCGCTATCCGTGATGTGGTACACGAAGGACAGGAAATTGTTGTCCAGGTTGAAAAAGAAGAACGCGGTAACAAGGGCGCGGCCCTGACAACCTACATATCCCTGGCCGGCAGGTACCTGGTGCTGATGCCGACCAACCCGACTGCCGGTGGGGTTTCACGACGAATCACCGGTAACGACCGGGATCATTTACGCGAACAACTTCAAAAAGTCACCGCCCCGGACAATGTCGGTATTATCGTCCGAACCGCCGGCGTAGGTCGTGACGCCGATGAACTTCAGTGGGATCTCGACTACCTGCTGCAACTGTGGACGGCGATTGAGCAAGCTGCCACTAAGCGTGCTGCACCCTTCCTGATCTACCAGGAAAGCAACCTGTTTATCCGTGCCCTGCGTGATCATTTGCGTAACGACATCGGTGAAATCCTGATCGACAATGAAGAAGTTTATAACGATGCACGCGAATTTATGCAGCAGGTGATGCCGCATAACCTGAGCAAGTTAAAGCTGTACACCGACCAGGTGCCGTTGTTTAACCGCTACCAGATCGAAACCCAGATCGAATCCGCTTTTGCACGCACTGTTCACCTGCCTTCGGGTGGCGCGGTAGTATTCGACCACACCGAGGCCCTGCTTTCGATTGATATCAACTCGGCCCGTGCGACCAAGGGTTCGGATATCGAGGAAACTGCCTATAACACCAACATGGAATCTGCGAATGAAATTGCCCGGCAGTTGCGCTTGCGCGATCTGGGCGGTCTGATTGTCATTGATTTCATCGATATGACTAGCCGCAAGCATCAACGCGAAGTTGAAGAATGTTTGCGCCACGCCATGCAAATAGACAAGGCCCGGGTTCAGATTGGACGCATTTCGCGCTTTGGCTTGTTGGAAATGTCACGTCAGCGGCTGCGCCCGTCACTGGGCGAATCCAGCCAGGAACCCTGCCCGCGTTGCGAAGGCCACGGCACCATACGTAGCGTAGAATCGCTGGCACTTTCCATTCTCCGACTCGTCGAAGAAGAGGTCATGAAGGACTATACCGGCCAGATTATCGTGCAGGCACCAACCGAAGTAATTAACTTCCTGCATAATGAAAAGCGTGCGACCTTGGCTGAGGTTGAGGCACGCCACCGCGTTCCTATCGTCATGCTGGCAAATCAATACCTGGTTACACCACATTTTGAGATTCTGCGGGTACGCAAAGCAGACGTTTCGGATAAGATGAGCTATACCCGCATTGAGCAGCCCGACGCACAGGTGATCGCCAATGAGCGCTCGCAGGCCAGTGCGGTTGCGGCACCGGTTCCTGCTGTCGGCCGTATGACTCCGAGCAGGCCTATTCCAACACGATCTAAAGCTAAAACCCCAGGACTGTTTTCACGTCTGGCAAATATAATTTTCTCACACCCGAAAGAAGAAGAAAAAAGAAAACCGGCAGCCCGAAAACAGACCAGGAAAAAAACTACAGGCCAGCGCAGTACCCAGCAAAACAGTCGCAGGAGTGCCCAGTCATCTGCCCAGCAGCAAAATCGCAGACCGACCAAGAAACATGCCGGCAAGAGTGCTCAATCCAGTGGTCGGCAACAACAGCAGCGAACCAGTAAAAAACGCACCGCTAAGAAAACCCAGTCAAAGCCCGTGCAAGACGCTTCCAGCCAACAGCAAAGTCATCAGAGGAGCCGCCAGCAACAAGCCGGGCGCACCCCTTCAGGTAATGAAAAAGACGCCACAGCTACGGCCGGCACCGCAGTTCAAAATAATGCACCTGCGGCGGATGTCGATGGCAATGTTAAAGCTGAGCCAAAAGCCGGTAGTAGCCGCAAGGGTGGTCGCAGAAGACGCTCACCGTACAAGACCGGTGGTTCCAAGCCGCGTCCTGATCAGACCGACTCACAGGCCAAAAAGCCGCAGGAGACTAAAACAGCAGACGCAAAATCTGTCGATGCAGGACCAGTTCCAGTCGAGGCCAAACCAGTCGACGTTACCCCGGTTGAGGCGAAACCGGTTGAAGCAAAAACTGACACTAAGAAGCCTGTTGAGGCAAAACCTGCCGAGAGCAAGACCTCTGAACCAAAGTCAGTTGAATCAAGCAAGTCAACTGACAAAGCTGCCAAAGCTGAGGGTAAAGCAACAAAAACCGGCAACCGCCCTACGCGAAAGAAAGCCGCAACAAAAAAGGTCAGCAAAAAGGCCAGCAGCAAATCTGCTGCTAAACCTGCTACTGCCAAACCAGCGTCTTCAAACGCACCAGAAAGAGATTCCAAGGGAATCTACACGCTCAAACCGCCGCCATCAGAAAAGGCGACACCTAGCACATCCGATAGTTGATCTCGCTATGTGCGACCGGTTAAAGCCGGTCGCACGCTATCAAAATGCAGACCGGCAAAACCACTGCAGGCAGTACTCAGCCTGTTTCCAACAAGCCATAGCGCATTGCCATACGGACCAGTTCTACTTCGCTACGCGCTCCCAGCTTACCCAGTATTCGATATTTGTAGGTTGATACCGTTTTAGGACTCAAGCACATCAGTGATGCGATGTCCGGGATACGGCGACCGTCGGTTATCTTGAGCATCACCTCCATTTCGCGAGCAGACAAGTCCTCAAATGGTGATGCCTTGTTGCCTGAAAGCATGGCCAGTGCGAGCTGTTTGGCTGCCTCACTACCAATATAACGTTGCCCTGCAGCAACCACCTTGATCGCCAGCATTAACTCCTCAGCATCGCAGTCGCGGGTCAGATAGCCACTCGCACCCGCATCCATTAATCGTGCTGGATAAGGTGGCTTCGCGTGAACCGCGAGGATGATTATTTTGGCCTTGGAATGGGCACGCTTTAGCTTTCTGGTAATTTCAAAACCAGTCAGACTCGGCAGATTGATACTGAGCAAAATGACATCAGGTTTAAACTTTTTGCAGCGATTAAGTGCTGCATCGCCTGAAGTTGATTCGGTGACTTTGGTTATTTCACTGCTATTGTCAAGAATATGGCGTAATCCCGTTCGCACGAGCACCTGATCATCGATGATGAGTATTTGAATCATGACTCCCCCCTTAGGATAGATTCGATTATTGTTATCGTTCCTTCGCTTTTTGACCCGTTCCCTAATTACCTCCTGTTTTTTAAACTAGTAAATGAACAGTGAGTGCCTTAACTATAGACACAAGAATTGCCTACGTCGACTACCAAATTTGATTTTTACGCATTCGAGTAATTTTCCTACACGCGATATGTCAATTACCCACATTGAACTCTATTCTCACATGATACCAACAGCAAATTTCAGCTCTGGGAATCTTTAAACAATCCTCAACTTGAAAAACGCTGGCTTTGTGCCATGCTTATAGCACAAACAAATTCCAGGGGGGATCAATGATCGAGGCACATTTTTCACCGGAGATAACCGACGCTTTCGTAACAATGCATGAGGAAATCCTCGTGCCTGCGATTTACGCGCAATGGGCTCATAGGGTCGCCGAAATTTCCGAGATCGACCTCGGTCATCATGTGCTCGATGTTGCCTGTGGAACCGGCTCTCTGACCAAGGCAGCGCAACTGGAAGCAGGCCTGAAGGGTAAAGTTGTCGGGCTGGAAGCCAGTGAAAAGATGCTGGCAGTCGCACAAAAGAAATCACGAGGAATAGAATGGCGGCAGGCAGACCCGGAATCCTTGCCATTTGAAAATGACGAATTCGACCGTGTCATTTGCCAGTTCTCGATGATGTTTATTCCCAACCGAGTAGCTGCCATCAAGGAAATGATCAGGGTATGCAAACCAGATGGCCTGGTGGTCATCGCGATCTGGGCACACCTTGATCATTCCAAAGCCTACGGCTCGCTGATCAAACTGGTTCACAAGTATGCCGGTGCAAGGGCCGCAATCAAAATATCCGCACCCTGGTCGCTTGGGGTGCCTGGGGTCATGGACAGAATGTTACTGGCCACGAACATCAATGAATACATTTGCCATGAGCGTCTCGGTGTGACCCGCTTTCCATCATTGAAGATTTTTGTGGATACCCATTTGAAACTGGCAGGCGAATTGGACGAACTCGACGAAGATAACTACGGGCAACTACTGAACGCCGCCGATGTAGATCTGAAGCCATTCGTGGTCAAGGGCGGGCAACTGGTCGCTCAACTTGATGCCAATATATATACCGTGACGGGAATTCATAGCCCCTAGGAGCCTGTCGGCTTTTCCGCAGTAGATCATGTTAAATCCGACAGGCTCCTAGTCCACTTGTATTTTTACCACCGCTCCGCTTCGAATTGAGACGATCATATCCTTTTTTCCGTTGCGCTCATAAACCCAGTTGGATACGCCCACCTGCACCGAGTGCCCGCGCTCGTTTACGGTTTCCTTGCTGCTGTATTTTCTAACCGGGTTCCCGCATTTTTTTATAAGCGCGTTGTTAGATTCACCGACCTTTACCAGTGACCTGCCGCAGCGGAAACTGCCCGCTACAACATTGCCAGAAAACACCAGAATTAAAATAACCAGTAATAGTTTGTGCATGATATGCCCCTTAGTCATTGATAAAACCCATGCTAATGCACTTTGAAAGTCTTAAACATGGGTGATAAGTGTCTATACCCGTAGGACAATGTTGATGTAAGCAGTAATCGAACCCTTGGTGCTGCGCACGGCGCCCTTCATCAGATCAGGCTTCTTCGCAATTTAAATAAAAGGGGCCCCACCATTGGCGGGGCCCTTTCTATTTAGTGGTGGAGAGGCAGGCTGTTTCAATACCGGACTGGTTTATTCGTCATCGTCACCGCCACCCATGCCTTTCTTGATCTTGAAATTGGGCAGGTAGAAGGACTGATTGGAGAAGCCGATCCTTGTGCACACGTCGCCCTCATCCCAACTGAATGTGATAAACGAAAAATCACTGGCGGAGTTCATGGCATCCAGCAGGTCTTGATTATCCGTGAAGCAAAAAATTGCGACGTTACCAGCATCCTCCGCTTGGCAAAATCCAAACCAAAAAGATCCACCGGCGTCATCATCAAACACACGAGTGCCACAACCGATGAACTCAAAATCGTTATCGGCAGTACGAGCCGTCCACATGTCCCCTTGGGCAATCATGTTTTCCTCGTCGATTAAGACCGGTGCC
>Ga0114950_10002799_pt1 | contig 13411 bp, 10 predicted proteins | sample N075metaG_FD_83503 | JGI IMG/M metagenome (GOLD analysis project Ga0114950, IMG submission 83503) | Deep subsurface microbial communities from Kermadec Trench to uncover new lineages of life (NeLLi) - N075 metaG | ecosystem: Environmental > Aquatic > Marine > Ocean trench > Sediment | place...
ATCGAGTGCCGCATCAACGCAGAAAACCCGTTCAAAGATTTCGCACCATGCCCTGGTACCATCCATACGTTTCATCCGTCCGGGGGCCACGGCGTACGCGTTGACACGCACGTTTATGCCGGATATGTGATTCCGCCATACTACGATTCAATGATAGCCAAATTGATCGTCAGGGCTCGTACCCGTGATCTGGCTATCAATAAAATGCTTCGGGCGCTGGACGAATTTGTGATCGAAGGCGTCCATACGACGATTCCGTTCCACCAGCAACTCCTGAACACAGACGCTTTCAGGCAGGGGCAGTTTGACACGCGCTTTCTTGAAACGTTTGAATTGAAACAACCTTAATCCGTAAAATTTGCCCATGTCAATTCCCGCAGATCTGTCCTACACAAAAGATCACGAATGGCTTCGCATCTCTGACGATGGTACGATTGCTACCGTCGGCATCACCCATTTTGCGCAGTCAGAACTTGGCGATATCGTATATCTGGAGATCGATGAGCTCGACAATGATGTAGACAAAGATGAGGTCTTTGGTACGGTTGAGGCTGTTAAAACGGTCTCAGAGCTCTTGATGCCCGTGTCCGGCGTCGTTACCGAGTTCAATGAAGGTCTGGAAGACAATCCTGAATTGGTCAATACCGACCCGTACGGGGAGGGATGGATTGTTAAGATCACCATGTCGAATCCTGCCGAAGTTTCCGAATTGCTGAATGCAGAGACATACGCGGCGGTCGTTGGCGGCTGATCCCACGGGTTTGTTCTCCTATTTCGTCCCATCGTTTTAACCTTTCAGTCTGAATGCATCAGCGGATAGTAATACTCGATTTCGGGTCCCAGTACACGCAACTAATTGCCCGGCGCGTCAGGGAGGCGGGTGTCTATTCTGAAATCGTCCCTTGCACTATCGACACGCAGGAATTGATCGGAATGAACCCGGAAGGCATTATCCTGTCTGGCGGTCCGAGTTCTGTGTACGACGAAGGCGCCCCGAGCCTTGACCCCGCGATCCTGAATTTGAAAAGGACGGACGGGTCAGACATGCCGGTCCTCGGAATCTGTTATGGATTTATGATCATGTGCCAGACCGAAGGTGGAGCGGTCGAGAAGGCTGATCAAAGGGAGTTCGGGAGGGCCAAATTAATTGTAGATGACGATTCGGATCTTCTTTCTGATGTTTCCACCGAATCAATTGTATGGATGAGTCACGGCGATAAAGTCACTGTATTACCGTCATCATACGACGTTATCGCCCATAGCCAGAACGCGCCCATCGCGGCAGTCCGGTCCAGAACCTTACCTCACTTCGGGGTGCAGTTTCATCCCGAAGTCGTTCACACGAAAGATGGAAGACGCATCCTGGAAAACTTTACGCATCGCGTTTGTGGATGCGCGGGTGATTGGTCATCCGCCTCGTTTATCGATGACAAAATCGCTGAAATACGCGCGACAGTTGGTGATGATCACGTCTTACTCGGGCTGTCCGGAGGCGTCGATTCCTCAGTCGCGGCTGTCCTTCTGCATAAAGCAATAGGCGATCAACTTAGTTGCGTTTTCGTGGATAACGGATTGTTGCGCAAAGGTGAATGGGAGCAGGTACAGTCTACATTCAGAGACCACTTTCATATTCGCTTAAAAGCTGTCGATGCCAGCGACCTGTTTCTGTCTCGACTCGAAGGTGTCTCAGACCCCGAGAAAAAACGAAAAATAATCGGGGCGACGTTCATTGAAGTATTCGATCACGCAACCGACGAACTGGTAACAGAAGTAGGCGTGAGACCGAAGTATCTGGCTCAAGGCACCTTGTATCCGGATGTCATAGAAAGCGTGTCATTCAAGGGACCATCCGCTACTATCAAGTCGCATCATAATGTCGGCGGGCTTCCTGAGGAAATGAATTTCGAAATTCTCGAGCCGTTCCGCGAATTATTCAAAGATGAGGTTCGCGAGATCGGACGCCTTCTTGAAGTCCCACCTGCTATAGTTGATCGCCACCCTTTCCCGGGCCCGGGCCTCGGAATCCGCATAATCGGTCCGGTAAACAGACATGATCTGGATGTATTGCGTGAGGCAGACGCCATTTTCATTGAAGAGCTGGTAGATAAAAATCTGTATCATGACGTTTGGCAGGCACTAGCAGTCCTTTTGCCTGTTCGGACTGTTGGTGTAATGGGAGACGAAAGAACGTATGAAAATGTCTGTGCCCTGCGCGCTGTAACGAGTCTCGACGGGATGACTGCGGACTGGGCACATCTGCCGCACGAATTTCTTGCACATGTTTCAGGCCGGATCGTCAATGAAGTCGTTGGTATAAACAGAGTCGTCTACGATATCAGCTCTAAACCACCAGCCACTATCGAGTGGGAGTAGTAACCCTTATGCCACCTGTTCTGACACATAAGGCTGAATGCAATTTCCTGAATTCTGCAGCGGCCGTAAATCGAATTATTGCGTATGTGGCTGCTGCCCTGGTATTGCTGCTGACCGCGTGTAACGTGACCGCCCAGGACGTGCGCAATGACGCTGTAGCTGATTCATTATTTGATCTCGGCGTTGAGGCCTACCGCGGGGGCAGGTATACGGAGTCCAGAGCCTTTTTTAAGCTGGTCGTGGCCGACGAGCCCGTCCATCGCAATACAACAGCGGCAGCTCTGATGGCTTCCAAGGCGTCTTTTCAGCTCGGAAACTACCGTGATGTGGTCACGGAAACTGCTCATTTTGTTGAGCAGTACGAATCAAGCGGCTACATCGAAGAGGCTCGACTTTTAAGATCAATGGCTGCGTCCGCGATGATTCGAAATGATTCTGAAGTTACCTCGATCGGAATTATTCTCTCGCTCGATCAGACGGAAGTCTCCCAGACCCAAGCGTTATTTAACGGCATACAGACGGCTGTTTATGATTTTAACAGAAACAGCAACGACCGACTGATCCGGATGATATTCCGGGATACGCAAAGTCGACCGTCGAAGACAGCCGCGGCCGTAAAAGAACTCGCCGACGAAAACGTTGCGTTTATTATCGGTGCCTTGTTCAGTAATCAGGCGATCGCCGCCGCAGAGGCAGCTGACGAAAATAAAATTGTATTTATCGCGCCGTTGGCTACAGACGAACGTGTGACCGACAATCGCAGGTACGCATTTCAGGCGAACCCTTCGATTCGGATGCGCGGGAGATTGATGGCGCGATTTGCCATAAACGGTCTCCGACTCCATAGACTTGGCGTTCTGGCAATTGAAGATCCAGAGCGAATAAGTGAACGACTGACGGATGCATTTATCGAAGAAGCATCGAGACTGGGTGCCGAAATCAACTTAGTGTCGATCATGTCAAATACGAATCAGTGGGCGCGACTTTCCGAATCAATGCCCGCAGGTACACTTGACTACATCGACGCCGTATATGCACCCGTTACCTTCGATCCGCCGGAACCGATCGTAGGCTCTTTATTTTCCAACCTGGATAGAATGAGACCCAAAACGCTTAGAGTGCTCGGGAACAGTTCATACCATGATTTACCAATGGCCTCCGATGCAAGCCGATACTTAACGACATACTCCAATGATTTTTATGAGGACGAGTCGAGCGAGCGAGTTCTGGCTTTCAGAGATCAGTATGAACGTGATTTTGGTGATGCACCCAACCGGCTTGTGTATTCCGGCTACGACGTGACCGCGTTCATGCTCCATACGCTCCAGTACGTGGGCAGCGACAAACTCGTCGATGTACTTTATAGTGCCCCAGTGTATGATGGAATTGTATCCAGAATCGGTTTCGAGGGTGGGAATGTGAATCGGGCCATGTTCTATCATAGATACATAAATGGCCAACTCGGGTTGCTCCGATGATTGGTGGAACAGCCGTTCAAGGAGGTCGTTTTACGCTGCTGATTGATGACGCCGCCGGTTGATAATTCGACTGGCTTTTTTGTGTCTCCATAATATTCCGCATGCTCCGTATTTCCTTCTCTTCAGCCGTGCGCTTCGCGCTGATCCCGATTTTGACGAGTACACTGCTGGTCGGGTGTTCGAACTCGTCTCGCGTTCGATACGATTCGCCACAAGAAGCGTATACAAAAGGAATGGAAGCGTACGAAAACGAACGATATCGTACCGCCGGCGAATATTTCCAGGGTGTATTTGATTTCGGCCGGACACACGAATGGGCGGCTGAGTCACAATTGTTTCTGGCTCGCTCGTACCGTGGTGATCGACAATATTTGTTGGCGGCCAACGAATTTGGTCGTTTTATTCAAATCTATCGAAGTGATGATCGAGTACCCGAGGCCGAATTTGAGCTGGCATTAACCTATCTGGATCGCTCTCCTGCCTATGATTTGGATCAGGATCCAACCGAAGATGCGATTCAAAAATTCCGACTCTTTATCAGCCGGAACCCGAATCACCAACTCGTACCGGAGGCCCAAAAACGGATTCTTGAATTGCGTGAAAAGCTGGCCCAGAAAATGTTCACGGTCGGCATGCAATATGAGCGGCGGGGATTGTTCAGAGCTGCCGCTATCTCGTATGAGTCGGTATTCGACAATTATTATGATTCGGACGTCGCGGACGATGCTCTTCTTGGAGCACTCAGGTCGTATTATGCCTACTCACAAGGGAGCGTTTTCGGCGCGCAGGCAGAACGACTTCAGAAGGCTGAGGATAATTACGATCGACTGCTCCAGATCTTCCCGCAAAGCCCAGTTTTAAAAGACGCTGAACTCGTGTATGAAGACGTGCAGAGAGCTCTGGCCGTCTTTACAGAGGAGTCTTGACGCTGGAAAAAATCGGTATTTTCGGTGGTTCTTTTGATCCGCCGCACCGGGGTCATGTGCGTGTCGCGATTGAAGCTGCCGATAGATTTAAACTCGATCGAGTACTCTGGATTCCTGCTGCGCAATCACCCTTCAAGTCTGATCAGAAATCTTCTTCCCAATCAGTCAGGCGGGAGTTAGTCGAATCGCTGATGCCTCTGGATGATCGATTCGAAGTTTCGGACATCGAACTCGAACGGGGCGGCGTTTCCTATACGGTAGATACGATCACAACTTTGCGACGTGATTTACCCGGTGTCGATTTTTTTCTTCTGTTGGGAGAAGACTCCTTCGCTGGTTTCCGCGACTGGAAGGACCCCGAAATAATTTCGTCGATGGTCTCGTTGATTGTCTATCCGAGGCGGACACATGGAATCCCCATCGGGCATGCAAAATCTTCACCCGGACGGTTTCCGGCGAATCGGATGAAAATTAAGGCGGTGGATATATCGAGTTCTGAGATCCGGGAGAAAGTTCGCAGAGGCTTACCCTTCCATCATATGGTCACCGAATCTGTAGCTGCGATAATTGATGACAGACGGTTGTACGTAACACCAGATGCCGGAATCAGCCGCCCCGAAAGCCTTCGAGATCGTGTATCTCAGCTGGTTTTTCCCAGGATAGGGTCCTATCTGAATCCTGAACGATCCGCCGATGCCGATGCCACAGATTATATCGATCTTCTCGATCAATACGCGTTCGGTGGATTTGTGTTATTCAACGGATCGACCCGGACAACTCCGAACAGCCTGAGACGCCTTCAGAACGCCGCACGTTTTCCTCTTTTGATTGCAGCTGACATGGAACGCGGTGTAGGACAACAATTAAAAGGGGCTTCCGTCTTTCCGCATGCGATGGCGTTTATCACTCTTCCGGCTGAGAGATCGGACTCACCCATTGATTCAGGATCTCGAAGAGAAACCATTCGCCGCGCGGCATCAATGCAGGCCCGTGAGGCGTTGAATGCCGGAATTCACATCTCGTTTTCTCCGGTTGCGGACGTTCATTCTAATCCTACCAACCCGATTATATCTACTCGTTCATTCGGCAATACACCTGAAATCGCCTCAGCAGGAGTAACAGCTTTTATCAATGGATGTCACTCGGAAGGACTTCTGACGACAACTAAACATTTCCCAGGTCACGGGGACACGCTTGCAGATTCCCACGTTGCCGTTCCGGTGGTCGAAAAGACCCGGGATCAACTGGAAGCCGTCGAGTTTCCACCGTTTCATGCGGCGATACAGGCTGGAACGGACCTGATCATGACATCCCACGTGCAGTTTCCGGCCCTCGATGATGGCGGTAACATCGCCACAGGGTCGCATAAGATATTGACCGGTCTGCTCCGGAGTGAAATGGGATTTAAAGGAGTCATAATCTCAGACAGTTTGCTGATGGATGGGGCGGGAGGTTCGGTGGACGGCCCACGTGCCGCCAAACTTCTGGAATCAGGTGTCGACATTCTCCTTGACGTTCCGAATCCATCACAAGTGGTAAACGAGTTAGTCGATCTCGTTCAGTCCGGCGAACTTGCCGAATCCGTCGTTGATAGTGCGGTAAATCGAATCTGGCAGCTAAAAACGAAACTGATCGAACAACATGGTACCGGGGTGTTCTCTGATCCATCTGCAACGGTTCCGGTCACAAAGGCCGAGCAACGATCGTTCGCTCGTTTTGCGGACGAAATTGGGCGTCGGGTGTGTGGAATCTCCGGGGTTTGCTCTGAACGGTCAGTTGAAAGGTCCGGGTTGACCGACGTGTGTGTAGTTAATGTTGGGCCCGATAAGGTATTTGACGACCCAACCCTGACGTCCCTGGACGATCTTTTTTCAGAGCGATTCAAAAGTGTGACGGTTTTTGACGTACCCCGCAGTAGGGCTGATGATGAAGAGTTCCACATTTTCGCAAAAACAATCCATGACCATGCCACGGAAGCGAATTTGATGGTCGTGCTCGTTACAGCCAAACCCGCTGCCTGGCAGAAGTTTGGAATTTCCGAGAAACAGAATATTTTCGTCCATGAATTACTGAATATTCCGGGAAGTGTTTTGGCATTCTCCGGATTGCCTCTGCCGGAGGTGGATTCTGATCGCGCGAATGAACGCGTATGTTTATTTAGTGACACGGCTCCGTCAATTCGCGGACTGGTTTATATGTTAGCCATGCGCACTACTCTCTCCCACTAATTCGGTCGCCCTGCAGCGACTTCCACGCATTGAGATGTTTCCCTCGTATCTACGCTTAGTCACTCCACGCTATCTTTTTCTTCTGATCACCGTTTCTTCCATGCTCGTCACCGCTGGTTGCAAACAACAAGAACCACTTACCGGAAAGGAACTTGCGAGTTTGCTGGCCGAGAAGATTGACATCATCCTGTTCGACTATCACGACGCCAACGTGGCGATTTCGATTATTGATCATTCCCGTAATGTCGTAATCCACGGGGACGGGAATCGCTTATTTCATGCCGCGAGTACCATGAAAGTGCCGGTCATGATTGAGCTCTACAGGCAAGAGGCGGCGGGGTATTTATCCCTTGATGATTCGTTACTCGTAGAAAATCAATTCAGGTCGATCGTTGACGGTTCGGTGTATTCGATAGAAGACGACAGCGACGATACGATTTATGACAAACTCGGGTCGTTTATGACAATGCGCGAATTGGCATATAATATGATTACCGTTTCGTCAAATCTGGCGACGAATTTGTTGATCGATCGCTTGTCTGCAGACTCCGTTCAGGCGACCTCTGAACGCCTGGGCACCTTGAATGCTAAAACGGTTCGGGGGGTCGAAGATCTGAAAGCATTTGACCAGGGACTCAGTAACTCGATGACGTCCAGGGATCTTGCGATATTAATGGAAGCGATCCGTACCGGAATCGCGGTGTCGCCAGCGTCAGATCAGGAAATGGTCGAACTTCTTCTGAGTCAGTTCTTTAATTCGATGATATCGGCCGGGGTACCGAGGGAAGCAAAGGTGGCGCATAAAACAGGATCGATTACAAGTGTCCATCACGACGCCGCGATAATATATCCTCCGGAAGACGACTCTTTTGTACTTGTGGTAATGACAGACGGCATCGAGGATCGTATTATTTCATCCGAACTCGGCGCAAGAATCGCTGCTGCTGCCTATAAGGTCTTGCGCGGACCCAATCCACCTGACGGAAACTGATACATGTCCGTTTTCAGCAGATTATTTTCGCGAGACGATTCGTCATTTCAAATTGACCGACACGCCGTTGAAAAACTGCTTGGTGTCCACGTCAATAATCTGGCTCTGTATCAGACTGCGCTTACGCATCGATCGCTGTTGCGTGGGTGCCCGGATCCCAAATCGATATCCAACGAACGACTGGAATTCCTGGGTGACGCGATTTTAGGCCTGGTGGTCGCCGACCATCTGTACAGACATTTTCCAGATCAGAATGAAGGCTTTTTGACACGACTGAGGGCTAAACTTGTAAATGGTAAATCGCTTGCTCGTGACGCCCTGGACCTGGGCCTCGGACAACTGGTTCTGATGAGTGACGTGATGGATACAGCCTCCGGAAGAAGCAGCCGAAGCATATTGGCTGATGCTTTTGAGGCTGTCATCGGTGCCATTTACCTTGACCGTGGTATTGAAGATGCTACCCGATTCGTAGAAAGAACCGTTCTGAACAACGTGGATTTAGCCGCCCTCGCCAGGAAGAATGACAACCACAAATCCGCTTTGCTTGAACTTGCACAGGCAAGAAAATGGCCACAACCGACATATCGCGTGTCTGAGGAATCAGGCCCAAGTCACGACAGAATATTTACAGTAGAAGTAATAGTAAATCACGAACCATCTGGCTCAGGTACCGCACCTACCAAAAAACAAGCTGAACAGAAAGCTGCCAAGATCGCTCTGGACACGTTGCAGGAAGAATCAGCGATCCTGTTCGAGGATCTTTCAGAAGACGAACATTAATCAGTTTCCAGGGCCTGTTACATCTCTCTTCAATCAAAATTGAACGAACTGACTGCACCTTTTCTCCGCCTGGGTGTTAAAGTTGGCTTTCTTACCGAACGACGGATTTGCATAACTTTTTACAGTAATGAGCCTCACCTCGAACGATATCTTTCGCGAACGTCACATTGGCCCTTCTGAAGATCAGATAAGGGAAATGTTGTCACACCTGGGCCTGAATTCTCTTGAAGATCTGATCTCTGAGACCCTACCGGCGAATATTCGCATGGACGGCAAACTTGATCTGCCGGAACCCTTTACGGAATCAGAGTTATTAGCGCGGGTGACACAGATCGCCGGGAAAAATAAACTTTTCAGGTCGTTCATCGGGATGGGATACCACTCCACGGTGACTCCGCCGGTAATCCAGAGAGGAATTTTGGAGTGTCCATCCTGGTACACCCAATACACGCCCTATCAGGCAGAAATTTCTCAGGGTCGCCTCGAAGCGCTACTCAACTTTCAAACCGTGGTTATCGATCTCACCGGTATGGAAATTGCGAACGCATCTCTACTTGACGAAGCAACAGCCGCAGCCGAAGCCATGATGCTGCTTTTTCGCGTGGCGCGGGGAAACGATAGGAAAGTATTCTGGATATCTGACGCGTGCCATCCACAAACTATTGAGGTTGTAAAAACCAGAGCCGAGCCTGTTGGTATCGAAGTAAAAGTAGCGAGACACACAGATTTTGAGTTCGACGATACCGTCGTCGGAGCCCTCGTTCAATATCCTGATACGAATGGGGTCATCCATGACTTTAGCTCACTTTGTGATGCTGCTCACGAGGCAGGTGCAGCCGTCGTGGTCGCTGCAGATATAATGAGCCTTGCCGTATTGACGCCACCCGGAGACTTTGGTGCAGATATCGCCGTCGGCTCTACACAGCGATTCGGCGTGCCTGTCGGATTCGGTGGACCTCACGCGGCTTTTTTCGCCACCAGGGAAAAATATAAACGACAGACGCCCGGGCGAATCATCGGTGTTTCTGAAGATGTTGACGGCAATCCGGCGCTCCGGATGGCATTGCAGACGCGGGAACAGCATATCCGGCGAGACAAGGCCACCTCCAATATTTGTACGTCACAGGTACTTCTTGCTGTCATTGCATCCATGTACGCTGTGTATCACGGGCCGGATGGCATTCGCGCGATAGCCGGTCGAATTCATGGTTACACCCGGGCTCTTGCTTCCGCACTGGAAAATCTCGGATACACGCTCGCGTCCAAGGACTTTTTCGACACGATTCGTGTGGAATTAAATACCGACCAGCAGAGCGCCTTACGATCTGCGGCTCTGGCAAAAGAGATTAACCTGCGTTATTTCGATGGTGGTTCGGTTGGTATCTCGATGGATGAATCAGTCTCGGACTCTGAGTTCTGCGACCTGGTTGCGGTATTTGAATCCGTATCAGGACGATTGGCAGATGCTTCTGATGTCATCGATTCCAATGCCATTGCGTCCAGTGCGATCGCGTCGGCAAGCTCTAACTACGATGGCCCCTTGCCAAGAACCTCCGCGTTCATGGAACACCCGGTCTTTCACTTGCATCGTTCTGAAGTCGAATTAACCCGGTATATGCACCGGTTATCGTCAAGGGACTTGTCTCTCACCACCAGCATGATCCCTCTCGGATCTTGCACAATGAAGCTCAATGCTGTAGCCGAACTTTACGCGTTGACCAAACCGGAGTTTAACCAGATCCATCCCTTTGTACCTGTTGACCAGGCTGCCGGATATACAGAATTAATCAGCGAGTTTGAGGACTGGCTGGCCGAAATCACTGGTTTCGCAGCAACATCTGTCCAACCAAATAGTGGAGCCTCAGGAGAGTATACAGGACTGCTTGTAATCCGCGCATTTCACCACTCACGCGGAGACATGGACCGGAATATTTGCTTGATTCCATCTTCCGCACATGGCACCAATCCGGCCAGCGCTGTAATGGCAGGAATGAAGGTGGTGGTTGTGGCCTGTGATGAAGACGGCAATATTGATATTGCCGACCTTGAGGCCCGTGCACAAGAACACGCCGAGAATCTCGCCGCGTTCATGGTCACGTATCCCTCGACTCACGGTGTGTTTGAAGAAGGCATCCGGAAAATCTGCAAGATAATCCACGAGAACGGTGGACAGGTTTACATGGACGGCGCAAACATGAATGCTCAGACCGGACTGTGCCGACCCGGAGATCAAGGCGCGGACGTATGTCACCTTAATCTGCACAAAACATTTGCTATCCCACACGGCGGTGGCGGCCCTGGTGTAGGACCGATATGTGTGGCCTCGCACCTCGCTGAATTTCTTCCGGGACATCCAGTAGTCAGTTCGAACGACAGCCCGACTGCGATCGGTCCGGTTGCCGCCGCGCCCTACGGAAGCGCAAGTATCCTGCCGATTTCTTGGGCCTACATCGCCATGTTAGGAGAACAAGGATTGCGACGGTCAACGCAAGTTGCCATACTGAACGCTAACTACATGGCCTCGCGACTTTCCGAACATTTCGATATTTTGTATACCGGTGCGGAAGGCAGGGTGGCACATGAATTTATTTTGGATCTGAGACATTTAAGACAAAATACGATATTGACAGAAGTCGATGTTGCTAAACGTCTTATGGATTATGGATTTCATGCTCCAACCATGTCATTTCCTGTTATGGGGACGATGATGGTGGAACCTACCGAGAGCGAATCGCGCGCCGAAATGGACCGATTCTGCGATGCCATGATTTCAATTCGTGCCGAAATCCAGGAAGTCAGCCTCGGGTTGGTGGACGCTGAAAAAAGTGTACTCAAAAATGCTCCTCACACAGCCCAAATGTTGCTCGTCGACGACTGGGATGCTCCGTACAGCCGGCAACAGGCAGCGTATCCGGCATCTTGGACTCGCGAGAATAAATTCTGGCCTTCTTCCCGTAGAATCAACGATGCGCTCGGTGACCGAAATCTGATCTGTGCTTGTCCTCCGATCGAGGCTTACTCAGAATAATCGATATAACTTACCCGGAAGCATTCGACCCAGATGGGCGGCTATTCGTCGACTCTGTACGGCCACACCAGGGATTGAGATGCCCGTCCTGATGCCGAGTGTTTCACACAGGTAGGCAGCGTCTTCTGTAGCGATATTGCCCGATGCGCCTGGGATAAACGGACACCCCCCGAGGCCTCCAAGTGACGTATCGAACCGGCGAACACCAAGCTGTAATGCCACGTGCATGTTCGCGAGGCCGAGGCCTCGCGTATCGTGCAAATGAAGCACGAGCGGAATATCTCCCGTGACACCAAGAATCGCGGTTACGCGCTCTTTGACAGATTCGGGATTGGCGAGTCCGGTGCTGTCGGCTATCGAGACGGATTCCACACCCGCCTCCGAAAACACCTTGCAGTACTCCAGAACCTGATCCAGGGGGGTATCTCCGGGTTCGTTGTATCCAAAAACGGTCTGTAAACCAATCTGAACCTGCATTCCATTTCCGATCGCCTCCTGAATCATCTCTGAGGCATGGTTGACGCCCTCGCTGACGGTCATTCCAGCGTTGTCCATTCCGTGCTGCTCATTTGTAGCGATGGATATATCAACATTTGTCAATCCAGCCCCCACAGCCCTTTTAATGCCTCGCATATTCAGGCATAACCCTGAGAACCTCGTACCTGGCTGCGTTCTGAATACGTCTGCCAGTTCCTCTGCATCCGCCATCTGTGGGACTTTCTCGGGATGAACAAAGGACGTGAGCTGAATGCGAGGAAGTCCGGCGTCCGCCAGATCTCGAATAATTCCGATTTTCAGCTCGGTTGGAATAGCCAGCGACTCGAACTGAAAACCGTCGCGGGGACCCACTTCGCAAAATTCGACGGATTCGGGATATTCTCCTGGATGAAACATGGCTACTCGGATTTAAGCAGTAGAGGCCTGTGTGAGGGTACGTGATTTCGGTCTCTAACGAATCAGGCATGATCCTGTTTGCGCGAGGTGGAGTGCGTTCAAAGCGCGGTAGACAAAACGACGCCGGGCGTGTGGTACCACGTCCGGCGTCTGGTCGAAGATTGTGATCGGAACCCCCACCGAATTCAGATCACTCAAGCTTATTGGGAGGTAGCTTTTATCTTCTGACGATCAATTTCGTCAACCTTAATTCCTCTGTGTTTCTAACTTCTCTTTGCTCCTGAATTCTCTTCGCTCCTAATTTCTCGTCGCCCGCAAATCGGCAAGTATATCTTTCACTTCTTTTGAGGACGGGACATTCAGTCGACCGTTTCCAGATTCGTCAATCATTTCAGACATGAATCGGGCATAAGCCATCCGTTCCGTAGCTGACAGGCCTTCTTTATCGAACGTGTGCATCAATTTCGCCCAGGCACGCTCAGTGATATCGCCATTGATGTACCTTGAAAAAAGAAGAGAAAACGCCGACTGGCGAGGCATGTATTGATTTAACTGCATTGTATCTGGACCCCTCAGAATTAGAATAAATATGCTGGAAGCAACCTTTCCCGGACTTGTTGCAAATACCAGTCCTTTCTCTCTTCAACCCTGATCGGACACCATTCATAACCTCGCTGCAGACTGGTCATTTTAGGCTGAAAAAGTCGTTTAAC
>Ga0114950_10002803_pt1 | contig 13407 bp, 12 predicted proteins | sample N075metaG_FD_83503 | JGI IMG/M metagenome (GOLD analysis project Ga0114950, IMG submission 83503) | Deep subsurface microbial communities from Kermadec Trench to uncover new lineages of life (NeLLi) - N075 metaG | ecosystem: Environmental > Aquatic > Marine > Ocean trench > Sediment | place...
AGAGCTCCGGCAAGGTGAACGTCGCCACAGGAGTGGGTACTCAGGGGCAGGGACATGCGACCTCCTTGGCGCAAGTGGTGGCCGAGCAGGTCGGCGTCGAGGTCTCGGACGTCAGGGTCGTCACCGGAGACACCTCGGAGTTTCATTGGGGCACCGGTACCTTTGCGAGTCGTGGGGCAGTCGTTGCCGGCAATGCGTGTCATGCGGCGGCAGTTTCAGTGCGCGAGAAGATCCTGAAGCATGGCGCGGAGGCTCTCGAGGCTGCCGAGGCGGATCTCGATATCGAGGCCGGCAGAGTATTCGTCAAGGGATCACCGGAGAAGTCAGTGTCCCTCGGCGAGCTGGCCGTGCGGGCCAATCCGTTGCGTGGAAGTGTCGAACCAGGAACCGAGCCCGGTCTCGAGGCGACTGCCTACTTCGGTCCTGAGCGAGTGTCGACCGCCAATGGCGTGCACGCCATGGTGGTCGAGGTCGATCCCGAGACGATGCTCGTCGAGATCCTGCGGTACGTCGTCGTCCACGACTGTGGCACGGTGATCAACCCGATGATCCTCGAAGGTCAGATTCACGGAGGCGTTGCGCAGGGCATCGGCAACGCCTTCTACGAGCAGCTGGTCTACGACGACAACGCCCAGCTCCTCAACGCCTCGTTCATGGACTATCTGCTGCCTACGGCGACCGACGTTCCCAACATTCAGACCGACCACATCGAGACGCCGGCGCCGCACAACCCGCTCGGTACCAAGGGCGCCGGCGAGGCCGGAGCGATTCCGGTCGGGGCGCTGTTCGCGCAGGCAGTCGAGGATGCTCTCGAGATTCCCGGGTTCGAGATTCTCGAGATTCCGCTCAGCCCCAACCGCTTGTTCGAGCTCGTCCGCCAGCACGAGTCGAAAGAGGCGGGGAAGCCGCTCTCGTGAAGCCTGCTCCCTTTCTCTACTTCGCGCCGCGCTCGGTCGAGGAAGCTTTGGCGCTCTTGGCCGAGCACGGTGAGGACGCCAAGGTTCTCGCCGGTGGTCAGAGTCTGGTGCCGACCATGAACTTCCGGCTCGCACAGCCGACAGTGCTCGTCGATCTCAATCGAGTCGAAGGCCTCTCCGAGATCGGCACCGCCGGCGACGGCGGCGTTCGCATCGGTGCCATGGTCCGCCAACGGCACGTCGAGACGAGCACGCTGGTGGCCCGCGATGCTCCCTTGGTGCATTCGACGATGCCGTTCATCGCCCATCCTCAGATTCGCAATCGCGGCACTTTCGGTGGCAGTCTCGCCCATGCCGATCCGGCTGCGGAGCTACCGGCCGTCTGCCTGGCCTTGGGAGCGCGTTTTCGTGTTCGCTCCCAAGGGGGCGGCGAGCGTTCGCTCGAAGCCCAGGAGTTCTTCACGGGCCTTTTCTCGACGGATCTCGGGCCCGACGAGCTGCTCGTCGAGGTCCATCTTCCTCCCCCGTCCGTTCGGAGTGGTTGGTCGTTTCAGGAAGTGTCGCGCCGCCATGGCGACTATGCCCTCGTAGGTGTAGCAGTCACGGTCACTCTGAGCGCCGCCGGTCGTTGCGAAGCAGCCAGAATCGTGCTCTTGAGCGTCGGGGAAGGACCGGTAGAGGCTGCCGGCGCCGCCGAGCTGCTCGTGGGCGAAGAGCTTGGCAAGGACGCCTTTGCGGCGGCGGCCGCCGCCGTTGCCCGTGAGATCGATCCTCCGAGTGATATTCATGCCTCGTCGGACTTTCGACGTCATCTCGCCGCGGTGCTGACTCGGAGGACCTTGGCCGAGGCAGCCGGGAGGACCGGATGACCACCGTTCTCGGCGCGCACGTCGCCAGCGGATCGCTCGTCAACGCCGACCTGGCTCCGACGAGCCCGGAGGAGCGGACCTGGGGACTGTGGAACATCGCCGAGCACCAACATCAGCTACTCGGGCCTCTTGGGCGCCGTTGCCGGGGTGCTGGTCTGCGACTATGTGATCGTGCGGCGACTGGAGCTCGACGTTGACGACCTCTACGACAGGCGGGGGCAGTACAGCTACCAAGGGGGATTCAATCGCGCGGCGCTGTGGGCCTTCGGCATCGGTGTGCTGGTGGCTCTTTCCGGCAAGCTCGACCCGCGGCTCGACTTTCTGTTCAGCGGCGCCTGGTTCTCGGCTGCCGCGGTATCGTTTGTGATCTATTGGATTCTGATGCGCTCCTCCCGGAAGCGCCAAGGAGAAGTATGAAGCTCTACGATCTTTCCCAGATGCTCAATCAGGAGGTTCCGGCCTGGCCCTACTACCCGCCTTTCGAGGTCAAGTACATCAAGCGCAAAGCCGAGCATGGAGTCAACGCTCAGTACATCCAGACTTCGAACCACATGGGCACCCACATAGATGCGCCACGCCATTTCGTGACCGGGGGCATGACGATCGATCAGATTCCCCTCGAGTGGCTCTGCAGCACGGGCGTGATCGTCGATCTGAGCGACGAGATGGAGTCGCTGAGCGTCTATCACCCGGACATGATCGAGGCGCGGGTCGAGGTGCGCAAGGGCGATCTGCTGTTGTTACATACCGGATGGCATCGCTACGCCCAGTTTGGCGAGGAGCCCGACGAGGAGCGCTACATCCACATGCATCCCGGAGCCCATCCCGACATGGTCCCATGGCTGCTCGAGAAGGAGATCAAGGTTTGGGGTGTCGATGTTGTTTCGACGGACCATCCGATGAACCTGCCGATCGGCCGTTTTCTAGGCAAGGGAGCGCACGGCCACTGCGACCGGGTGCGTGCGGCGTCCGAGGAGAAATTCGGCGAGGCCGGGATGAAGGAGCTGTTTCCGGATTCGGCCTACCAGCTGACCCACAACGCGCTCTTTCCCCACAACTGCATGCACATCGAGAATCTCGGAGGAGACATCGGTGCCCCCGAGCTACAGAACCAACGCCTGACTCTCGGCTGCTTCCCATGGAAGTTCAAGGGAGGGGAGGCGGCATTCGCGAGGGTGGTGGCGTTCGTCGATGGGCCGTAGGCGTTCTCCGAGCGGAGCGCTCGTCCGGAACCGAACGTCTCGGCAAACCCGCATGTCTTGGCAGACGTAGTCACGTTAGAAGCGAGGACATCGAGATGCTGATAAGACCGCTAGTACTCTTGCCGGCGCTGCTGCTGACGATCGGAGCCCAGCCGGTGACCTTGGCAGCCGAAGAGCACTCCGACGTCAGCATGATCGAGGTCGAGGGCGAGGGCACGCGATACTGGAGCCGATGGCGCGGACCGTCGGGACAGGGCTACGTGTACGGCGAGGGGTATGTCGACAGTTGGGGAGAGGACCGCAATATCCTATGGAAGGTCGAGGTGCCGGGGAGCGGCAACTCGTCGCCGATCGTTTGGGGCGAATACATTTTTCTCACCACTTCGACCGACAGCGGGGCCGAGCGGTCGATCCTTGCCTTCCGGCGCTCGGACGGAGAGCTTCTCTGGCAAGCCACGGCTCCCGGGGGTTCGGCGGAGCGCGCCCATCGCAAGAACGGACATGCGAGTGGTACTGCGACCACCGACGGTGAACGGATCTACGCGTTTCTCGGCAATCATGGCCTGCTGGCAGTCGACTTCGACGGCGACCGGGTCTGGCATCAGAACCTGGGGCCGACTTCGAACTACCACGGCCCCGCGTCGTCGCCGTTGCTATATGGAGACAGCGTTGTCGTCGTCCAAGACCAGCGAGGCGACTCCTACGTGGCGGCCTTCGACAAGGAGAGCGGTCGTCAGCTCTGGCGCACCGAACGTTCTCAGAGCGTGGGTTGGAACTCTCCTGTGGCGATCCGAGTCGGTGATCATGACGAGATCGTGGTCAGTGGCCAGCATCAGGTGCAGGCCTACGATCCGCAGAACGGAAACGAGCTGTGGCGGGCCCGGGGCAACACTTTCGAAGTCATTCCGACACCGGTTGTCGGTCACGGCCTGATTTTCTGCACCTCGGGACGCGCCGGGCCGACCCTTGCGATTCGCCCGGGTGGCAGCGGCGACGTTACCGACACCCATATCGCGTGGAGGGTCTCGAAGGGTTCACCGTTCGTGCCCGCCCCCATCATCGTCGGAGACGAGCTCTTCATGGTGAACGACATGATCAGCGTTGTCACCATCTACGACGCCAGCAGCGGGGAAGTCAGGAGCCAGGGACGCCTCGGAAGCGCCGCGCGCGAGAGCTTCTCCGCTGCTCCGGTCACGGTCGATGGCAAAGTCTTCTTCACCAACGACGACGGCGACACCTTCGTGCTCGAGGCAGGTCCCGAGGTCCGGATTCTGCATGTCAACAGTCTCGGAGAGCGCATTCTGGCGTCGCCGGCGCTGGTTGGCGGTCGCTGGTACTTCCGCACCACGCAGCATCTTGTGGCTATCGGCGCCGGCTGATCGGCAGCCGACTCGGTCGCAGCTCGCACCGTTGTCGTTCGCTACGGCGTGTGTCGGGCCAGGAAGGCGGCCGTTTGCTCCATCGCAGCCTCGCGATCGGGTGACTCCTTCCAGCTCTCGATGTACTCGACATTCGGCGCCAGCTCGCCGATCTCCCGCGAGGTGGAAGCCGGATGGTAGAGGTCGTTGCCGGCCAGGACCAGAAGCGGGGTCTCACATGCACGCACGAAGTCGCGGTCGACGGTGAAGAGGAAATCACCGTCGTACATGCTGCTGCGAAAACGGTTCCACTCGTCGTCGGCGACCGTCGTGTGTGAGGTCGCACGGAGCTCGTTCGCCCAGGTGTCGAACATCTCGTAGAAGGCGTCGCGGTTCTCATCGAGCCCGATCGACTGAAAGAGAACGTTCGAAGCCACTCTCTCCGGGGCCGCCTCGATGAGGCCCATCGAGTAGGGGCCGCCGATGCACATTCCCGCCACGTGGAATCGGCCGACGGAGAGGTGGTCCAAGAGAGCGAGTTGATCCGCGATGTAGGTGTGCCAGCCGTCGTCCCCACTGACGGGGGCGGACGACTGGCCGGCGTTGCGCTGGTCCATTGCGATTACCCGGTAGTCGCCCGAGAGCTCGTCGATGGGGTTCCAGGGCGTCGAGTACCAGAAGGGGATGGCGCTCTTCATGCCACCGGGTGCAAGGAGGAGCAGCGGAAAGCCGCTGCCCCATTCTTCGTAGTGGATCGAGACGTCGCCGTGTTCGTAGGTCGGGATGGGTCTGTCCTCCGGGGTCGGTTGCTTGGTTCGCATACTCTACCGGTCCCTGTCGTGTTTGCCCGAAGGTTGTCCCGGCCTCGCCCGCTCCGCGGGTTAAGCTGTCGTGTGGCCAATACACGGGACGACCCGCACGCACCCTTGCGCGATGACGTTCGTCTGCTCGGCGCTATGCTGGGCGAGACCCTGCGCGAGCAGGAGGGCGACGCGTTGTTCGAGCGCGTCGAGCAGGTGCGGGCGCTCGCCAAGGCCGCACGCGCCGGGAGCCTGGATCAGGCCGAGACGCTACGTTCGTCGCTGTCGGGCATCGAGCTCGACCAGGCGATTCCGCTGGCGCGCGCTTTCGCTCATTTCCTGACCCTCGCCAACATCGCCGAACAGCATCACCGCGTCCGCCGTCGGCGGGTCCACGGCGTGGCGCGCGAAGCGCCGCAGCGAGGCTCCTGCGCCGAGACGTTTGGTCGTTTGATCGGCCAAGGCACCGCTCCGGAGAGACTGCGCGAGGCAGTGGACAATCTGCACATCGACCTCGTGCTCACCGCTCATCCCACCCAGGCCCAGCGGCGCACGCTATTGCAGAAGCACCGGCGCATCGCCGAAGCGCTGGCCGAGCGCGACCGCACCGACCTGACCGCGGCGGAGGTTGCAGAGATCGAAGAGTCGTTGCGACGGGAGATCCAGGCCTGTTGGCGGACCGACGAGCTTCGGCGCAGCAAGCCTACTCCGGTCGACGAGGCGATTGCCGGACTGGTTACGTTCGAGCAAGTGCTGTGGAACGTCGTGCCTGAGTACCTGCGCGAGCTCGATCGTGCCCTGGTCGCACACACTGGCGAAGGCCTGCCGCTCGGCGCTGCGCCGATCACCTTCGGCTCCTGGATGGGTGGCGATCGTGACGGCAATCCCAACGTCACCCCGGCCGTCACCCGCGAGGTCTGCCTGCTCGCACGTTGGTCTGCAGCCGATCTCTACCTCCGCGAGGTCGAAGCGCTGCGTGGCGAGCTGTCCATGACGCGCTGCAGCGACGCGCTTCGAGCGCGAGTCGGCGAAGCTGGAGAGCCGTACCGAGCGCTGCTAACGGAGGTACGCGCTCGCCTGCAGGCCACCAAGGACTCGTGCGAGCGGCTCCTGGAGGCGCTGCGTGCCGGACACACCAGGGGAAACCGGGACGCCGGTGAGGTCTACCTCGATGCGGCCGACCTCCTCGAGCCGTTTCTGCTCTGCTACCAGTCGCTACGCGAGTCGCGGCTGGGTCGCGTGGCCGGCGGCCGTCTTCTCGACCTGATCCGCCGCGTAGCGTGTTTCGGCCTCACCCTCGTCCGACTCGACATCCGGCAGGAGTCGACGGTTCACACTCGTGCCCTCGATGCGGTTACTCGCGCGCTCGAGCTCGGCTCGTACGCCGAATGGAGCGAAGAGGAGCGCATGCAGTTTCTCGTCCAGGAGCTCGAGGGCAAGCGACCGCTCGTGCCGCGGGAGCTGCCCGACGACCCGGACCTGGCGCTCGTGATGGGCACGTTCGAGGCCTGCGTGCAACAGGGTCCGGGATCCTTGGGGGTGTATGTCATCTCCATGGCGACGGCTCCCTCCGACGTGCTCGCTGTCGAGCTACTGCAGCGGGAAGGCGGGTTGGTCGGGCGCCATCGCTTGCCTGTCGTTCCGCTGTTCGAGACCTTGGACGATCTCGATGGCGCAGGTACGGCGCTGAGTTCGCTGCTCGACGTGCCGTGGTACGCCGAGCACATTGACGGACAGCAGCAGGTGATGATCGGCTACTCGGACTCCGCCAAAGACGCCGGCCGGTTGGCCGCGTCCTGGGCCCTCTACCGTGCTCAGGAAGACCTCGTCCGCGCCGCGAGGGACCGGGGCGTCCGCCTCACGCTCTTCCATGGCCGCGGTGGAACGGTCGGCCGCGGCGGCGGACCCACTCATCTGGCGATTCTGAGTCAACCGCCGGGATCGGTCGACGGGAGTTTGCGACTCACCATCCAAGGTGAGATGGTCGAGACTCAGTTCGGGCTGCCAGGCATCGCCGAGCGCAATCTCGAGCTGTACACGACGGCTTGCCTCGAAGCGGAGTTGCAGCCGCCGGCCGCGCCGGAGCCTGCATGGCGCGACGTCATGGACCGCCTTTCGGCGACGGCAGCGGCGTCCTACCGCTCGATCGTGCGGGACAACCCGGACTTCGTGCCGTATTTTCGTGCCGCCACGCCCGAGCCGGAGCTCGGAGGTCTCAACGTAGGCAGCCGACCCGCCCGGCGCCGCCAGGGAGGGGGAGTCGAGAGCCTACGGGCGATTCCATGGGTCTTCGCATGGACGCAGACTCGGCTGCTGTTGCCGTCTTGGCTCGGTACCGGCACAGCGTTGCGCCGCGGCCTCGACGGCGAGGATCGCGCAGTCCTCGCGACCATGGCAAAGCAGTGGCCCTTTCTGCGCTCGACATTGGCGCTGATCGAGATGGTGCTCGCCAAGGCGTTGCCCGACATCGCGGCCTACTACGATGCTCGTCTGGTCCCCGAGGAGTTGCAGCCTCTAGGCATTCAGCTTCGAGGGATGTACGACGAGACCGTGCGCGCAGTGCTCGAGGTGCTCGGCGCGGACGAGCTGCTGAGTGACAACATCGTGCTGCAGCGCTCGATTGAGGTGCGCAACCCGTACGTCGATCCGATCAACCTGCTGCAGGCCGAGTTCCTGGCGCGCCTGCGGGCCGGCGGCGACGAGCGGCTGGCGGACGCGTTGCTGATCACGATCAACGGAGTGGCGGCCGGCATGCGCAATACGGGGTGAGCGATCGGGCTACACTTAGAGACGAAATGTGCCCATACGCACCTCGCGGGGCGGCTCCGTCGTCGGTGACGTAGTCAACTTCATTGGATCGAGTATTGGAGGAAGGCGACTCATGAACAAGTTCGTAAACCCTGGTATTGCGGTGCTGGCGATGATGTGTCTGATCGCGACGTCGGTGCTGGCGGCAGAATCAGACGACAAGGCGATCTCTGCAATCGACGCGTTCATCGCGGAACAGAGCGTCGACAAGCAGCAGAGCGGTTGGAAGAGCAACCTCACGAAGCCGCCCCAGGTCGAGTTCTCTAGCGGTTCGACCTACTTCTGGAATCTCGAGACCAACAAGGGCAACATCAAGGTCGAGTTGTATGCCGACAGTGCGCCCATGCACGTGTCGAGCACGATCTACCTCACACGTCTCGGTTTCTACGACGACGTCGTTTTCCACCGGGTGATCAGCGGATTCATGGCGCAGGGCGGCGACCCGACCGGCACCGGTCGCGGCGGTCCCGGCTACCAGTACGCCGGAGAGTTCGCAGGGGGTCGAAAGCACAACAAGCCAGGGATGCTCAGCATGGCCAACGCAGGTCCCAACACCGATGGAAGCCAGTTCTTTCTGACTTTCGTCAAGACGCCGCACCTGAACGGAAAGCACACTGTGTTCGGCGGGGTCGTCGATGGCATGGATACAGTTGACGATCTTGAGAAATCAGGAAGTCAGAGCGGAAGAACGACCGAGAAGCTGTTCATCAAGAAGGCGACGATCAGCGTCGAGTAGCGGTACTCTACCGCGACGATGTCCGTTCACCGCCGTGCTGCGGCGGGCGAACGGCCTCCGAACCGGAGCATCGGAAGGCGTATCGCGACGGTCTTCGTATGGCCGGGTTGGTGGACTAGTTGACGCTCGCCTGCCGCAAGGTCGTGGGCATAGACGGGCACGTTAGTGTCAAGGAAGGATCCTAGCGCTCGTGGATTTCGTTTCGGTCGGCCCGCGGCGTCCAACCCAGGTCGAAGCCCTTGTCCAAGCGGGCCAGCGCCCGGCGCTTGGCGACTTCGTAGGACTCCTCGCCCCGGACCAACGTCTCGAGCTGCTCGGCGAGGAGGCGGCTCACCGAGGAGTTCCGCCGCGCGGCCAGCTCCTCGGCTTTGCGCAGTAGCTTCGAATCAACCTTCAGTGTGATGCTGGTTTTCATGTTCGGAGATTGGCACAATTTCGCCTGCTCTAACGAGAACAGCGCCGACCGCCGAGAATTCGGCCCGGTCAGGATTCTGCGGTGCCCTCCCGCAACACCAGATTGAGCCCCACAGCGGTGATCACCGCCAGCACCACCGAGTTGGTGAGCAACAGGCGCGCGAAGATCGGTGTGGAGTCCAACCACTCGGGGCCGAGCGCCGACTGAGTGTAGGCCGGCAGTCCGAGAGCGAGGATCAGGGTCGTGCCGACGAGAAAGGCGTTGCCGGGCAAGCGCACCGAGTCTCCGACGAGACGCATGCCGGAAACGACGATCATGCCGCAGATGAGCATGAAGACTCCGCCGAGGACCGGTCTCGGGATCGCCACGATTAGAGCCCCGAACTTGGGCGACAGACCGTAGAGAATGAGGATGACGGCGGCGATGCGGACGACGTGGCGGCTGGCGACCCGAGTCGCGGCGATGATCCCGATGTTCTGGGTGTAGCTCGTACATGGCAAGCCGCCGACAGCCGTAGCCAGACAGCTACCCAGGCCCTCTGCGAAGATGCCTCGATTCATGTGGCGTACCCGATAGGGCTCTCCCGCGACGGCGCAGGTGGCGGCGTAGTCGCCGAGCGACTCGACGATCGAGCCGAGGTACCCAACCAGAATCACGAGGGTGGCTGCGAGGCTCATTCTCCAGCCGAACCCTGGACCCCCGTACGGGAACAGTCTCGGCAAGTCGAACCAGGCCTTATCGCCGATGAGGTGCCAGTCCACTTCACCGAGCACGCCGCCGGCCCCTAGCCCGAGGAGCCAGATAGTGATGAATATCGCTCCGCGGGCGACGATGCCGCCGAGCAACTCACGACAGCGAAACTGCAGAAAGAGCACCATCCCGATACTGGCCGCGGCCAGGGCGAAGTTGAGCGGCCGCCCATCGCCGACACTGAGGCGTATGGCCAGACCACCCAGCGACAGGCCGATGCTCATGACCACTACACCTGAGACAACCGGTGGAAAGAGACGGCGCAGGAATCCGAGGATTCCGGTGGCGCCGATGACCATTTCGATGATGCCTCCCAAGAAGGCACCGCCCCACATAGCAGCCGGTCCGAGCTGTGCGGCGACTGGTGCCAAGGTGCCGGTGAGAGTCGCCGACGGTCCCTGAATGATCGGCAGTCGATTGCCGATCGTGGTCTGCAGCAGAGTTGCCAGGCCCATGGCGAAGAGGCATTGGTTGATGAATCCGGCCTGATCGGAGGACTTCATACCCATTGCCGAGGCAACCGCCAGCGGCAGGATGAAAGGTGAGATGTCGACCAGGGTGTGCTGCCAGGCGTAGAGGAGCGATTCCCACCAGTGTTCGGGGCGCTCGTCGATCTTGTAGATCGGTTCGGCGACCTGCGGAACCTCGTCCCAGACGAGGTCCGTTGCGGCTTCGACCTCGCCCGGAGACATCGCGGGCGATCTTATTGGATGTCCGGAGAGAGCGTTGTCAGGGTAGGCACGCTACAATCGAGGAAAGGAGACGTGGTCATGATCGAGTTCCTCGACCCCCGAGCCGAGCCAGCTGCTGAGCCGGAGCCCTACGAGCTCGCCGCCAGCCTCGACGGGGCGACGGTGGGTCTCCTGGCGAACGGATTCCCCGACTCGGTGAATTTTCTCGATCGGGTGGCGGAGGTGCTCATCGACCTGGTGCCGGGCATCGAGCTGCGGCGGTACAACAAGGGCAATGCCTCGGTTCTTGCGGATGATCAGCTTCTCGATGGAATCAGCAAGGAGTGCAAGGCGGTGGTCACTGCCTACGGTCACTGAGGTAGCTGCACGACCGGCACCGTGCGTGACGGCATCGCCTTGGCGCGTAGAGAGATTCCGGTAGTTGCTCTGGTGACGGAGGACTTCGGAGCGCAAGGAAACTTCGTCGCCCGAGTTTCCGGAATGCCGGACGTGCCGCGAGTCATGCTCCCGCATCCGGTGGCCGGCACCGGAAAGCAGGCGATGCGTCGGGTGGCTCGCGATATCGGCGCGCGCTTGCTGGCGGCCCTCCAGGGCGAGCTGCGGGGTGAGATTTCCGAGGATCGTGTCCAACCTGAAACTGCCTCGGTACGCGGCGCCTAGCCAGCCGCTCGGTGGACGAGATCGCAATCCATGCCTCTGCCCCTCCTCGCCGCGACCGATTCGGGTGAGGCGCTAGAGCAGCTTCATCGCCTCGGGTGTACAGACGGCCTGCCGGTCGTCATTCCGACTCGGGAGCGCGTCGACCGGCTGGTGCTCGCCAGCGGCTTGCCCGGAGACCTCGTATTGGGATCGATGGGCCCGGCCGGCGGCGCCGCCAGCGTGGAACAGCTGGCGACTTCGGCGGTGATGGCCGGTTGTCTGCCCGAGCACATGCCGGTTGTCGTGGCGGCGGTCGAGGCCGTCATCGACCCGTTGTTCGACCTCCTCGAGATGCAGGCGACGACGCACTGCACGGCGCCCCTGATCCTGGTCAACGGCCGTGCAAGAGCAGACTGCGGACCTCTCGCCTCCGGCTTCGGAGCGTTGGGGCCGGGCAATCGAGCCAATGCGTCGATCGGCCGGGCGTTGCGGTTGGCGATGATCAACATCGGTGGCGGTCGAGCCGGTGAATCGGACATGGCGCTCCTCGGCCATCCAGGGAAGTTCACCTACTGTCTGGCGGAAGACGAAGAGTCGAGCCCCTTCGAGCCGCTGCACGAGTCACTCGGCTTTGCGAGGGACTCGAGTGTGGTGACTGTGGTGGGTGCCGAGGCTCCGCATTCGGTCATCTCGATCGTCGACGCCGATGATCCGGAGTCGGCGCCCCGTCTGCTCACCTCCCTCGCCTCATGCCTCGCAAATCCTGGCTCGAACAATGCTGTTCTGCGCGGTGGCTCAGCTGTCGTGGTGCTCAATCCCGACCATGCTGCACTGCTCGCGGACGCCGGCTACGACCGGGCGCGGATTCGGTCCGAGCTCCACGAGCGAGCTTCCTTTCTGCCGGCCGAGCTCGCTCGATACGTGAGAGTTGCCGACGACGTCGATCCGGGCCGGATCTACAGTTTCGCGTCTCCGGAGGACATTTTGGTTCTGGTGGCCGGCGGAGGAGGCCTGTATTCGATGGTGATGCCTTCCTGGTGCGCCGGCCCGCATCGCAACGCGGCGGTTAGCAAGGAGATTCGAATCGGCGAATGGTGCGCCGTGCCCAGCGGTAGTTCGTGATGGAGGAAATCGTCGAATGTGCGCGGCGACTCGCTCGCCACGGCGTGTACCTCTTCTTCAAGCACCAGTCACACTTCCTGAATCCATTGGTTCCCGCCGACAGCGCCCGACTTGCCGAGAGTCGAGCGATTCTCGACAAAGAGGTTCGCCGGGTGGTCCTCGAGCTGCTTCCGGAGCGCCTGCCGAATCTCGCGAAGGGAATCTACTCGCCGGTGCCGATCGCCCACGCTCTAGCCGAGGGTGTGAGCCTGGCGGAGGCTCTCGACCGCTTTCGCTACGAGATGATCCGCGTCGATGACGATCAGAAGTGGTGGTGGCAGGACCGGTCGGTGGCGCCTCGGATACAGAAATTCTTCACCGAGAACCTCGCCTATGAGTCCGCCCTCGACCTCTACTTCTTCGAGTACAAAGTGAATCCCGAGTGGTGGGACAAGTGCTATATGGAGTGCGCGATCACCCCGATCGTGGTTCGATCGATCGAGGAGCCAGCCAACGACGTGAGCTCCGTCGGTCTGCGGGCGACTCTCAACAACGGTCGTCGTGACGACCTCGATCTGCAGACTCTGCGCCTGGATGCGAGGGAACGGCTACTGTGCCGGAGCGCCAACTACGGCGACGTTCTGTTCTCCGACAACCTTCGCTTCTCCCTGCTCAAGGGGGTAGCCGAGGATCTGGCTTCGGTGGAGATCGGCGGAGTGGAGTTTCCGTTGGCGTGGGACGAGGGAGCTTCTCCCATATAGATGCGAGCCAGTAGCTCGCCGATGCGATCCGGGCGCTGGTCGCCGTCGATCCTGCGCAGCGCCTCCAGGTAGGGTGGCACGTAACGGAGGCGCCGCGGCAGATACGGCATGGCTCTTCGCAACCATTCAACAGAGCGTTCGAAGGACCGGCGCTCCCGATCGCCCCAGGGGAGCTCGAAGGCGGCTCTGACGGGTTCGGGCAGCAGACCCGCAGTGAGGTTTCGAAATGCGCGCACGACGGGCTCCAGCGCGAGGTCCGGCGGGGTGAAGAGGAGGTCCGCCAAACTACGTCCCACGGCGCCCACCGAAAGCCGCGGTGAGCTCCACATGTCGCGGTTGTAGGACTCGAACGCATCCCA
>Ga0114950_10002804_pt1 | contig 13406 bp, 10 predicted proteins | sample N075metaG_FD_83503 | JGI IMG/M metagenome (GOLD analysis project Ga0114950, IMG submission 83503) | Deep subsurface microbial communities from Kermadec Trench to uncover new lineages of life (NeLLi) - N075 metaG | ecosystem: Environmental > Aquatic > Marine > Ocean trench > Sediment | place...
CATCATCGAGAGAATGGGCAACATGCCTTCAAGCAACCACGGGCCCGGTTGCCAGAACCGGCGCACGATAATTCCTAATACGACAGGTAACAGCACAATCTTCATGACCGTCCATAACAGTGGGAGCGGATCAATCGATATCCACGTGGATGCAAGAATCCAAATCCACATGGGAGTCAAGATAGGACTGAGTAATGTTGAAACCGTAGTCATACCCACAGACAACGCCACATCACCTCGCGCGAGATAGGCCACGACATTTGACGCGGTTCCACCTGGACACGTGCCGACTAAAATGAGGCCGAGAGCTAACAGTTTCGGCAGACCTAAGACCATCGCGATGATCCAGGCACCAAGCGGCATCACCAGATACTGCAACGCGACTCCCAGCAGCAGGATGCGGCCTGAATACCGAAGATTGAGCACATCGTGATGCGTCAGCGTGAGCCCCATCCCAAGCATCACCGCGGCGAGAGCTTCCGGAATCCAGGTTTTACCCGATGCCGCGGATTCAGGAGCCAACCATCCCCACGCCGCTCCGAGCAACACCCACACCACAAACCCATCTTGGATCAATTTCAGCCAAGGCGGAAGGTCGCTTGCGTTAACTTTGATCGAAGAATGCGTATTCACAAGACTCCAGTTGCTCGTCGCTCGTGAAAAGCCGTCGTTCGTATCTCGTAAAGCGTAAACCAAAGTATAACAGACATTTCCATGTTTACTCTTCACGAAATACGAAATGCGAGATACGAACGACGGCTTTTCACGAGCAACCAGCAACCCTGGCACAGGGCCCACATTACCACAGGAGACGGACTGTTTACATTGAGGGGATTGGGGAGATCGTGAAAAGAAATGGGACCTCTAAAAACCAGGCATTTTGGTGAGGGCAAGGAAGCCGCGCGCGGAAAACCGGAGTGTATGGGCGAATACATGAGGATGTGAGCACGCGACTGACGCCGCCATCACGAAAAAGGACGGTTTTTAGAAGTGCCCGAAAGTTAGTTCATCGCCGACGCAGTGACATGGCCACTCTGGAGAACCGGCATCAGGGCCTCAAGAGATTGAGGCCTGGCAAATAAGAAACCTTGCGCGCGGTCACAGTCGTAAGCTTTGAGAAATTTAACTTGTTCCATGGTTTCCACGCCTTCCGCCAACACGGACAATCCCAAGCTGTGCCCCATGTCAATCATAGACGCCACCAGGCTGGCATTATGCCCATTGTGAGGAAGGTCTTGGATAAACGACCGATCGATTTTCAGAGTATCGATGGGGAAGGTCTTGAGGTAGCGGAGGGAAGAATAGCCTGTCCCAAAATCATCGATGGAAATTTTCACGCCCATCTTTTTTATTTGTTCTAACATGGAGGTATAATCCATGGAGTCATCCATAAACACATTCTCGGTCAACTCCAGTTCCAACATGTCGGGAGCCAGTTCGGATTCCTCCAACACTTTCTGGATCTTGGCGACCAAATCTTTCTGACGGAATTGCCGACCAGACACATTGACAGCAACTGGGATCTCAGCAATACCTTCTCGACAGATTCTCCCAATATCCGTACAGGCTTTCTGTAGAACCCACTGGCCAAGTCGATCAATAAACCCAATTTGTTCGGTAATGGGAATGAATTGCCCCGGCGGGATCACTCCTTTGGTGGGATGCTGCCATCGAACCAAGGATTCCAACCCAATGATTCGGCACGTGTTGAGATCGACGAGCGGTTGATAGTGCAGAAAAAATTCCTCTTTGGCCAATCCCTGACGGAGATCGTTAGCCAACGACGATCGACTGGCAACCTGCGCACCCATTCCACCCAAATAGTACTGATGGGCATTACCTCCCTGATGTTTCGCTTGATACATCGCAATATCCGCATGTTGCAACAAGGTGCCTTCCGCATTGTCGTCGAAGGGGAAAACCGTAATGCCCACCGACGCGCTGGTGAAAGTTTCCCGATTCTCAATAAGAAACGGTTCCGCAAGGTTGTGCAAGATTTGCTTCGCAACGATGCTGACCTGTTGAATGCTCGCAATGTCTTCCAGCACCAGCGAAAACTCATCACCACCCATCCGAAACACCGTATCGCATTCCCGCACACAGTTCCGCAGACGATCGGCCACATGTTGTAGCAACACATCTCCAGCATGATGTCCACTGGAGTCATTAATATTTTTGAAATGGTCCAGATCGACAAACAAGAGCGCCACGAGGTGTTCCGACCGTCGCGCCCGTTTGATCGCATTCCCAAACCGGTCAAAAAACAAACTCCGGTTGGGCAATCCGGTGAGCTGATCATAGTGCGCTAAAAAGGCCAGATGCTGCTGAGATCGTGTCCGTTCAATGCTATAGCGGATCGCCCGATTGAGGGACTCCATATCAATGGAACCTTTCACCAGGTAATCCTGAGCACCAAGTTGGACGGCCTCAACCGCGAGCGCTTCATCGACCACGCCACTCAAAATAAGGATAGGAATATCCAGCGCCAGCGCCTTGATGCGGTGAAAGGTATCCAGCCCTTGGGAATCCGGAAGCATCAAGTCCAACAGGATGGCATCCACGGTCACCCCTTCGAGTTTTTCCAGGCCGGCACTCAAACACTCTGCGTGGATGAGTTCAACCTTGGCGCCTCTTTTCCCGACTAAGGCCTTCTTCACCCACAGTGTATCACTGGGATTATGTTCAACTAATAACACTCGTGTGATGGATGACTCAGACATAAGAAAATATGAATCCTTGGTCACTGAGCAATGCAATTTTTCTATAAAATTTCTACGAGGAATACAGTAACTTCGGCAGGCCTATTCTCAGACTTAACCCAACAAAATATGGGAAAAACGCGCCTCTGATTCATTCCAGCGCATGAGATTTTTCACCTACTACTGTGAGCTTTCAGCTTGATTATCGTTGTTCGATGACTTGCCTGTCTTGCGGCCATTTTCATCCCCCTTCAAACGTAAAACCCAAAAGGTCTTGGAGTAAATATGGACTTCAAACCATCAAGAAGAATTTCCAAATGACATCAACGTGAAGAACGAAAACCAGAAGTACAAAAAGAGATTGTTTTCTTATGAGACGGAACCCAACAGACTGCCATGATGAGAGGATGATAATGAAAATATAATCATTGCCCCAAGCACCGTGGCATTCAGAGGAAAAATTGATTTGAACCCCCCCCTAACCCTCTTCTCCAAAGGGGAGCCCCCTGGCTTACCGAACGCATTTCCGCTGAAGATACACTTTTACCATTATGAATCTGAAACCAAAAACGGTTTGACAAGCAGCTGGTTATGTCCTGATAAAAGGCTCGGCAGGACCTGACATATTCAGGCAGGTAATGGGCGATGAAATAATCCCGACACCAGGATTGTGAAGTAAGAATTCCCCGGTGTTCAAGAGGAATGATATACGAAAAGGCTTCGAACCTTTCTCCTTCCTGAGTTTGCACTGTTATTGGCTGCCGCGAGTACACCTCATCCTCAAATTCGTCGAGGATGTGGAGAGTCTTCGAATCCACACCATCATACAGTCGGCCTGAAGTCGTTTCCCCCTTGGCTGGAGTCATGCCTGGATACACACAGTCCTGGATCAAATTGCGGACAAAACCCATTGCCGTGGCTTCGCGAGAATCAAAAACCTGGCCGGTCACCGCCTCCATCACTTCGAGGATTTCTAACGTCCCATAGGTGAAGACCAGTGGCATGAGGTGATCCCAATATGTGAAGTGAGAACAGCCTGCGGACTTTGAACCTAGAAACGGCGGTTGGGCGCAAAAAAGACGTGTAAGATATTGGCGTGCATGGTGAAATACAAAAAGTCGTGGTCACCTCAGTGGTGATGAGACTTTTTTTATTTTGCCAGGTGCGTCAAGAGCTTGCGCGGACTTTTGTGATCCAACTACTGTTTCTAGGTTGAAAGTTCTTGAAGTTCCAGATTTCTTTTTTTATATTGATTCATCTTAGCAAGGTCGCGGCGAAACTTCCGAGAGTAGTATTTAAAAGGAGAGGCAAACCTTTTTGCCCAGTCCACTTGCCATGGCCAACATTGAACACTTCACCATTCTGAAGCAAGGGGTCTCAACGTGGAATGCCTGGCGCGCGGAACACCCTGACGTCCAAGTCGATCTGAATCAAGCTCCGTTGCGGGGAATGAGACTCGTTGGCGTGAACCTTGAAGGGGCATTACTGATTGACGCAGACCTTCAGGGAACGGACTTGAGCCATGCTAACCTGGCACGGGCCAATCTCAGCGGCGTGAACCTCTCGGACGCACAGTGCCGAGCTATCTGTTTGGACCAAGCCCTGCTTGTGAGAGCCAAACCTCAGGAAAACCAATTTCGATGAGGCACAGCTCTGGTTAGGGCAAATGGGTGGTGCAACATTATGTGAGGCTTCCCTCATGGGAGCCAAAATGGTCAATGCCACGTTGGCGAAAGCCAATTAGGCTAATGCCAGCCTCAATGGCGCCGATTTGAGTTTTGCGTTGTTAGGTGAGGCGGTTCTGACCGAAGCCAATTTCGCACGCGCTAATCTATGGAAGGCCAACCTGGAAGGCGCGCACCTGGAACGCGCCAATTTCCGATACACCAATCTTCAAAAAGCGAATCTGGCTCGGTGTGTATTACAAGGAACGAATCTCGCTGGGGCCAATCTTGCTCATGCGAGTTTTTTTCAAGCCGACTTGATGTCGGCCGATGTAGCCAAAACAAACTTCCAGCACGCGATTTTGGTGGATACCGACCTGAGGGGAGTCAATCTCACAAAAGTGGCAGGGGTCAGTTCCGGACAACTTCGAGTGGCTCTGACCGATGAGACCACTCAGCCTCCGTGCGAATTGGTCGTGCCTGAGGAAGATTGTTGGGATGAGGTACGTGAGCCATGTTGGCTACCACCTCAACTGGTCGCCTAAGAACTCGCGCAAGAATAACTTCCCCTGTTTGAGCGTCGATCCATCCTGTCCGGCAGCGTTGCTCGTCCTTTCCATACGAGGAGTATGCGCAGTCCTCGCGCCTTACCAGACAGGTGTCTCAGCACCCAAACAGGGGAAGTTATTCTTGCGCGAACCCTAAGTGGACCCACCGGCCTCATTCCGGTGGCACACAATATTTCTTCCCCCGTGCCAAACACAGTCGATACGCAAACCGCTCGGCCCAAAATTTGAAGGACTGCTCCACGTCATCCCAAGAGTTGAGAGACCCTTCGAGCGTTTTTCCTCCTGCTCGACGATCGACCATGGCTCCGAGCCGTTCCCCGGTCTGGCTGTCTAAAACTTCTCCTTCAATACCTGCCCTTCCGACAAACGAATTAGTCCCGAAGGTCAGCCGTTTGACGGCAGAAAAAATACGCGCTTGGGGTATCACCGTTGTGACGACATCCAAGAGCGGTTTTGATTGTTTCGCGTCCGTGATAGCACTTCGGATGCGCATCACCCCAGGCCCAGGTTCTTTGACGCGAGTCAACCCTTCATTTTTCAAGGCTTCGATAATGCGTACTTTGAGAAGCAGCGCTAGGTGTTTCAATTCGTCTTCAGGGATATTTCGCAGTGACTCTTCCTCGCTATACCAAATGGCGACATCATCGATCATAAACTTATCGTAGCTCCCAAGGTTCGCGTTGGGATTGCGATAGATCAACGCCGCTTCATCAGATCCCCCGGGCTTCAATTGAGAATAATCTCCTAAAAACCCCGAAGGTGTCACATCTTTCACGGGTTGGCTCGTGGCGCAACCACTGATAAGCAGCAGCGACAACAGTCCTATGAAGCTCTTGAAAACAGTCATTGAAGGAAGCTCCTTCCGCCATGCCAGATAAGTGTTCTTGGAAGCATTAACCCCAGGATTGCAAAAGTTGAACGTGGAGATCAAGACAAATTTACGTTCCATCCTTCCAGAAAGTTTGTGTGAAAACTTGATACATGATTACACGACCGTTCCCCTCCTTTGTAAGGAGGGGGGAGGGGGAGGTAGATTTTTGGTCTTGAAGAAAGGCGGTTGTGTACTGGCTGTGATCACCTAAAACCGAAAGAGTATTCGCACCGAAGGGGAAAGCAGAAAATTCGTGTAGCGTAGCGTACTGATGGTAGATTCATTCCGCGCAATGGTGGCAGAAATATTTACCGTGACCCACTCTCGGGGCGTCCAGTTCAACGCGGCTAACAGGCGGGCTCCATAGTCATGACGAGCTTCCAGCGTGCTGGGTTCGAAGAAATCGTCGTAAGACTTATAATCGACTTGCCCTTGAAAGAACACGACCACTGTTTGGGTTAAGGCGTGAACGAGGGTTCCTCCACCAACGAGGGCGGTGTTTGAGAAATCATCGGGATTGGCCCAGACACGAACCACGGAAAAGAAGGGATACAGCGCAGTTGTTTGGCTTAAGCCGACAGTCGTACTGATGTTCAATCCAAGATTATGAAGGGTGACCAAATGCGCATCGAAACTTCGATCGAAAATCGCACTGCCTTCGTAGCGTAGACTCATCACCCATCGATCAACTGGCCAACTCGCTCCAGCGCTCCCTGAAACACCACTAAAGTCGAGGCCTTGGTTCCGATGATAGCGGGAAAGAAACCCGCTTCCACTCACAAACACATCCACGCGCTGAGCAATTCGAGTTTCTGCACGGACCAATAATGATTGGCTCAGTACATAATCGTGTGTTTTCTGTTTGTCGCTGAGAAAGGCATTGTCAGTGAATTGATAGGAGGAATTGGAGTCGAGGGTGAACAGCTTGGGCCGGCGAAGCAACACGAGATCTTCCTCGCCAGTGAGAATGAATTCTTCTAGAGGAACAACAAGAATGGGACCCTCTTGAGCCTGTTGAGCCCGTTGCTCAATGGTTTGAGTTCCAAGTTCTTGTGCATGCGACTCAACTGAACAATCCATGCCCATCAAAGCGAGGAGGAGGGAAATGATCCAACGTCGCATGAAGTGTTGCGTCCTAGAAGCCTGTCCAAGATTAGACTGATCTACTGCGGGTGTGCTGGAGGTGGCCAGATCTTCATCCTTTTCGGGGAATGTTGAAAAAGGCCGCCAGCCGCGTTCTCGGGCTTGCTGGACAGCCTTTTTGAACATTTCCCGTTTTCGTTGAATAGCCCAACTATTCGCCTCAAACGATCGAAACATCTGACTCACAGCACCCCTTCGTCACGATCGCTAATCTTGGACAGGCTCCTGTATCCCAAGATGATTCACTCCTGGAACAGCCTCCTACTCCCTTAATCCCTCAGAACCCTCATCCATGGCTTCAAAGGCTGTCACGAAAATCATTCCATCGAATGGTTCAAGCCAAAGACGGTACCGATGGGAGGGGGTCGTGACAACCCAACTCGACACATCGTTGGATGATTCTAATTGGGCTTCGGCGAATGGAGTAGCCCAATGATCTACCATAATCAGGAAGGCAAAATCCTGTCGAACAACCATCCAATCTGATGAGCCGAGTTGATCGATATCGTTGACAAAAAGCAGGGGGCTGATCAACCATTCTACGGTTTGTAAATCCCTGGTTCGTAAGGCATCAACAAACGCCTCTGCCACACCCCGCCTCAACCGTTCAACTTCTGGGTATTGCCGAATTAACTGCAATACCACAAGGTTCCCCAAATACTGGTGGCGCGCGGATGCTCCAGACCCGGGCTTGAAGGAAGAGGTCAGATTGAGATTCACCTGTTCTAACAATCCCCAGAATTTTAGGCGTTCTTGGTTTTGCGCGACTTCCTCAAGATTGGCCTTCGTGTCAGGACTGAGTTCCACCGGGCTGGTGGCCAAAAAACTCCTGGCGTCAAACACCACCACTTGAATATCCTTTTCGCCGAGTGGCCACGCCATAGCCTCACCAGCTTCTGCCGTCTCGTCTTGCACCTGGATTTCCCCTACCAAGACCGCTGCAATCAAGACCGACGGTTTCGCTTGGAGCAGAAGCGTCGTGTAGGTCAAAGCGGTGAGAGACGCATCGTAAAATGAAAGCCTTTGCCCTTTGGTCAACGTGGCGAGAATTGAGGATTCAGCGAGGGTCTCTTCCAATTCAATGAGCATCACAGGCACATTCAGGTCAGTCCTGTATAGTGCCATGTGCTGTGAATCTTGGCTCGTCGTGCTCCCTGAATATTCACTCAATTGGGCAAGAGACATTTCTGGATGGGTAAAGACAAGAAATCCGAGGACAAGAATGATTTGAGTTCGAAACGCTGGATTCACGCGTCTCCGATGGGGTGCTGATTCATCCCTGGCCTTCGTAACCACTCCGGCGGAGCAGGCTTGACCTGTGGCCCGAGAATGACGAGACGAAAGTTGAGGGACCGCAGCTTCTTTATCATGATCTGACTCAAACTGGCTTTTTCGGAAAGAACGAGTCTATCTTTCTATGGTCTTACTTCGCATCGTGAAAGATGATACCCAAGGCCCAACGCTGGCCAGAGGTCACGGGACTGATGCCGTGCCGCATCGAAGCACGCAGCATGCCGCGTTTACCCTGCACAGGACGATCAGACACCGGAAAGATAAGCAGATCACCTCGATCCGGCTTGAGCACGATTCCGCGAGCCTGTTGCCGGGGCCGATTTTCCACGAGAAGAAATTCGCCCCCTTCGAAATCTTTGCCTGGTTGACTCAGCATCACCATCACTTGCAGAGGGAACAACGTGGGGCCATAAATATCCCGATGCAAGCAATTAAATCCGCCTGCTTCGTAATGAAGCAGTAAAGGAGTTGGTTTCGTCTGCCCTTGACGTTGACATGCTTTTCGGAAGGCCGCATGGGTAGCAGGGTAGCGTTGTGACCGGTTCATCAACTCCATCATTCGATTGGCAATAGGAACGAGGTGAGGATATAAATGAGTGCGTAAGTGAGCAACCACGGCGGGCAAAGGATTGGCAAAATACGAATATTCTCCTTGGCCAAAATTGTAGCGTGCCATGTCGATCCGGGATCGAAAATAACGATCCTGATCATACAACTTGGCAAGGGACTGGCATTCGGAAGGTTGGACAAAATGGGGCTCATGCGCCCAGCCATTGGTGAACAGCGAGTGCGTGATAGAAGTCCAGTCCAACGAGTGCGGATCGGGAAATGTTTTTCGGCTGGTGGCCATGGAGAGCTCCGCGCGTTCCTGACAGGGTTAAGGTTATTATCAGTTCAACGAGTAGTACCAAACAACCGAGATAGATGGTATTCTCGCGGGATGTTGAAAAAGCATGTCCTGAGTTTAGTCGCTCGTCGCTAGTAAAAAAATGAGCAACGACCAACTGTTTTTTCTTCACGCTTGCGTGCCGGGCCGACTCCGCCATAGTAGCCTACTGGCTACAACGGCCTGGAGCGCTACAGCACGCAGGCACAATCAACGAACAACCCCTTCCGAGCGACAAGTCCCGTGAATAAATTTTTCGTTAGAAAATCTAACACACCCATGGTCACCACCGGGTCATACGTTCTTTTGTTTCTCTCAATATCGTGAGCAAACCCTCTCGTCCCATATGGCGCAAGGTATTGTGGTGGTTGGGTATCGCGGTGTCCTTCAATCTTGCACTCTACATCCTTATTCCAAAAATCGCCTCCTTTATTGTGGAACGAAAATTTGAAACGTTCGGGCTTCGGAATGTCCACGTGGAGTTTGAATACCCGGGGTTACAACGAACCAGTATTCCCTTGATTGCTTTTCAAAAAGACATGGGATCGGAAACCGCTACCCTCACGATTCGAAATCTCACGCTGGAATATCACCTCCCTCAATTATTTGGAGGGTTTCTGAATGCAGTCCGTATTGAAGAATTGCACTTGGATATCACGGGCGTTCCATCCGAGCAACCCCAATCTATCAGGAGTACGTCTGCTGTCAACTCGGTGGGTGCGCCCTTACCCTTGTTGTCCCAATCCCTGCCGGACCTGCCGTTCGGTCTCTTCTCCTTAACCAAAGCCACTATTTTTCGAGAGCAAGCCACCGGGCCTCTCAGGCAAGTCACCATATCGAGTCTTCTTCGCAACGAACAGGGCACACTCGATTGGACCATCACCTTTCAGGGAATCCAAGGGGACGCCTATACCATGCAAGCTAAGATTAGTCCTCTCGGAGAGATGAAGATCGTGTTGGACTCCGGTACACATATCGCCGACCCCCTCCTTGATGTGGAGTCCGTCATGAAGGTGTCTCAGGATTCCGGCCTTCATTGGCAAGGGACCCTGACCGCAAATTTGAAACGCGCCACCCCGTTTTTAGCCTTACTGATGCCGCTTGGACCTGACCTTGAACGGGTCGATGGGATGGTGAAATTTCAATGGGATGGGTTTTCGCGTCAGATGGAATCATTGAAAAAGATGCTACATGACCCGTCCACTCAGCTTCACATCGTAGTGGACGCTCATGTGGAACTTCCCGCCTGGGGGACGGTGAGTGAAGACATTTCAATCAATGTCTCCGGGGAGGTGGACGTGAATTCGACTGAAATGAGAGTAGACCTCTCCCCGCCCTCTTTCATGAAGGCCCTTCTCAATCCTCACGAATTCCCTTTCCACGAGAACCTTCCATTTCCTCATCTTAATCAAAGAGAGCTAGTCCATATTCAATTGAACGACGTGGTTCGTAGTCGAATTTCTTTTGACCAAAAAGACCCGCAATGGAGTATTGAGGGCCCCATCCGAGTTCAATACGGGGAGAAGCGTTCGCCAATCGGGATGGATGTCACCTTTACCAATGCCTCCGGTCGATTGCTGGACCCGCTATCGACCCATGCAAACGCCCAATTTGCCGTTTGGGGTTCATTGCCCCTCCTCGAACATCAACTGTTGCAGGTAAAAGATCTCCGCTGGATACTCAAAGGCCAGATGGGATTGGAGAACCAAGCGATCCAGGTCACCCTGGCCGAAGGCTCTTCGGTGAAAACCGGTTTGATTCAAATGGATCAGGGAAGGGCAGACCAAGTTGCGTTTTACATGAATCAGCCGGTTTCCTTGGCCTATGACTGGCCCCTACGAAAATGGAACGTAGGAACCACCAGTGCGCAAATCGTGCTTCCCAAGATTCACTGGCGCGATCAATCCGTCTCGATTTCCAAGATAGGATTGCACCTGGAAGAAGCGAGGGGCGAGGGACAAGATTGGCACACCAAAGGCACGGTAAAACTACTTGGTGTGAACACGACGATGGAGAATTTCTCTCCTCCCACCACGAATCTGGCCATCGGGTTTGAGGCCAATTCTGAAGAAATTCAGGCAGGCATTGTCGCCGAAACCACCGACAAAACCATCCGTGCAAAGGTTCGTATCCAACACCACCTCCAAACAAACCATGGAACGCTTCGGGCGACGTTGACCCCACAGACCTTTTCGCCATCAACGATGATCCTCAGCACCTTGATCCAGCCATGGACGCATCCTTTTGATATCACCTCAGGCCAGCTTGGGATTTCGATTGCCTGTGTGTGGATGCCTACGACTCCAAGTGAATCTTCTAGCATCGCCATCACACGAGGAGACGTGACCGTCACGCTCAAGAACATCGGCGGGTACTACGAGAACGTGCTCTTCGATGATGTAAACTCTACAATCACCATCATTGCGAACGACCTCAACAACTTTGCCACGCTCCCACCCGCGACCGTCTCGGTGGGAAGTGTGAAAGCCGGGGTCGAACTCACCAACACCACATTCAAGGTGAATCTTGCACTCGGGGAAGGGGACGCCTTACCCACTGTGGATCTGGAAAATGTGTCAGCCAACGTGTTTGGTGGGCAAATATCCAGCCCCCGCATCTACCTTGACTTGGCGAGACCGCCGGCGCTCTTCACCGTGAAATTGGATGGCATTCAATTAGATCAACTCTTGCAACTCGAGGAACACAAAGGGCTGGATGGGACTGGGATTCTCGATGGGACCATCCCGATTACCCTGAATGCCACCACTATCCAGGTGAAAGATGGAAAGCTCACGGCACGGGCACCGGGAGGGGTGATTCGTTTTCAATCCCTTGAAGACACGGCACACACCCTCATCCAAGCCAATCCGCAAATGAAAATTGTTTTGCAGTCTCTTAGGAATTTCCATTATGATGTATTACGAGTTGGGATAAATTACCAGGAAGATGGCACGCTCATCCTGGCCACGCGACTTGAGGGAAGAAACCCGGACCTCAAGCAAGGTCGCCCGATTCACTTCAACTTGAATGTCGAGGAAAATATTCCGGCACTACTTAAAAGCTTGGCAGTCACAAAGGGCATTGAAGACAAGATTGAACAACTCTTTCAAGGACCGTTGTTTTAACAGAGACAGTGACACATTGGTTGGTCTTTCATTCGACACCTATCTCGATTCACTCATGAACATCCAACGACACATACGATGTACTCTGGGATTAGGGTTACTCGTGAGCAGTATCCTCGTATGGAGTTGTACCCCACGAATCGAAGTGGTCCCGCCCGATAAGCCTATCACGATTAATTTGAACATCAAGATTGATCACGAAGTTCGGATCAAAGTTGAAAAAGATTTGGAGGATGTCTTTTCTGAAAACAGTAAGTTGTTCTAGCCGCGATGTATAATGGAGTGAATGCAATGAGCTCAACACTTCCCCGATGGACCATCCAATGTGTGATCGTCGTGCTCTCAGTGGTCATGGCCTGTTCCACCGCCTGGGCCCTGTCCCTCGGTGACGCCAAAGACCGAGGCTTGGTGGGCGAACGGCTCAGTGGCTATCTTGGAGCCGTTTCAGGAAAGGCTTCTTCTGATGTGCAATCACTCATCGACAACGTCAATCAACAACGCAAACAACGGTATCAACAGATTGCCAAGCGGAATAAGACCAACCTGAAAGCCGTCGAAATGCTCGCGGGCAAGACGGCCATGAAAAAAACGAAACCCGGGTATTACATTCAACTGCCGTCAGGCCAATGGACGAAAAAGGAGGCAACCCGATAATACACGCTCCAACTTTTCCTCATTCCACCCTTCCCGATTCCTGAGCAGACATCCTCACCACCCACGCAGACTTCTTAACGCTCACAAGCCACTTGTATCCCTGAGTATTTGGGCGGGGTCAGGCTACTGATTCCTCACCTTTCCAAGGGATGCATTTCCAAAGAGGGAATTCGGGTGAGGTAGATACCTGCTCTTATCCCTCCCCTTTGTAAGGGGAGGTTAGGTGGGGTAGAGTCTTGCACCTTCTGACAATCTGCAATTTGAAGCCCGCCATATCCACTTCCACCCTTCTACCTCCCCTATCCCCTCCTTACAAAGGAGGGGATTCGAACCTATTCTCTCACCTAGAAACAGCAGTTGGATCACAAAAGTCCGCGCACGCTCTTAGGACCTGCGAGAAAATAACCGGGACAATTGGCCGAGACGATTGTGGAGCGAGCCAAGGAGCGAAGAGCGCGCATACCGGGAGTATGGAAGCGATGAGCGACGCGGGCGGAGCCCA
>Ga0114950_10002808_pt1 | contig 13388 bp, 12 predicted proteins | sample N075metaG_FD_83503 | JGI IMG/M metagenome (GOLD analysis project Ga0114950, IMG submission 83503) | Deep subsurface microbial communities from Kermadec Trench to uncover new lineages of life (NeLLi) - N075 metaG | ecosystem: Environmental > Aquatic > Marine > Ocean trench > Sediment | place...
GTACCCCAGATCACCAACTGCGTCGGCCCGTCTATCGGCCAAGGTTGTACTTCGTTAATATTCGGATCGGCGGAAGCCAAAGGTGTGTATAAAAGAGAGACAAGAATTGCGCCCCAGGTGATGATGGCAATTTTAGATAAAATTGCGCTGCCGTATTTTGTTTTCATGGTTACGATCTCACTGTCATTACACCTTCCTTGGCCAAAGCCCCAACACACGAATATGCGTGTTGAATTCCAACACACCGCGATTAACATCCGTGTTGATTACGTGCCTGCCTGGCAAATGATGTGGAGGTTTGGAAAATCCCCCCACCGTGTTCTAAGCCCGATGCGCTTAAAATCGTTGTGGATTCCCTGCTCTGAAATGAGATCAGGGACATCCCTCTCCATTGAGAGGTTCGTCCCTGAGTTATGTCTTCTTTGTCATCCTGACCCGTGCCGGAAGAGATATAACCACTCAAACCGACCCATTCCCCACTGGATATGTTGAAAACACTGTGTCTTTGCCTCACCGGTATATAACAGTAGAGCCACAGACATGCTCAGTGCGTTCATAGGGAGCGTAAGATACGAAAATCAGGTGTTAACTACCGTTCCCTATTTTGAAGTATAGTCGGGAATCCTGAAATATCTACGTCAATGCAGTGATTAATTTTCATCAATTCAGTTTTGCAAAATATTCTGCAGTCCGATGAGGTGGTTAATTCGGGTGCTATCTGACTGTCGGGACGCTGTAAGCCGTGATCAGGTTTTCAATCATTTCATTGCTGACCTGCCCACCCTCCGGGTTGCCCATCAGGTTGTCAGTCAAGCCGCTCCATTCCACCAGCACCACACCGTACGGGTCACCGGGATCTCCGTCATAACCACGCACATAAGCATCTTCAAAGCCCAGAAGATGGCCGAACTCATGCGCCAGCGTGCGACGGCTCAACGGGTCTGAGCCCAGCACAATATATGTCCCGACCCTGGCTTTGGTACTCGAGCCACCCGTGGTCAGCACTAACCGGCAGCCCGCAAACAGGGAGAGATGAGTATCAAGGTCGATTGCCGCCCCATGATCCGGGGGACCGTTCGGATACAACGTATCTGCCCTGATCAGGTGCCACTCCAGGTTCACCGAGAATTGCCGCGCACGCGCTGCCAGAGAGTTGGAGAAAGCATCCTGTACAGATGACTGAAAAGCCTGTAAAAAGTCCGGATCTTCAATATCCGTGCAGATTGTTATCGGCAAGCGTTTTCCACCCCCTTCAATGTTGACCAGAGCTATTCCGCTGGTTGTCCTGAAGGGTGCAACATTCTGTACAAGCTGCCGGCGCAATGCTGAAACCCGCTGCGGCGAATCTTCATTGCGCATCGCCGTATCGAGCTCGCGTACCAGTACGACCAGTTTGTTTTTTTTCGCAAAATATTCGGGATATTGAATTACTGCATTTTGCCACTGCTGATGGTAGACGAGGTGTTCCTCCAAAGATCGAAGTTGTTCCAGGGATTGCTCAAACTCGCTGACCAGCGCCTCGGAATCCAACACTGCCGATCCTGCCAATTGACCGTTCTGCTTTTCGGCCTTCGCCAACTCGTCATTCAAGCGGTCTTCCACCCATTTGAGCGAATAGAATGTCTGCCTGGGCTGAACAGCAATCAAAGGGTCGTTTTCCTGGATCGCAGGCAGCAGCCCATAACCTGTTACCAGGGGCTCCAATGGGTCGGGGGAAAGCCGTGCCAGCAGAGCCTGATCATCTTGCTGCAACCGCTGCACCAATGCCGAACGTATTTCTTCCATGAGTGTAAGCAGAATGTCTTTTTGAAGCTGAAGTTGTTCATGCTTCTGCTCCCAGGGCGGGGGTTGAAGTGCGGATGTCATGACGCCTGGGGCCTGCATGATTAACAGCAGGAGAATGGCCTTCCCGACAAGGGGGCGGCGCTTGCTAACATTTGCGAATCTGTGCAGATTTTTCAGAGACTATTTTAATTCTGTCTGGTTTCTGTGTTCAGGATCATCAGTCCTGCTTCTCTGGCGGCGACGTAAATATTTGCATCGTCGACCTGAATCCGGGTGACATTTGCCGGGATTTTGTAAGACTCGACTTCCCGGGGTGATGTGGGATCCGAGATATCAAACACCCTCAGCCATTTGAGATCGCCGACATAGGCATACGATCCGGAGACCTGAATGCTGCGCGCGCTACGTGGTGTATCGTGGTGCCCCACTTCAACCGGGTTTGCCGGGTCGCTGATATCCACGATACTGAAACCCGAGTACCCTGCTGCCAGAAATGCCAGTGATCCCACGACATCAACTGCACGGAATTCGACCCGCTCCCGTTCGGGGAGAAAATGACCGATGCCGACCGATGCCAGCGGATCCGAGATATCGATGACCGTCAGACCATTATCGCCATCCGCCACGTAGGCGTGACCCCCTGAGACACTGACGTCCCAGGCGTAGCCGGAAGTATCCCAGGCGGATGTGCCAACTGGCGCTTCCGGATTCGATATATCCACGATGATGAGTCCGGATGGCCCGTCAGCAATATAAACATGTTGACCCGACAGTGTTATTTCTTCCGCATTGCCAGGCGTGTTCCATTCTCCGACGACACGGGGTGCAGACTGATCTGATATATCTACCACTTTCATCCCCGCCCAGTCTTCAGCAAGATAGGCATAGGCGCCTGAAACGTGAATGCCGACGGCGCGATAGGTCGGTAGACTGGAAATCTCCTGCACCGAAGATTGATCTGAAATATCCAGGATTCTCAAACCGGCGTAACCATTTGCAATATAAGCGCGGCCACCGACCACATGGACGCCGCGTGCCAAGCCGGCCGCTTCAACATGTCGCGCGATCACAGGATTCATCGGGTTGGATATATCGAGGATTTCCAGCCCTTTGTCGCCGTGTCCCAGGTAGGCATAGGTGCCGGCAATGGTAATTGACTCCGAACACGTCGGATCTTTATAACTTCCCAGTCGCTGGGGATCTGATGGATTTGAAACGTCAACAATAATGAGCCCGGCGTCATTTGCGACACCGGCCAGATAGGCGTATGAACCCTCCACCCAGACGCGTTCTGCACCATAAATCAGTGGCTCAAACGCCAGTCGCTTCGGCTTATCTGGAACGGAAATATCGAAGATTGTCAAGCCGCCCGCATTGTCTCCTTCAGTCGTGTCCAGGGTCACGACGTAGGCGTATTGACCCGATGCATACACGCCATGTGGCTGCCCCGGAATTTCATAACCAGCAATCTCGACAGGCTGCAAAGGATCGGATACATCGACCAGTCTGAGGCCACTTTTGTGGCCCACAACCAGCGCCAGTGAACCCTTGACGTGAACATCGGTGATATAGCCAACAGACTTGAGTGTTTGCATCAGGCGCGGCTGTTCAGGATTGCTGATATCAATGATGGTCAGTCCTGCCCATCCGGTTGCGAGGTAAGCATATTGTCCTTCAACCGAAACGGCCCGGACAAAATTCGGTAAATCTACGTGGCCTGTCTCCCTGGGCTTTTGGGGTTTTGAAATGTCGATAATTCTCAATGCACCGCTGTCATCGGCTACATAAAGATATTTACCGGATATATCGAGGCCGTGAACCACACCTGAGGATTCAATTGAGCCAACTTCCTGCCATGAAGTTGCATCCTGCCTTGCCGCACCCTTGATTTTCAGAACGCGAATGGCCCCCCCGGTCCCGTAATATAAATAATCACCGGACACGACACTGGTATATACCGGGCCGTCATACCATCTGCCCAGTATCCCGATATCCGGCGCTGGGGCACTGGTTAAAGGATTTGACGTAACAGCAGTGTTCGGCAGCGTCGTTGAAGTGGCTTCAGCTTGCACGCCGGACGAAAAAACAAACAGCACCAACAAGAGTGTTGCTGTTAACCTGGTGTTGACTTTTTCATACATGGCCTTTCCCCTTTGGGCCTTCCTTGCTGGCTGTTCAGGTTCGTTAGTACAGGGGTTAGTTTTTTCCTGTTTCGCATTAATTATAGCAAGTCTTCTGTATTTTGCTTCTGGCTGCTGTCCGCTGGGTCGGTTTGCGCCGGGATTGAAACATTAGTTGAAAGTATCGGGTCCCTCACCTGAGAGACCCGATATTTCCCGTCTTAATCAACGTCACCAAATGTAATGAACCCGGTGGGTGTACCCTCGTCATAGGACTCGTTAATCAACCCGAGGATATTAGTCATATCAGAGCGTGTAACTACAACACCATTGACTGAGATGGAATCCAGGTCGCCTGCTATCATGGCCAGCGATGCGCCGCAGATGTCCTCAACGGTGGTGCCGGCATCATCCAGTGCTTGCACCAGGTCACCCAGAGCAGACAACACAAGGGTGCCGGCATCACAGATGTCTTCACCATCTGCAACGGTATCCTCGCAGAAATCGTAGAGATCCGGGTTTCTGAAAACCGGGTCAACAATCGGGCCGGGAGCCCCATCAACGATATCCTGCACCAGGTCGATATTAATGTAATAGCTGCTCTCGATCGGAATTTCTGCCAGTGCTGCAAGATTCAGATTCAGCAGCAGGGTTATCTTTTGTGCGGCCAGATTCAAACCCGGTCCGTTTTGGGGTGGGTTTCCGGCAGGCAGAAAGCCATCGTCATTTCCGGGCCCGACAGTGCCCGTCAAGAACAAGGCAACCAGGTCGCGGTCTCCATCCAGGGAACAATCAATGACGCCGCCTGCAATTTCAACGTCGTCAAACCCGGAGTCATTGAGTATGCCCCTGATCGTTTCGCAGGTGGGTTCATCAATCAACTGATCCACCAGGTCTTCGCCGATGGGCGACGCTCCGTAAAAACCCTGGGTATAAGTCACTGTGTCATCGGGCAGTGGATCGCCTCGTGTAATGGTCAGGTCAGCACAATCACTGGAAGTTGTTCCGGGTGCATCTCGTCCCCCGGGGGTTACATAATGAACCCGGAACCCCAGGGTCTGGTCTCCAAGCCCGGTGGTATCAAAGAGAATGCTGAAAAAACCAAGAACCGGTTCACCCATACCAATTTCATCACTCCAGTGATCAAATCCGTCACAATCCACAGGTTCGCCAGCAGCGTCAAGGGCCTGCTGTATCTGAATCTTGCCAACGGTCAGCACTTGACCTACAGCCAGACACACGCTTCCATGAACCTCTTCACAGAAAGCCTGGCCGGTGATGGTTACAAGTGTTCCCTCCGGCACGGTGTCACCGGGTGAAAACGCGATGGTCGCGGATGTATCGGCTGGGTCTGCCCATGCCGAAGACAAACCGCATGACAGTATCGCTATTGTGGATAAAGCCGCTAATCCAGTCATTCTTGATATGGTGTGCATACTGTTACTCCTTCAAACAATGTTATTCGCCTGCCAGTACAGTTATCCCTTATGTAGTACAGGCTATTGGTTGGGGCTGTCCCTGCTCCAGATTCTTAGTAAAGTTATTACTCATGTAGTATAGGCTATGGATTGTATTTGTGCCTGATCCAGACTTTGGCCGCATTGACTCATGGAAGAATGTAACCCACACCGCGTAAACGATGGGCTGGAATCCAACCAAATATCTCTGTTTTCCTTTGAACCTCAATCAATCAAAACTGTATCCAAAAAGGGCAATATCCTGGTGGAACCAATGATGGACAAGCGCCCTGGTATCGGCGTCATAATAGCTTTGATAACTGGTCCGCTTGCTCGCATTGAGGTGTGGAAGATTTGCGCTACTGCCGGTTAACTCTTTAATGCGGTCAAAATCCTTGTTGATTGATTCAAATCTTCCGACAAAATCTACCGTAACCCTGCCGTTGTCATCTTTTAACCACTCAACCTGTGGCTGGAATGATTTCGGGTTGTTGTGAAAATACGGGTCCGGGTGATCTGAGAAAACATAATTCACCCATTCGGTAAACTCAATGCCCTTGGTGGCAATTTGGGTCTTGTTCTTTTTTCGCCGGTACTCGTACAGGGATACGGCCCTGTCCCAGGGGTTTCTGACAAAGGTAAATTTGTAAGCGGAATCCCATTGCTCCTGACCGACCCTTGAGATGACTTCTTTGGCGGTCAGATGCTGTTTGACGTCGAGGCCGATGGCATTGCCAATACTGGTGCCGGCTGTCTTATTGATATGGATAAATATATAGCTGCAATTTGTGCCATGCCTGACAGGACTGGCGCCGGCAAATAATTTCCTTTTGATTCGTTTGAGGCTGGTAAATGGGCCGGTCATTTCAATATTCTTTGTGCTTTGTCACTTGCGTCATATTCTCAGCAACGCCATCATATCAACCCGGAACGCAATTACCGGACTCAGGGAAAATCAATGTGAGTGTAATCTTATCACTTGTCTATGTAGGATTTGGCAGCATGCTCGGTGGCATGAGTCGCTATGCCATGACATTGTTGACTCAGAATTATGCGGTGTTCAGCATTCCGTACGGAACAGTGATTTCCAATGTCGCCGGTTGCCTGATTATTGGTCTGCTCGTCGGAGTAGGCGGCAGAACAGAATTGATTTCCACTGAAATGCGTCTGTTGCTGGCTACCGGGTTCTGTGGTGGTTTCACGACCATGTCGTCATTTGTTTACGAATTGGGCCAATTCGTCCAGGACAAGGAATATTTTTACGCATCATCATATTTTGTTGCCACGCTGGCCGGTGTTGGACTGGCGTTTATTTTAGGTTTGATATTGAGTGATTTGCTTTTGAGGTGAGCTATGAAAATTACTGGTCAGGCGGTGTTGCTCAGGGTCTTTATTGGCGAAAGTGACAAACTGGGTCACTTGCCATTGTATGAAGCGATCGTTAAGCAGGCTCGCGATACTGGTCTTGCCGGCGCGACTGTGCTCAAGGGTGTGTTGGGCTTTGGTGCAACTGCAAGAATCCGCACACAGAAAATTCTCGATTTGTCAGCGGATATGCCACTTGTGATAGAAATTGTGGATGAAGAAGACAAAATCTCAGAATTTCAGCACGATCTTACAGAGATTTTCGAACGGGCAAGTTGCGGAGGGTTAGTTACCCTCGAAAACATCCGTGTGATTCACTATTTGCCGGAGAAGAACGAATAAGACCACGCAATCGCATGGCCCTAAAATCGTGTTCGCATGTTTGCAATAGCTATACAGGCTCAACCCTGTTGCTGGTTTGCCTTCAGAATGTCGTCAATTTCACGGGCTTTGATTTCGGGAAGTTTTTGTTCCAGCATATCGCGACGGCGGATTTCGCTATCGACGTATTTAATCCACTGGTCTGCTGTGCGCTTGCTGCGTTTATCTTTGCTCGCAGCCTGGAATGCGCGCCTGGCCTGCTCAAATTTCTTTTGGTTGAACAAGGCCATGCCGTACATGATGTTTGCAGTGTCCTTGCGGCTAAGTCCGCCAATATTCAAGCCAGTGTTGGCCGCTTCTGAAGCTTCAGTCCATTGCTCAAGATTGATATAGGATTGGGCCAGACGAATGTAAAGTTCACCGTCCTTACTCTCAGCAGCAGCTTGCATTAATGGTGGAATGGCTTTCTCATCCTCACGGGCCTGATACCAGGCTTGCGAAAGCAGGCGCAGGTTTCTGACATTCGATTCGATGTTGTTGGCGGCCATTTCTGTTTCAAGTGTGACCGCAGCTTTATACGGCAGTCCATGCAGAAGATACAGGTTAGCGAGGTTGGTGGCGTGTGATTTGCCCTTGATATAGCCTTTTTCATACAGTGCTTCGGTCAATGCCAATTGCTTCTTGGTATCGCCCAACTCGCTGTAAACACCGGCCAAAGTCAGAACATAGGTGTCTTTGGGATAATTCTGAATCAGGTCTTCAAGAACAATCAGCATATTCGGAAAATCCTTCAGTTCCCAATAACACACGCGCAGCAACAACAACCAGTTTTCACGGGGAAGCCGGCCCTGACTGCGATTCATATCAACCGCTGTCTTGATTGGCGCAACCGCTGCTGCAAACTCATCCATCTGGAAATATGCCTGACCTAGCAGCATATAAACATCCGCTGCTGGCTCGGCTATGATGGCCATCAAGCGTTTGATGGTTTCCATTGCAAGCTGATAATCTTCAATAGTGAATTGAAGCTGCGCCAGAGTTTTTAGCGTGCTTTGTTGCAGGGCTTCAGGGAGTTCGGGTTGCTGTAAAACTTTTTCGTAAGACCTTATCGAATCGTCGTAGCGTTCCTGCAGGTAATAAGCGTAACCGGATAAATTCCAGATTTGGGCTGATTCATACGGAGAGAGTTTCTTTTTACCCTGCTGCAACTCTCTGATTTTTGTTTGTGCAGCGGCGAAAGCATCCGTCTCGACGAGTTCCTGAATCTCCATCAGTTTTTCGTACACTGGCTGACTCATTGCGACAGTATGCTTGGTTTTGCGTGTTTTCTTTTCTTGCGCAGCGACTGGGGATGCAATCAGCATGGCCAGCACGATCGAAAGAAAAATGCCTGGCAAACTTTTGCGTGAGTCAGTCATTGAAGTCGTTCGCGGCATAAGCGTTCTATTCCGTGATTTCATAAGTAAATTTGTTTTGAACACCCGGAACTTCTACGGCTTCCCCATCGATAATGCGGGGCTTGTACTTGAACTTCATAGCAGCACTGAGTGATGCCTTGTGGAACAGGCTCGAAGTGCACTGCGATTGTACAATAACCGGGTCTTTGGTGGTGCCCAGTCGGGTTACGGTGTACATAACCACGCAAAATCCTTCAACGCCACGGGACAAGGCCCTGTTTGGATAAATTGGCGCAACCTTTACGATGGGCAGGTAGTCACCTTCACCCACACCGAGGCTGAAGCCGCCGGTCATTTCAATGTCGGTTTCAACCGGTACCGCAGCAATTGCAATCTTTTCAGCGTTGGGGTTCAGATTATCCAGTTGAGGGGTGGGGGGTTGTGGCGGTGCTGCTTCTGGTGGTGGTGGCTTTTTCGGTTTCAGCTGCCGCCGTTCGATGCTTTCGTCACGTTTCACGCGGACGAAATCCAACAGGTGCCCCGCCGTTTCTTCATTCAGGCCGCGGTCTGCGGTTGCAATCAGGTATTGCATTAGCCAAAACAGGCTCAAGGTCACTGTCAGTGCAACGATGGCACCGATCACAACCCTGATCAGGCCGCCTGTCTGGTATTGAGATAGCGTTTGATTAATGGTTGCAGACATGACGGCGCTTAAGGTTGGTTCGCCGCAATGGAAATATTGTAAACGCCAGCCGAACGGGCTGCGTCCATGACCTGTATAAGCGTATCTGTCTTTGACTCTTTATCTGCCTGGATAATCACTGAGCCTTGCGGGTTTTCGGCATGCAGCCTTTCAATGTTTGGACGCACCGAGCGGATATCTATTTGACGCCTGTCGATCCAAATATCGTTATTCGGGCCGATTGCAATCAGGATATTGGCGCTTTCCTTCATCACTGCGGTTGCCGCATCGGGTCGGTTTACATCAATGCCTGCCTCTTTGACGAAGGTCGCGGTGACAATAAAAAAGATCAGCATGATGAACACCACGTCCAGCATAGGCGTTATATCAATTGCCGATTCTTCTTCGGGCTCAGGCTGATAAAATTGTTTCATTCATTTCTCCAGTGACCTTCTTGTCACTCGTGTTCTATGACAAGGTGATCTGCTAAAAGTGCGCGTTCACGACCAACTTTACGTTGCAGGAAGGTACCCATCGCCACTCCGGAGAGTGCTGCGACCATGCCGGCCATTGTCGGAATGGTCGCCTTGGAAACCCCGGCTGCCATGGATCGTGGACTGCTGGATCCGGAAATTGCCATCACTTCAAACACCTCGATCATGCCGGTGACTGTTCCCAGTAATCCAAGCAACGGGCATAAAGCCACACATGTCTGGATCATTGGGATACCCCGTTCGACTTGCGCAGAGACCTGCGAAACCAGCCGTATACGTATCTGGTGGGCATTCCACGATCTGTGATCTGTCCGGCTCTCCCATATCTGCTGGGCTGCCGCAACAATGCGCTTATGTCCAAAACGGAGATAAACCAGTCTTTCGACGATCAACAACCACATGAACATGGTCAACATGCCAATTATGTACAGTACGCCGCCACCCATTTCCAGGAAGTCCCGAACGGTCTCCAGTGCCGGCAGATAGTAATAAATCAGATCCATATCGCTATTGCCTTAAGCTTGCGAGTGCATATTTTCAGCACGCTCAGCGATCATACCGGCGGCTTCTTCCTGCAGGATTTGTGTCAGTCGTTTGGCACGACTTGCTACCAGCGTGTGTAGGAATACCATCGGGATAGCGACCGTCAGACCGAGTACCGTGGTAACCAACGCGGTTGAAATACCGCCAGCCATCAGTTTCGGATCACCGGCACCATACAGCGTAATAGCCTGGAAGGTGACGATCATACCAGTCACTGTACCCAGCAGACCAAGCAGAGGAGCGACCACGGATATGATCTTCAGCACCGGTAGCATCGAATTCAGCTTGGGTGTTTCTCTGAGTATGGCTTCACCCAGCTTCAGTTCCATTGTCTCAATGTCGGTAATGCGACCATCCTGTGCGACGCCGAGAACGCGGCCAAGCGGGTTGTTACTCTCAGGTTGAGAGATGTTTTTGATTTGCCTGTTAACTCTGGTGCTTGTTGTGAACAGTACATACATACGCCACAGAGCCAACAGCAAGCCGACAAACCCGAGTGAGATAATCACGTAACCGACCGTTTTGCCCTGCGCTATACGCTCCATCAAGCTTGGAGACTGCACCAGCAGACCAAGCAACTGGCCACGGGTTGGATCCAGGCCAATTGGGTGCTGGCCTGAAGTCGCATCAATCAAATCCGGGATACGGCTGGTGTAACGGCTCTGGGGCTGACGTTGCAGTTCAACCAATCGGCCGGTTTCAGGAATAAATTCCAGATACTTGCCATCAGATACCACGTTAAAAGCTCCAATGCGGGTTACATTCTGAATGGACTCTTCACCATTGGCATTAACAACTGTTGTACTGAACGTGACAACTTTTCCGGTTTCAGTCATTTCACGTTGCAATTCAAACCACAAGCGCTCAATTTCCTCAAGAGATGCGAGCCGGTTCGACTGCCCCATCTTCTTGGCGAATTCGAGCAGGAAATCTGTACGGTCAGGGAATTGCACTTGCGTCAGTGAGGTTTCAAACTGACCACGTGCATCGCCTGATGCCTGTTGCAGCACACCAAATAATTCTTTGAGGCCGCCCAGGCGGTCCTGGAACGCTCTTTCCAGATCAATAATTGCAGAATCGTTGACTTCAAACTCTTGCTCCATTTGAGCCGACAATTGCTCTTGTCGCGTTTGCTCAGCTTTTTCAGCGTTGAGCAACCTGGTCTGTTGGGCGCGGTTAGCACGGAATGCGTCAACCCGGGCCTTGTTTTCAGCAGCGTCTTTGACGCGACCGGATTTAACCTGTTGTAGAAGTTCTTCCAGTGAAACCGCCGTTGCTGCCTGGGCAGTCAGGCTGGAGAACATCAGCAGCATGCTGGCAAAGCCAATTTTCTTGATTATATTAATCATTGCATTTCCTCAACTGGCGCAGCTACCGGGATGATGAGCAAATCCGGGGCAATTTGTTTACGGGCAACCTTCAACCCCTGGGCAACCTGGGCCTTGTAGGTAGCAGGCGGCAACTCAATAAACGCGCCTGAAGCCGCGTCCCAGGCACCGGTGGTGGCACCACCAACTGTCTGGTACAGCAACGCAACACGCCCTACACGCAGAAAGTCAACTTCGAGTTCTCTGCCATTGATTTCGGTGGAGCCCTTGTAAGCTTCGATCGTCCGTCCATAGTCATTTTCGATTTGAAAGCCTTCAATCACCCGGCGCAATTTTTCAGCGGCGGTAACATCCGAGCGCTCCATCATTTCACGCAAGCGTGCAACTCGCTCGGTGCGCTCCTTCATCAGGAAGGGGGTATCGAGTGCGATAAATCCCTCCAGTGAATCAACCATGCGCATCATCAACGGAATGATCTGCCGTTCGATCAATGCAATATTGCCGATTGATTCCGACAAGGCAGACATTTCGGCCTGTTGGTTATTCAGTTGCGTCTGCAACAAGGCGTTATAGACTTTCAAACCGTCTACAACCTTTGTCACTGTTCTGAAATCATTTATGATTTTGTCGGTCTGGTCGGCGACCGAATCAACTTGCTTCTGTTCATTGGCACCGGCGTCAGCGCGGTTTTCGCCTTCCTGCATGACTTCATTTATCGTCGCTGCAAATGCCTGACCTGACAGGCTTGCAATGGTGAAAATGAGGGCTGAGGACAATAGGCAGTTAATCTTTCTGTTGTTTAGCATGCTTCGTCTCAATGGCTTTGAATTAATGTGGGCGGTAAAAATTGTTCGGATACTCTATCTATAGCGTGTCCGTCAGTCAATTGATATGAGTTCAATCGTTAAAATCCCCGGATCAGACTCGGTTAATATAGCTTTGTGCGGCGACAAATGCACCCATAACATCAGCAGACTTCCATATCCTGTAATCTTGACCTTAGTTTTCAGAGCCCGTAGGCCCAGATCAAAACACCGCTGAGTATCAACCAGGTGATGATTGACAACGGCACACCTACGCGGACAAAGTCACCAAATTTGTAGCCACCGGCATTCATGATCAGAATATTTGTCTGGTAAGCCATCGGTGTGGCAAAGCTGAGGTTGGCGCCAAACATGACGGCGAGTACAAATGGTTCCAGTGGCAGACCGAGCCGTTGGGCAATGCCAATCGCGATGGGCGTTCCGATTACAGCCGCTGCGTTATTGGATACCACGTTGGTCAAAACACCCATCATCATCATCAGACTCATCAACACAATCGAAGGCGGCGCACCGAAGGTGATGTAAACAAACAGGTTGGCCAGGTAGTCTGCGCCACCGGTCTTGAGCAAAGCCATGCCCATCGCCAGCGAAGCAACAATAATCAGGATCACCTGCGTACTTAACGCGTTCATCGCGTCTTTCCAGTTCAGGCAGCCGGTCAGTATCAGCACCAGGCAGCCGAGTAACGCGCTGATCTCGATCGGCATGATCCGCGTTGCGGCCAATGCCACGACGCCGATGATAACCGCAAGTGCAATCGGTGCTTTGCGTGCTCTTGGAAGGTTGATGCTGCCATCGAGTATCAGAAAATCAGAACTTTGTTTGAGCTCGCCCAGATTCTTCAGCGTGGATTGCACCAGCAATACATCTCCTGCACGCAAGCGGGTTTCGTCCAGTCCGGGGGATTCGCGCTCCTCCATGCCTTCAAAGCGGTTAAACGCCAGCAATCTGAGTCCGTAGCGTGACAACAGGCCTGCATTGCCAATGCGGACGCCGTTGAGCCTGGACGCCGGTGTAATGGCCACCTCTGCAATTTGCTGGCCTTCGGCAGACAATGGGTGGCTAGCATCAA
>Ga0114950_10002811_pt1 | contig 13384 bp, 8 predicted proteins | sample N075metaG_FD_83503 | JGI IMG/M metagenome (GOLD analysis project Ga0114950, IMG submission 83503) | Deep subsurface microbial communities from Kermadec Trench to uncover new lineages of life (NeLLi) - N075 metaG | ecosystem: Environmental > Aquatic > Marine > Ocean trench > Sediment | place...
TTATCAGATACAGAGAACGGGCCAGAAAATGACGCAAAAACCGCAGTCAAACGTTCATTCCATCAAGAAGGATGAAGTGATTGAACGCAATCCGGGCATGGATTTCCAGCCGGATCTGTTTGGCAGTATCCGGATCAACCGCAGTGCGGTAGAGCGTCGTGCTGCCACCATCGGCACCCGGCGTTCCGTCAAAAAGGACTACCAGGCTGCGTGGTTACTGAAGGCCTTGACCTGTATTGATCTCACCACCCTGGCAGGTGACGATACGCCCGGTAAGGTCAGGCGCTTGTGCCAAAAAGCCAAACGACCGGTACGGCGAGATATTCTTGAAGGCCTGGGTGTGGCTGATCTCAACATCACAACGGCTGCGGTGTGTGTCTATCACAACCTGATCGAAACTGCGGTTCGCGAATTGGAGGGATCCGGCATCCCCGTGGCCGCAGTCTCCACCGGTTTTCCAGCCGGACAAATCCCTTTGCCGCTGAAACTGGCCCAGGTAGGCGAGTCGGTTGCAGCCGGGGCCGCTGAAATCGACATCGTAATCAGTCGTGCCAAGGTTCTGACCGGCGACTGGCAGGGCCTGTATGACGAAGTTAAAGCCTATCGCGAAGCCTGCGGTGAGGCTCATCTCAAAACCATCCTGGCTACAGGTGAGCTGGCAACGCTCAGCAACGTGGCCAAGGCCAGTTGGGTGTGTATGATGGCCGGGGCCGATTTCATCAAGACCAGCACCGGCAAAGAGTCGGTAAACGCCACTTTGCCCTACAGCCTGGTCATGGTCCGCGCCATCAGAGACTACCTGGAATTGACAGGCTATAAAATCGGCTACAAACCGGCAGGGGGTATCAGTAAATCCAAGGAAGCATTGAACTACCTTATTTTGATGAAAGAAGAATTAGGAAATCATTGGCTTACACCAACTTTATTCCGTTTTGGTGCAAGTAGTCTCCTGGGCGATATTGAGCGTCAACTGGAACACCATTTGACCGGTAGTTACTCGGCACAGCACAGGCATCCAGTCAGTTAGTGTACTGTCACACTTATATTGTCAGGTTCAGCAGGTCGTGAAGCGGTTGGCCGCACGACTGCAGGGAGAAGGTGAGACCGGGAACCGGTCGAGAGGCTGGCCTGGGCCATGCAGGAGGTACGAGCCCATGGATGGGCGAAGGTAGAACAATGCAGGAGCAATTGTCGAGAGCAACGCAGGGAGCAGTTGCCGAAGGCGCGCCTCCGCCGGTAATGGCATGGCCCTTACCAAGAGGTGCAACACCGCGGACGACTGCTTCACGGCCCGCCCGACGGGAGTTACCCAGATGCCCCAATACGGCGTTGCAGTCCTTGAAAAGGACATGCCATTTACTGCGGATTGCGTCTTGTCTTGGAACATCTGGGTAGCTCTGAACCCATCAATATAAATGTGACAGTACACCAGATTGATTGAGCACCAGGTTTGGGAGGGAATCCAACATGTCAGTAAAAGCAATATTTGAATCCATGGAATACGGCCCTGCGCCGGAGAGTCCGGACCAGGCCCAGCAGTGGTTACAGGACCGGGACAACACCCTGCTGCACTTTATCGGTGGCAAATGGATGGAGCCCGAGTCGGGTGACTATTTCGATACCGTCAATCCCGCCAACGGCGAAAAGCTGGCAAGAGTGGCCGATGGCAATGAAGCCGATGTCAATCGCGCGGTTGCCGTTGCGGCGGATGCCCTGGAAGGCTGGGTGGCGATGGGAGGGCACGGCAGAGCCCGTTACCTTTATGCCATGGCGCGTCATATCCAGAAAAACAGCCGCCTGTTTTCAGTGCTCGAAAGCATGGATAACGGCAAGCCGATCCGCGAGTCACGCGACATCGACATCCCACTGGTCGCACGTCATTTCTATTACCACGCAGGCTGGGCTCAGGTTATGCACGAGCAAATGCCCGGTTACCGTCCCATCGGCGTGGTCGGGCAAATTATTCCCTGGAATTTCCCATTATTGATGCTGTCCTGGAAAGTGGCGCCGGCACTGGCGATGGGCAATACCGTGGTTTTAAAACCGGCGGAATTAACCTCATCCACCGCCGTGCTGTTTGCTGAAATGTGCCGGGAGGTCGGATTGCCCCCCGGTGTTTTCAACCTGGTACTGGGTGATCACAAAGCAGGCGAGGCGCTGACCAATCACCAGGAAGTCGGTAAGCTGGCGTTTACCGGTTCCACTGAAGTCGGAAGAATTTTACGTAAGGCGACCGCTGGTACCGGTAAGAAACTGACCCTTGAACTGGGCGGCAAGTCTCCCTATGTGGTTTTTGAAGATTCTGATCTCGATAGTGTGGTCGAAGGACTGGTGGATGCCATCTGGTTCAACCAGGGCCAGGTTTGTTGCGCGGGTTCACGCCTGCTGGTGCAGGAATCGATTGCCGACCGCCTGCATGAAAAGCTGAAAAAACGGATGTCCAAGCTGGTTTTAGGCGACTCTCTCGACAAAGGTGTCGATATGGGCCCATTGATTGACCGAACGCAACTGGAAAGGGTTAGCAGCCTGGTTGACCTGGGCGTGGAAGAGGGGGCGAAAATATGGCAACCTCAGTGTGATCTTCCCGAAGACGGCTGTTTTTACCCGCCGACACTACTGACGGACGTGCAGCCCTCGGCCACGCTGGCACAGGAAGAGATTTTCGGTCCGGTTCTGATTTCGATGACCTTCCGCACACCCTCAGAAGCCGTATCCCTTGCAAACAACAGCCGTTATGGGCTGGCCGCCAGCGTCTGGACTGAAAACATCAATCTGGCACTCGACGTGGCGCCGAAAATCAAGGCCGGCGCTGTCTGGATTAATTGCACCAATATGTTCGATGCCGCTGCCGGATTTGGTGGCTATCGCGAATCCGGTTTTGGCCGCGAAGGCGGCAAGGAAGGCCTGTACGAATATGTGAAGCCGTTCTGGGAATCGAAACTCAGCAAGGACCCCGTGCAGAAGATGCCACGTTTTGTACCGGCTGAGGAAATAGAAAGCCAGGACAGACCGGCCATTGACCGCACAGCCAAACTCTATATCGGTGGCAAGCAGGTGAGGCCCGATGGGGGATACAGCCAGGCAGCCTACGATGCCAGCGGCAAAGTAATCGCCGAAATCCCGACGGGCAACCGCAAAGATATCCGCAATGCCGTTGAGGCCGCCCGGGCCGCGACCGGCTGGGGCGGCACCACCGCTCACAATCGAGCCCAGGTAATTTTCTATATTGCCGAAAACCTCAGTGCCCGGGAAGATGAGTTCGTGCGCCGGATATCGCAACTGAGTGGTAAGGACGAGGCAGCAGCCCGGGCCGAACTGGACCTGTGTATTAACCGGATCTACACCTATGCGGCCATGTCAGATAAATACGACAGCCAGGTTCATTCCACGCCCATGCGCAACATTACCCTGGCGATGAAAGAGCCGCTGGGTGTGATTGGAATTATTGCACCCGAAGAAGCCGGCCTGCTCGGGTTTATCTCCACGGTCATGCCGGCGATTGCCATGGGCAACCGGGTAGTGGTTGTACCTTCGCGGCATTATGCCCTGCTGGCCACCGATTTTTACCAGGTACTGGATACTTCGGATCTACCGGGCGGCGTCATCAACATCATCAGCGGTGATCAGGCCGTGCTGGCCGAAGTACTGGCGAAGCACTATGACATCGAAGGCATTTGGTACTGGGGCAGCCGCCAGGGCAGTAAAATGATTGAAGAAGAAGCTGCCGCCACGATGAAACGAACCTGGGTCAATTACGGCCTGTACCACGACTGGGAAGACGATGAGCAAGGGCAAGGCGAGTCTTTCCTGCGCAAGGCAACCGAAATAAAGAACATCTGGATTCCCTACGGCGAGTAGAGGCGGCACGGTCCTCCATGCCGTTATTGACCTTTGCCCTGAAGGAACGTAGCTATGATTGTTACCGACAAGTTTACCCTGGTGCACATGCATAAAACCGGTGGTCAAACTCTGATCAAGGTGATTGAGTCCTGTATTCCCGAAAATGAGTCTGTCGGTTATCACTACCCCATCAGCTACCTGCCGGAACACGCTGCCAAAAAGCCGATAGTCGGAATCGTGCGGGACCCGTGGGATTGGTACCTCTCCTGGTATGCGTTCAACACCAGTCCGAAAATGTTTTACAACCCGCTCTATGTTGCTTTGTCCGATGGTGGCAACGGAGATTTCGAGAGCACCGTAAGCAACCTGGTCAAGCTGGGCTCTGACACGCCTGAAAGTGCTAATTATCGCACTGCATTGAAGGCACTGTTGCCGGAAATATTGGATGGAAATCAGGGCGTTGGGTTGACACGGTTCTGCATTGACGAGCTGGCAGAGAGTGGCAAAGGATATTACTCCTGGTTGTTTGAGCGAATGCACGGCAAACTCGATAGCGCTTTGCTGCATATCGGGCGCTTTGAAAACCTGATTGAAGATTTTATTGGAATAATGGCTGACCTAGATGTTGAACAGTCAATGGATATGAAGTCGAAATTTGACCTGATTGGCCGAACCAACAGCTCGAGTCACAGCCACTATAGCCGCTACTACTCCGAAGAATTGAAGCAATTGGTGAGCAATAAAGATGTATCGCTCATCGAGCGTTACGGTTATCAGTTCCAGGCTCAGTCAGATAATTCAGCAGCTGTGATTCCCTTAAGCGCAAATATGAATTTTGCCTTCAAGAAGCTGTTGGGAAAAAGAGCCAATTTCCTCACACTTGCTTCCGACATCGATGTCAGCGGGCTCCGGCAAATACTGGCGCAACAAACCGAAGAGCAGTGGGCAGGATCCGGGCGGGAAGAGCTCTATGAACCGCACCGGGATACTCAGGCCTTACTCATTGTTCATGATGATGACTTCCGTCACTCAAGACCCACGGTCAAGCCTTTGTATGAAACATTCAAAGCCGAGCTGGTGCCTTTGTTTCAACTAATTTCCAGTTACTACGGTGGTGATGGATTTTTTATACGGGTGTTGTTTGCCAGGTTGCGGGCAGGGGGGAAGATCTCCCCGCACATAGACAAGGTGCACACATTGCTCAATTGCAATCGTATTCATCTGCCGATCATAACGAATGACGACGTTTGGTTTTCGGTCGGTGGTCAGTCAATAAATTTGCCGGCCGGCGAGCTTGTAGAAATAAACAACGCCACGGTTCATTCTGTTGAAAATAACAGCGATGAAGATCGGGTTCATCTAATCATGGACTGGGTACCCTATCAAAAGGTCCACAATCGCTCTCCCGGCGCTAAATACTGAAACATTCACCCGGTTTTGACGGTCTGATACTTTTGAATTCGTTATAATCGGGCGCTTGTCTGTTCAGGCCTTTAAAACATGATTTCAGAATTACGAACTTTGCTGTTTAGATGTTGCCTTCTGGGCGCATCAGCGCTGTTGGTTTCAGGCTGTGCATCCATGATGGCGACCGCGGGCAGTGGCCTGGCGGGTAACCTGAGCATGGCCATTTTGAACCAGGATGACCCCGAATTGGTTCGCGATGGTGCACCGGCTTACCTGTTATTGCTGGACAGTTTTGTTGCCGGCTCACCGGGTAACGAAGCGGCACTTAGTGCAGCGGCCAAGCTGTATGCAGCATATGGTGCGGTATTCGTTGACGACCCCAACCGGGCGCGCAAACTCACCTTCAGAGCACGTTCCTACGGGCAGCGTGCCTTGTGTGCGGCCAACAAAAGTGGTTGTGGTATCTGGGAGCTTCCTTATGAGGCTTACGTGGCGGCCCTGGGCGACCTGAATAAGAAAGATGCCGCGGCCCTGTATACCTTTGCTGTGAGCTGGATTGCCTATATCCAGGCGCACAGCGATGACTGGGGGGCTCTGGCCAGACTTCCCCAGGTGCAGGCAACCATGGTGCGGGTACAGGAACTCGACCCGCAGTATGAGCAATCCAATGTGGAGCATTTCCTGGCGCTGCTTCATACCATTCGTCCACCTGCACTGGGTGGCGATTTTGAGGCCGGCATTGCCCATTATCAGCGCGCCATCTCGCTTTCCGGCGGGAAAGACCTGAGCATCAAGGTTGATTGTGCGCGATACTACGCCCGCACTTTGTACGACCGGGAACTTCACGACCAATTATTGAACGAAGTATTGTCGGCTGATCCGGTGCAAGAAGGGTTCACCCTGTTTAATACACTGGCGCAACAGGATGCACAGGAGTTGCTCGACAGCGCTGACGAATACTTTTAATACTTGTTGAAAAAAATGAAAATTAATACATCGCTTAAAATATTGTCGTTGCTGGCTGTGCAGTTATGGGCGCCACAGGCATTTTCGCAAACGCTCAAAATCGCAACCATAGCACCCGAAGGTTCGTCCTGGATGAACGACATGCGTGCCGGTGCAAAAGTAATCAACGAAAGCACCGGGGGGCGGGTAAAACTGAAGTTTTATGGGGGCGGAATCCAGGGCAGTGACCGACAGGTGCGGCGCAAGATGCGCACCGGGCAGTTGAATGGTGGAGCCTTCAGTTCCGGGGGAATGAATGGCTTTCAGAAAGATGCAGACGTTTTTTCACTGCCCATGATGTTCGATACCATCGAAGAGGCGCGGTATGTGCGTGATCGCATGGAGCCGGAGCTACGGCGAAGGCTGGAAGATGCCGGCTATGTGAATTTTGGCTTCGCCACCGCCGGTTTCGGCTACATGATGTCCAATAAGCCCATGACCACCCTGGCAGACTTGAAAGGCCAGAAAGTATGGACGCCCGAAGGCGACCCGGTTGGCTACGCAGCGCTGTCGGCGTTGGGTGTGGCTCCGGTGACCATGCCGATTACAGATGTGATGACTGGTCTGCAAACTGACTTGCTCGACAGCGTCGGGGTACCGCCGGTAGGCGCCCTTGTCTTTCAGTGGCACACCAAGCTCAGTTACATTACCGCAATGCCGGTGGCTTATGTGTACGCGGCGATGTTGATCGATAAAAAGGCTTTTTCGAAGATCAGCGCGGAAGACCAGGCCATCGTGCGTGAGGTAATGGAAGGGATATACCGGAAATTTGATCAGTCCGGAGTGAGAGACAACGACGAGGCGATGCAAGCCTTGTTGGATGGCGGAATGGAGATGGCCACGCCGGATCAGTCAGAAGTTATCCGGTGGCGCGGAATCGTTCTGGAATCACACCGTAAACTGGCACAAAAAGGCGTGTTTGATATTCAACTGCTGGACCAGATGCAGGGCTTGCTGAAAGATTATCGTGCGGGGCAGGGCACAAATGCCCCTCGCATCAATTAAGACCGGTAACACTTGAACCCGCCCCAAACCATCATGCAACGGCTTGAGAACCTGGGCCGCACGGTGGAAGATGCCGTTCTCGTCATCATCCTGACCGGCATGATCCTGCTTGCTGCCGGCCAGATTGTGGCCCGGAATGTATTTGGTATCGGCTTTATCTGGAGTGACGAATTGCTCCGCATGCTTGTGCTGTGGATTGCCGTGGCCGGAGCGGTCGCTGCCAGCCGGACAGACAAACACATCAATATCGCCATTCTGGACCGGTTTTTGCCACCCAGGGTCAATGACGCTGTAAAAATAATAATCGACCTCTTTACAGCTGGAATATGTGCCGTAATCACCTGGTACAGCATCAATTTCGTGCAAACATCGTATGAGTACAAGGATATTTTGCTTGGAAGCGTGCCTGCATGGCTGCTCCAACTGGTACTGCCCATCGGTTTCGGACTCATTTCCTGGCGCTATTTCGTGGCTTCACTGAAGCGCCTGGTCACTCAACTGCGCACAGGCGCAGCATCGTGATTTTGATCGGGCCGCTGTTGGTACTGCTGGCCCTGTTGGGCGCGCCCTTGTTCGTAGTGATCGCAGCCAGCGCAATGTGGGGGTTTACCCAGGAAGGTATCGATCTGCAGGCAGTGGTAATTGAGTTCTACGGCATGGCCGAGATGCCGATTTTACTCGCCATCCCGCTGTTTACTTTTGCCGGTTACCTTTTGGGCGAAAGCGGCGCTCCCCGCCGGTTGATGCGCTTGACCCAGGCGTTATTGGGCTGGATGCCGGCCGGTTTGGCCATTGTTTCCCTGGCGATCTGTGCTTTTTTCACCGCTTTTACCGGCGCTTCGGGCGTGACGATCATCGCCATCGGTGCACTCCTGTTACCAGCCCTGCAGGAGGCCGGCTACCCGGAGAAATTCAATCTTGGGCTGGTAACGTCTGCCGGTAGCCTGGGCTTGTTGTTCGCACCCTCATTGCCATTAATTCTGTACGGTGTCATAGCTGGAATTTCCATTGATGATCTGTTCCTGGCCGGTATTTTGCCGGGCTTCCTGATGCTTATCATTTTGTCGGGGTACAGTGTCTGGAAAAACCGCGCAATTCGTGTTCCGCTTTCTGATTTTTCCTGGTCGGAGGTAGGTGCTGCGATGCGTGAGTCGATCTGGGAAATACCGCTTCCGATTGTTGTTCTGGGCGGGATATACAGTGGTTATTTTGCAATTTCCGAGGCAGCGGCAGTAACCGCCCTTTATGTTCTGATTGTCGATGTGTTCATACTGCGTGAAATCCCGTTGCGAAAACTACCGGGAATCATGCGGGAGTCCATGGTGCTGGTCGGTGGCATCCTGGTCATTCTCGGAATGTCGCTGGCATCTACGAATTACATGATCGATGCAGGCATCCCGCAAAAACTTTTGGCGTTGGTCAGTGAAACAGTGACCAGCCCTCTGAGCTTCCTGCTGCTTTTACTCGCGTTCCTGCTGGTTCTGGGCGCCATCCTGGATATTTTTTCAGCGATTGTTCTGGTGGTTCCATTGATCCTGCCAGTAGCAACCCAATTTGGCATACACCCGGTTCACTTGGGAATTGTATTTCTTGCCACCATGCAACTGGGGTACCTGACTCCGCCCGTCGGCTTGAATCTTTTTATCGCCAGCTACCGCTTTGATCGCTCAATTGTCGAGTTATATGTCGCCACGCTCCCGTTTTTCCTGTTTCTGCTTATTTCTGTCGTCATCATCGCGTTCTGGCCGTGGTTGTCGTTGGTGTTGCTCTCTTGAGCACTACCAACAATATTCTGCAGCGAGGATCCGGCCATCGTACACTTGCCAAGCCTTGATTGAGTCCTGACCTGATGCTCCGATTACGTCATCCCGTTTCACTCTTATTGATTTGTGCCCTGGTGCTTATGGGTGTGCTGCGTACTTTTTCGGCGCCGGAACCTGTGGGAGCGGATGCTTCGGAGGTGGAATTTTCGGCGCTGCGCTCAGTAGCTATCTTGCGCGATCTGCTGCCCGAAGGTGTGCCACACGTTGCGGGCTCGCCCTATAACCTGGTCGTTCGAAACCGGGTTGCTTCACAGTTCGAAGCTTCCGGTTACACGGTGGAAATTCAGTCGCGGTTTCACTGCAACCCCTTGTTTGGTGCTTGTAGCCCGGTGGACAACATCATTGCGGTCAAGCCGGGTTCTGAAGGAAAAAATGCGGTTTTGCTTACCGCCCATTATGACAGCGGCTGGGCTGGCCCCGGTGCGTCAGATGACGGTGCCGGAACGGCGGCTGTACTGGAAATTGCGCGCATGGCTGCAGCTTTCCCGCCATTTAAAAACGACATCATTTTCCTGATTTCAGATTCTGAGGAAAATGGTTTGATCGGGGCAGATGCATTCGCGCAATACCATCCGCTTTTCGAAACAGTAAAAGCCGTAATCAACCTTGAAGCCCGGGGGGTCACGGGATCCAGCGGAATGTTTGAAACAGGTGAGGGTAATCGCAGAATCATTCGCATATTTGCAAAGAATGTGGAGCGTCCGGCGGCCAACTCGCTGTTTAATGAAATGTACATGCGAATGCCAAACTACACCGATTACACGGTGTACAAGAACAAGGGGGTAATGGGCCTGAACTTCGCTTTTTCAAAAGGCGTGGCACTCTACCATTCGGCAATCGACGACCCGGACCACCTCGATACCGGCAGCCTGCAACATCATGGCGATAATGCATGGGGCATGATAAAGGCCCTGGGTGAGAGCAACCTGGATCACATCATTTCGGAGGAAGATGCCGGCTACATTGACGTATTTGCCAGCCGCTTGCTGCATTATCCCGCCAGCATTGTTTTGGGTTTATCTCTGGTGCTCGGCATCTGGGTCATGATTGCAATCGGCATGGCTTTCCGGAAGGGTTTTCGGATCTGGCAATTGCGCTGGGGGTTGCTGATGGTCCCTTTTCTTTTGGGTTCCATCGTGCTGGGTGGATATTTATTCTCATTTCCACTGGGACACTGGCCGGACATTCATCCGATTGAGCACCCCTATCCCTGGACAGGGCGCCTGGTCCTTTTCGGAGTGGTGCTGCTGAGCTTGTATACCACGATAAAGCTGTTCGTTGGGAAAGTGTCGCCCTGCGCCATGACGATGCTGGGTTGGGGGCTGATTTTCGTAGCTGGAATGGTACTTGCCAGCAAGATGCCGACGGCCGGTCACCTCACCCTGATTCCCCTTGCCATGTTCGCAATCGGGTCGGTGATTGACATTTTCAGGAAAAAGTCTCCCGCCCCATTGTTGATGGCCATCATTTTGGGTTTCACTGGTACGGCATTCATTTCTTTCTATCACTTCTTCATGCTGGACACGGTGCTCAATTTTGACAACAGCCAGTTTAAAATTATTCCATTGGCTTATATGGCCCTGACTGTTCTTCCCATGCTGCTTGCATTTTCACGTGGCCGGGAACTGAGTTGGCAACCGGCCCGGTGGCTGTTGGTCGCCATGTTGCTTGCGTGCGTGATACATCTATCTTTCCCCGGATTTACCCCCGACCGCCCACGTGGGATGACCTTGATGTACAGCGAAGTGGAGGGCAGCGACACCGGTTACGTGGTGGTTGAGAGTCTTTTGACAAAGCCCGATGGGGATTATGTAAAGCGCCACGGATTCAAACCGCTTGATGTCGTTTCAGGGCGGTCACGCCTCATTCAACGCCCTGCTCGAATCGTGCCGGCATTGAATCTTCCAGGAGTGGAAATCAGTGCTCACAGCGTGAGAGAAGAAGAGTCAAGTTGGTCTCATACCTTTGTTTTACATGCACCTGAAAGATTGCAATTGCTGCTCATGATCTTTTCGAAGGAAAATTCCGTGTCGAAAGCCTGGGTAGACGGCCAGTTGGCGCTGGACACTTCTCTCGAGTCCAAGGGTCAACGGCAGGTGAACTCGTTGCGCTTAATAAACGCCGATAAAACTTCATTTGAAATCAGGATGCTGACGGACAACCCGGAAACCCTTAATTTTTCCATGGTCACCTGGCACCCATTACCCACTGAGCTGATCGAGCCGTACATGACGGGCTGGCCGGAAAATGCGCAAGCCGTTATATATGGGCCGCGCGCGCGGAAAGTTCAACAATTTACCCTTGATGGTGTAAATTAGCCCTGTTCTTTTTGCTCGTTGGGAAATGGTATGGACAACCCGGTTACTGCTCTTGATTATCGCCGCCTGGCAAAAAAACGCCTGCCACGTTTCCTGTTTGAATACATTGATGGTGGCGCCAACGACGAGGATACACTGGCCGCCAATGTATCTGATTTTCGACGATTCAAGCTGCAACAGCGTGTCATGCGCAATGTTGAAAACATCGATACCAGCACCGTTCTAAGCGGTCAACCCGCCAGTATGCCGCTGGCACTGGCGCCAATCGGCATCGCCGGCATGATGGGAAGGCGAGGCGAGGTCCTGGGTGTGCGTGGGGCTGAGGCGGCAGGCATTCCTTTCACGACATCGACCTTGGGAATTTGTCCTTTGGAAGAGATACAGGCTGCTACAGATTCGCCATTCTGGTTCCAGCTTTACATGTTGCGTGACCGGGAGTTGGTTGTTTCTTTGCTTGAGCGCGCGGTGGCGGCAGGTTGTGAAACCCTGGTGTTTACCGTTGACCTGCCTGTTGCAGGCATGAGGCATCGTGATGCGCGTAACCCGGCATTGAGTGGTAGCCTTGCCGGAAAAGCAGTAAAGTTTTGGCAAATTGCCACTCGCCCCCGCTGGGCTGTGGATGTTGGCCTCAAAGGTGGGCCGCATATCCTCGGAAACCTGCGTGATAGGGTTGCAGGCTCCGATGATCTCAATGAATTCCAGGCGTTTGTCCAAACACAATTTGACCGCAGCGTCACCTGGGATGACATTGCCTGGTTACGCTCTTTGTGGAAGGGGAAACTCATTATAAAAGGTGTGATGACAAGTGAGGATGCGCGCGAAGCGGCCGATGTTGGCGCCGATGGTGTCGTTGTATCCAATCATGGCGGTCGACAGCTGGATGGAGTTTCTTCGAGTATCCTCAAACTGCCGGAAGTAGTTGCTGCGGTGGGCGATCGCATTGAGGTCTACATGGACGGTGGCATTCGCAGCGGTATTGATGTCGTCAAAGCTGTTGCGCTGGGTGCAAACGGCGTTTTGATCGGCCGCCCCTGGGTCTGGGCCATGGCAGGACGTGGTCAACAGGGGCTAACGGATCTTCTGGGCGTTTTTCAACAGGAGATTTCTGTCGCTATGGCCTTGATGGGGGTTGAAAGTATTGCGGACATTAGCGCCGACCTGATCGAATCATAAGCGCGACCGATCTCCTCTGGTTTGGGTTTTGGAGACGATCTAGTCGGCAGCGCCAACCACCGTCAGATTCTGAGCGCGCCAGCGCAGCATTCCGCCGGCCAGGTTAGCCACATGTTTGAATCCGGCCTGTTGCAACATGAGGCTGGCTCTTGCTGATCGGCCTCCCGCACGGCAAATCGTCACAATTGGCCGGGCTTTTGATACCTCGTCCAATTGTTCACTCAGACTGCCCAGCGGTATCAGTGTTGCCTCAGGGATATGCCCCAGTGGCCCATCAAATTCTTCGGGTTCCCTGACGTCGAGAACATGCACCTCTGCCAGGTGATCTTCCACCCACTCGGGCTGGATCTCCAGGATGCCTGCAAAGGTCAGATTCAGCGGGGCCCAGTCCGTCTCGCTGTCCGGTTGCCGGGTCTTGTCGGGACGCCCGCATTTGAGGTTCGCCGGAACCGCGATATCCATCTGCTTCGGGTGAGCCAGGCCAAGGTTATTCATGTAGCCGACAAAGTCATTTTCACTCAGAGCGCCGCCCAATCGTGGATTGAACTGCCGCTCTTCAGCAACGCTGGTAACGGTCAGTCCGCGGTAGTCATGACCGGGGTAAAGAAGACATGTCGCAGGTAAGGTGAAAATACGGGAATGAACCGAGCGGTAAAGTTTAGCCGGATCGCCGTGCTGGAAGTCGGTACGGCCTGCGCCGCGAATGAGCAAGGTATCCCCGGTGAATGCACGGCTTTCATCGTCCAGAACATAAGTCATGCAGGAATCGGTATGACCCGGTGTGGCACGCACTTCCAGGAAGCGATTGCCGAA
>Ga0114950_10002812_pt1 | contig 13384 bp, 12 predicted proteins | sample N075metaG_FD_83503 | JGI IMG/M metagenome (GOLD analysis project Ga0114950, IMG submission 83503) | Deep subsurface microbial communities from Kermadec Trench to uncover new lineages of life (NeLLi) - N075 metaG | ecosystem: Environmental > Aquatic > Marine > Ocean trench > Sediment | place...
ACCTCGCGCATCGCCTTCAGGAAGCGAGGCTCGAGCTCGAAAGCACCGGCCATGCCCTGCACGGGCTCGACGATCACCGCGGCCGTGTCCGCGTCGATGGCGCTTGCTAGAGCCGTGGCGTCGTTGCGCGGAACGAAATGTACCTCGAACGGCGTTTGCGGGAAGGCGTACCATTTCTCACGCGCGCCAAAGCTCACCGCCGCGGCCGCGGAGCTTCGCCCATGGAACCCGTGCTCGACGGCAACGACTTTCTGGCGATGGGAGCCGATGAACGCGAGCCGGAGCGCATTCTCGTTCGCCTCGGCGCCACTGTTGACGAAGAAGACGCGGTCAAAGCCTTCTGGGGCAAACGACAAAAGACGCGCGGCGGCGCGCTCGCGCACTTCGAGCGGCACGGCGTTCGTCTGAAACGTCAGCTCTTTCGCTTGCCGCGCCAAGGTCTCGACGACGCGAGGATGGCCGAATCCGAGACAGGCAACGGCATGGCCTCCATAAAGGTCGAGAATTTTTCGGCCCTCGGCGGTGCGAAGGTGCACGCCCTCCCCGGAGACCGGCTCGAACGGCAGCTGCGCATAGACGTCGAAAAGAGGTGAGGTAGCCGCAAGCATGCCTGGTGTCCTGTCTAGACCCAGCCGGCTCCCGTGAGAGTGAGCCCGGTCGTTTCCGGAAGACCGAGAAGCCGGTTCATCCACTGCACCGCGCCGCCGGCGGCGCCTTTGGTGAGATTGTCGATGACGGACATCACAGCGAAGGTCTTGCCGTCCGAGGCGACACCAAGCTGTGCGTAATTGCTGCCAACGATGTCTTTCATGCGCGGTTCTCCATCGACGACACGCACGAAGGGTGCTTCCGCATAGAAGGCGTCGATCTCGGCCGCGATGTCGGCCCTGGTGAGCTCGGTGCGCAGTGTGCCTTGAACGGTAACGTGGATGCCACGCGCGAACGGCCCGGAATGCGGAACGAAATGAACCGCGGGTCGTACGCCCGAAGCGCGCTCGGCGAGCGCGGTGACTTCGGGAACGTGGCGGTGCGCGAGCGGTTTATAGGAAAAGAGGTTGCTGTGGCGAAGGGGATGGTGCGTCGTCGATTTGGGCGATCCTCCGGATCCCGTGCTTCCCGTGATGCCGACCGCGTAGAGATCGGGCTCCACCATGCCGAGCTTCAACAGCGGCACGATTACCAGAAGAAGCGCCGTCGCGAAGCAGCCGGGATGCCCTACATGTCGCGGCCGGTCTTCGGGCAGATGCTCGGGAAGTGCGCAGGTGAAACGCGGCAACAGATCGGGAGCGCCGTGCGGCTGACCGTAGACCGCCTCATAGGCTTCGGCACTCGTGTAGCGAAAGTCCGCGGACATGTCGACGACATGTACGCCATCGTCGCCCTTCGCGGCCTCGAGAACCTCGTTCACGAGCGCGGCCGAAGCTCCGTGGGCGGCCGCCGAGAATACGGCCACCGGTCTGGTAGCTTCTTCGACGAGTCGCACGATGGAATCTATCGGTTGAAAACGATGACCTTCGAAGCTCGCGTGAAGTTGCGGGAACACGCTCTCGAGCGTTTGGTCCGCCTGACTTCCAGAGATGGCGGCTTTGAGCTCGAGATCGGGATGGGCGCTGATGAGACGCAAGAGCTCGCCAGCGACGTAGCCGGAGCCACCGAGCACGATGGTGTCGATCCCGCGACTCATGTGCTCACTACCGCTCGCGCGAGCTCGTGGTAAGTGTATTTATCGTTCTGGTTCTCGTGGCTCAAACGGAGCTCCGGCGTCAGCCCGCAGCTCTGGGCGACAGAAGCGATCTTGTCCGCGACCACGCGTCTCATGACATCTCCGCCCGCCAAAGCGAGCCTCCTTACAATCTAGACGCATAATTATTAACTCAAACTGCATAAATAGTCAAATTAGGAACCTGCCACTTCGACGAGGGCCTCGTAGAAGATGCGGATGGCCGTTTCGATTTCGGCGATGGGAACACGCTCCGCGTCGCTATGCATCGAGGCGACAATCTCCGCCGAGAGCTCCATGGGAATGATGCCGTAGCTCTTGGCGCCCTTGTGACGGAAAGCGTTCGAGTCCGTGCCGTAGGGGATGAGCGTCGGAACAACGACGGCGTCAGGATGGTGCCGAATGATGGCGGATTCGAGAGCGCGGTAGAGATCCGTATCGCTCGCGGTGACGACAGTCTCTTCTGATTGGTAGGCGATTTCAACGAGGAGCTCCGGATCGCCGAGTCGTATTTTCACTTCTTGAAGGAACTCGGTCGCGTCCGTCCCCGGCACCAGACGGCAATCGATCGTCGCCTCCGCGACCGATGGAATGACATTGATCTTTACGGGATCGCCGACGCCCGATTGAAGTGTCGTCAACGACAACGTCGTGTTCTGGATGGCGTTCGTGAACTTGTTCTCCCGGAGCGCTCCGAGCGTCTCGCGCATAGACTCGACGACCGGGCTCGGCGACGAGGGGAACGGCTCGTCGAGCAGACGTCCGAGCGCTCGCACGAGACGATCGTTTGGGTTCTGGTCGCTCGGCTGCGATCCGTGGCCGGCTACGCCTTCTGCTCGAATCTTGAGCCATACGATTTGCTTCTCGGCGACGGAGATGGCGAAGACGAGCTTGTCGTTCGCATAGACGTCACGGCTTCCGAAGCCACCTTCGTCGAGCACGTATTCAGGGTCGAGCTCGTCGTAGTGGTTCTCGATCATGAAGCGCGCGCCGAGCTCGCCGCCAACTTCTTCATCGGCGACCGCCATCAAGACGATATCGCGGTTCAGCGGAATCTTTTGACGGTGGAGCGTCAGAAACGCGTAGAGGTGAAGCGTCCCCGTGCCTTTCATGTCCATCGCGCCACGGCCCCAAATGTGGCCGTCCTTGCGCTCGCCGCCAAATGGGTCGACGTCCCAACGGCTCGCATCCGCCGGCACGACGTCCATGTGATGCAACAGAAGAATCGGCTTCGCGTCCCCCGAACCTTCGAGCCGCGCGTAGAGATTCACTTTGCCGGGCGCCGATACATAGCGCGTCACTGAGATCCCCTCGGCTTCGAGAATGCCTTCGAGAAAATCCGCGGTCGCGCGCACGTCACCCGGAGGAACGGTGGTGTCGAAGCGGATATATTCCTGAAGCGTCCGGGCGGCTTCTTCCGCAGTTTGGCTCCAATCGACGTCTTCCGCCGTTGCGGACGCCGCAACCGCCAGCATCACAAGATAGCGCATGATCACAACCCTTTCCTCTAACCTTCAGGTTTTAGCAAGATCAATATTAGGAAAAGCGTAACGCAAAGGCGCAAAGTCGCAAAGACGCAAAGGAAAAGAAAGAAAAAAACTCCACTCGCGCGAAAACGCGGGCCCAAACTGGGGCGATAGAAGCATCTCCTCTCATTTTCTTTTTCTTGTTCTTCTTTGCGCCTTTGCGGCTTTGCGCCTTTGCGTTACGCTTTTTTTAATATTGATCCAAGCGGTAACCTGCCTAGACAGCTAGGCTAGTCGTAGTATTCCGGGGTTTTGCGGAGAGAGTTCCACTGCGCCGGGTCGTGTCCGTAAACAAGCCAACCTTTCTTCGAGGCCGTGATGTCCAACAGGCGTTTCGCGCTCGCGCGGACGAGCTTTTCGTCCCAAGCACCCGTGAAACGGTCTTGCTCGATCTCCTCGGCACGGTTGATGGCGTCGCCGGCGAGCACGACGGGGCCCGTGTGGTCGAGCTCTAGCAAAAAGGCGAGGTGTCCCGGAGAATGGCCAGGGGTCAGGAGAATCGTGACGCCCGGCCAAAGCTCGGTGTCATCATCGACCTCGATATAGGAGGGGTTCTCGGGCCACGTCATCCGCGGCTTGCCTCCGAAGTAGCGCGGCCTTCCCATCGCGCGCTCGGCTTTCCCAATCACGACGGTGGCATCGGGAAACTCATGCATGCGGCCGATGTGGTCGATATCCCCATGCGTCAATACCAAATGGGTTACGTCTTTCGGCTCGTAGCCGATCGTCTTTAGCTGCGCTTTGGGAAAGTTTTCGGACGTGAGCTTCAAAAGGCGGCCGAACGCGTCGAGGCCGTCCTCTTGCGTGGCTTTTTCGGCATCCTCTTCGTACCAGGGCGGGAAGCCAGCGTCGATCAGGATTTTCTCGCCCGTCGGCATGTCGAGGAAGTAGCCTTGGATACCGATAATGCGGCCGTTCTCGTGAACTTGAAAGAGGCCGTAGTCGAAAATATAGAGCCGAAGCGTAGACAAGGACGCCATCGTATCTCGTGACGCGTTCAGCTGTCGATGGGAAGCTTCATCGCCCGAGCGAGCTCGCGAAGTTTGCTTTGCACCTTTCGCGCGTTTTGCGGGCCCATGCGAAGGAGCTGTTTTTGGGCGGGTGCTAGAGCTTCGAGACGACGGTCGACATAGGTGTAGTTCACGCTGTCGGCGTTGAGAGCGATCCGGCCTTCCACCACCGGCGTGCGCAGCAGCACGTCGATGGCCTTGGCGAAGATAGCCTCGAAAGGTTGGTCGAGATATCCGAGCTCCCTATAGGCCTCGAGCGCCAAGGGCAACGTCTGCTGATAGAGCTTCGCGACGCCTGCCGAGCTCAGGGATTCGAGCCCGGCAACGAGCACATCGTAGCGGTGGTAGCTCTGGGGGTCGACGAAAACCTGCGGAGGGCGATGGACGACCTCGTAGGCCTCGTCAGGCGCGAGATAGGGAAAGTGCCGCGCGGGATGGTCGCCCTCGGCGACGTTGACCATCGCGGTGACGATTTTCCGCACGAGCTCGTCGCTCAATAATAATGATGTCATCGCCGGGTGCCGCGACAGCCCCGCGAGAAGCTCTCGGACCAAAGCGTCGCTTCGAGATAACGGGGGAAGGTCGACCTCGGGCTCCTCGGGCTCGATCTCCGCGGGCTGAGCGGGTTCGGGCGCCACTTCGGCGAGTGACTCTTCAGCGGGCGCGGAGCTACGCGTCGGCGGCACGTTGACGCCGTATTCGGAGAACAGCCAGTAAAGGCCGAGCCCAGCGACGAGTGCCAGGGCGGCGGCGACGAAAAGCGGCCACGACGTTGAAGACGACGAGCTCGACAGGCTCGAATAGCTAGAATCTTCGTCGGGCGGGGCTATTTCACGCGGCTCGGGCCCGCCGTTCTCGTCCGCATTCCGGAAGTCTCGATCATCCCAGTCTGTCATGACGCCACTCCCCTTGAACGTGTTCCCTGCATGCTAGACCGCGCCTAGCGCGGACGCAATTCCAGCGCGGGGTTTGCGTTTGGGATGAAAACAGCGACAATAGACAAAACTGTACCAACTGAATCTCGGGAATTTCCGAAAGGGGAACCTTACCGTGTTGAACAACGTTATGCGTGCCGCGGCTCTGTGCTTCGGCGTCTCGGTGGCAGCGCTCGCCGACACAAAGCTGGAAATCCAACACACCGAACCCGGCAAGCCAGCTGAGTCGCAGACCGTCATGATCACCACTGGGAAGGTTCGGATGGATCAGTCGCAGGCGGGGGATACCGTCCTTTTGTTCCACCAGAGCGCAAACACGTTTTATGCGATCCAGAACGACCAGAAGTCCTACATGGTCTTCAACCCTGAAACGGCGGGCGCGATGATGAGTCAGGTCTCGGAGGCGCAGCAGCAAATGATGGCGCAGCTCGAAGAGCGGATGGCGCAGATGCCGGAAGCCCAGCGCGAGCAGATGAAGGGCATGATGAGCAAGATGGGTCAGCCGATGCCGCAAATGCAGGAGAAGAAGGAACCGACCCGCTACGAAGCTCGTGGCGATAGCGGCTCCGCAGCCGGCATCGACTGCCGCTGGCACGACGCCTTCGAAGGCGCGAAGAAAATCCGTGAAGTTTGCCTCGCTTCTCGCGGAGCGATGGGGATGGACTCGAGCGACGCAGCGACCATGAAAGCCATGCAGAGCTCGATGCAGTCCATGCTCAAGAACTTTGGCAATTCAGGGATGTGGCAAGACGACATGCCTGACGGCATGCCTGTGCGCGTGCGTCACCTCGACGACAACGGCAACGTGACGTCCGAGCAAGTCGTCTCGAACGTGTCGCATGGCGCGCTCGACCCAAGCCTCTTCGAGGTGCCGGCGGGCTATGAGAAGCGGGAGATGCCGAGCTTTGAGCCGCGTTGAGTATTGACGCGATAGGGTTACTTGCTATTCTCTTCAAGGCGCCCCTATCTTCGGTATTCGGTATTCAGACTATAGAAGACCCAACCAAGAACCATCGACCTGAAGCCGATTCCGGCGAAAGCCCAATTGAGCGGAGTTTCGTCAGTCCGCCTTTGTCGGTGCCCGCGTGGCAAGAAACTCATCCAGCTTCCCGATGGTAAAAACGGAGCAGTCGGCCGAGTCGCTCGCGAGAGCGAACCGCGCCTCCAGCGCTATTTTTGTGCTCGCTGGTCGGGAGCGACTATAAATTACCCGGCCTAGTCCTCTGACTAGACTAGATTATTCCTTTCGTGGTGGCGGTGGGCGAGGTACTCCTTCAGAGCGAGAGGAAGCGACTTCTCTCCGAAGACTATGAGCTTCGACAGGCACTCGTCTTTCGCGGATCTCACCCAGCGTTCCGGAACGAATTTTGATTCGGGCTTCTCACGACCTCCTCAAGCTCGACGCTCCAACGTGGGTCGTCGACTTCGCACTCGAAGCTACGGCCTGCAAAGTCTATTGCTCGGAGAAATTTCGCGCATCGTGAACGACGCCCTCCGGGTTAATGGCGGCAACGGCTTCACGCGCGACTTGCCTTATGAGAGGGCGCTCCGGGACGCCGCATCAATCTCATCTTCGGGGGCACGAACGAGATCCTCAAGATCTTCACGGCACTCACCGCTGCAACAGTCGAGCAAATATCTGCAAGGACGCCTTTTTGCGAAAGCATGAGCTCGACGTCGTTCAAAACGCCCATCTGATGTGCGAGAGATTCGTCGAGAAGACTTGGCGTTCATGAGAACGGGAACCGTCACCCGAGGATAGAAGTGGACGGGGTTTGCTTCCGGGAGGTAATGCACTGAGGCCAGCCCACCCGCAACGAAAACCGCCGCGCGAATCGGGGCTCGAGGCAACCATGGTGGGACCGACGCTCGCGCCGCGGCTGAGACCGTAATAAGCGAGCTTGTCCAGATCGATGTCTTCGCGCGTCTCCAGATAGTCAACGCGGTAGCCTTTGATGAACACCGCAGCACCCGGGGGGCTACTCGTCACCGTCCCGGGGAGCGACGCCAGATCGACGAGCCGCTCAACCTCTGGGTCGTCGGCTAGTACTCCAATGACGTCTTGCAAGAGGCGATGGGCTTCGAAAAATTGCTCGTCCTGGGTCAGCCGTTCGATTTCCGGCATCCCTACGTCGCGCGCCCAAGTTTCTGACTGGTTAGGGCTAATCGCCTGCCGGAAGATCGATCTCGATGAAAGCGCGGCGGTTCAGCCGCCCGCTCAGCTTCGACATCACATCGGTGAGCCACATCTGAAAGCCGTATTTCTTGCGCAGCAGAGCATGAGCACGCTCGATGGTCGCGCGGTCCTCGACGAGGCGCGCTTCGACGTCCTGCCACTCGCCTTTGAGACCCCCGCGCGCATCGCAAGGAGCGATGCGGGCTTTGGACGAGTTTCGCAGTCTCTTGACCTTGCCGGAATCGCCCCCGGTGAAGACATAGAGCTTTTGTTCCATCTCGACGAACCACACCGGAGTCTCGACACTCACCCCGCTACGGCGATAGGTCGAGAGACTGATGTACTTGCCGTTGAGACTGCTCACTTGGCGCCTTCACTCGTGGGCACCGTCGGATATTCGAAGGACATGTCCGGGTACGGCGGCGCGTTGGGCACCGGCCGCGGGTCTTTTTCAATCTGCTCGAGCAAGTAGGCGATCGCAGCGTCGAGCTGCGCGTCCTCGCCTTCAAAGGTCGCATGGGGCAAGTTGTCGACGACGATGTCGGGCTCGACGCCGTGGCCTTCGATGAGCCACTCGCCTTCCGGTCCATAGACGCCGGACATCGGCGCCCGCGCGATCCCGCCGTCGCTCAATCGGTTCACCGACGACAGCCAGATTTCTCCTCCCCATGTACGCGTTCCGATGAGCTTACCCAAGCCGAGACGGCGAAAGCCTTCCGCGATCGCTTCGCCATCCGAAGCGGTGTTCTCGTCCACGAGCATCACCATGTGGCCTCGGAAAGCGTATTGCATGTTCCAAGTGGGCTCGCCGACGCGGCTCTTCCAATAGAACCATGCCGGCCGCATCAACTTCTCCAGGATGAGACTGTCGATATTGCCGCCGCGGTTGCGCCGCATGTCGAGAATGAGACCTTGGCGATTGAACACGGGATAGAACTGCCGATACCACGCGTTGAGATCGCGGGGCGTCATCGCGCGCAAATGGACGTAGCCGAGCGCCCCCGCTCCTTTTTCCTCGACCTCGAGGCGGCGCGTTACTTCCCAATCGCTATAGCGAAGCGCGGACTCGCCATCGGTCGGCACGACGATAATGTTTCTCTCGGCGCCCCCGGGTGACTTTACGCCGACGAGCACTTGCTTGCCGGCGTGATTACGAAGAAGCGCGCCGATGTCGCGGACCGACAAAACGTCGACGCCGTTTACCGCCACGATCACATCGCCCGCCGCGACGTCGATATCCGGGTCGGCAAGCGGGGCAAGCTCGTCCGGGTAGTCCGGGTCGCCTTGATAGATGTAGTCATGCGGTAGCCGCCCTCGGCCGGGCTTCGCACGAGACGGGCTCCGAGGCCGGCGAGCTCGACGTCGTCCTGCCCTTCGCGTTGATCGCCGCCGCGGAGCGGACGCTCGTGTGGAGCGCGGAAAGCTCGCCGACGAGCCGCCCAATGAGGTCCGACAGCTCCTCGCGGGTCGTCACGCGGTCCACGAGACCCGAATATTTCTTCCAGCACATTCTCCCAATCGACGCTGTGCATGCCCGGGTCGTAGAAATAGTCGCGCTCGAGGCGCCAAGCGTCGACAAAGATTTGTCGCCAGTCTTCGCGTGGGTCGATCGTGAAGCTCCACGTACTCAAATCGATTTTGGACGCATTCAAATTGTCGATGGGCTTGGTGGGGTTCGGAAGCGTCGCATAATGGGTGGTCGTATAGACGAGCTTGCCGCCGGGTGTCCACGTCGTCACGAGCGATGATTCGGCTTCGTAAGAGCGTCGAACGGGAAGCCCGCCGTCGACCGGCATCGTGTAGAGCTCGACCGGGCCTTCGTAGCGCGCCGTGAAGGCGAGCACTGATCCGTCCGGAGAGATCCTCGGATGGGACTCCTCTCCGGGATGCGTCGTCAAACGCCGAGCGACGCCGCCGGCGGTCCCAACACTCCAGAGGTCGCCTTCCGCCGCGAACACGACGGTGTCGCCGTGAAGGGCGGGGTAGCGATAGAAGCCTTTCTGTGGCTCGGCGGCTACGAGACCGCACACAAGAAGAGCAAAATTGGCGATGAAGAAGGGTCGACGCATGTTTCATCCCCCTGGCAAAAATACTCTGCCATACTATCCGACTCCGGGATGGCACCATCGCCGGACTGTCCGAAACGACATCATTCGAATAGGATCTTGGGTATGGGTCGACGACGCGCGTTGTGAACCTCCATATGGATGCAGCGCACAATCTCACAGTTTCCTCGGGCGCCGTGAAGATGTATCGTGAGGGCGCTCATGGATGACGCGACAAGGCGCGCCCGCGACAAGTGGCATTACCGTGGGCAAGTGCGTCCCGAGTTCGCCGAGACACCTGAGGACGGACAGGAGTCGGTGTGGGACTACCCACGGCCGCCGCGAGTGGAGGCGGATCCGCGTGAAGTGCGGGTTCTCTTCCGCGACACGGTGATCGCGTCGAGCACTAATTCGGTGCGCGTGATGGAGACCGCGAGCCCACCCACGTTTTACATCCCGCCAGGCGATATTCAGATGGCCTATGTCGAGAAAGGCGTCGGGGGCTCGGTGTGCGAGTGGAAAGGCCAGACGCAGTACTGGTCCGTCCGCATCGGTGAGGATGTGTTCTTGGAGAACGTCGGCTGGAGCTACCCCGAGCCTCTTGCTGGGTTCGAGACCATGCGAGGCTTTCTCTCGTTTTATCCCGGGCGGCTCACTTGCATCGTGGGCAGCGAGCAAGTGCACGCGCAGCCTGGTGGATTCTATGGTGGCTGGGCCACGTCGGACGTTCTTGGTCCCTTCAAAGGTGCCCCGGGAACAGAGTGGTGGTGACGTGGCTCACTGCTGCGCGTCCAGTCGGTTGTACTTGCGTAGAATCTCCTGAAGCCGACCATGAGGGAGAGCATGGACCTTGTTTCCGTTGATACCAATCATTGTCTCCGCCGCCACCATCGCGTTGACGATCGACTCCTCCGTGGCTTCCACTGTTGCTTTGAAAAGCGAAGACATCGCGTCGTTCGGCATCATTTCGAGACGGACCGTTTCCTTCCGGCTCCACGCGTCTGGGTTGGCGGTTGAGAACGCGATGAAAATATCTCCGGAGCCGTTCGTACCTAGCCCTCCTAAACGACCAATGCCCAATGGAACACGGCGGGCCAATCGCTTTAATTGATGCGGCAATAGCGGGGCATCCGTCGCGACGACGACGATGATGGAGCCGTTCTCACCTTGATTATTGGAATGGTACTCGGGCATCAAATCCGTGATCTCGCTGCCAACCGGGACACCAGCGATCGTGAGCCCCTCACGTCCACCGTAATTGCACTGCACCAGGACCCCAACCGTATATGGACCGACGCGGCGTGAGGACGTACCAATTCCCCCTTTGAACTGATTGCAGACCATTCCGGTGCCGCCGCCAACGCCACCCTCCTGTACTGGCCCTGAAGCGGCACCGTTCAACGCTTGGAAGGCATGCTCCTTCCGAACATGAAATCCGTTGATGTCGTTGAGGCCACCGTCATAGGTCTCGGCAACGACAGGAAGCCCCCACCAGATTCCGGGAGCCAGCGGACCATTCAAGTCTTCGTCGCGCATCCACTCGATCACCGCGTCCCTCACCACACCAACGCTATGTGTGTTTGTTATCATCACGGGCCCTTCGAGAAATCCGGACTCTTCGACCCACGTCGTGCCCGTCATCTCTCCGTTACCGTTCAGCGAGTACCAAGCAGCAAAGACGGGTGAGAAGGTCTTGCCGCGAGGCAAGATTGCAGTAACACCGGTGCGGATAGGTCCCTGACCTACCCGCAAGGGACCGTCGCCTTCGACGAGCGTGACATGCGCGACCGCCACGCCGGCTACATCGGTGATGGCGTTTAGCGGACCCGTCTCTCCGGCAAAGGGCACACCGAGCTCTCTTGCTCTGGGCTTAGATTGGGCTTGCACCGTCCCAACGCCTGATAGCGCGAGATGGAGACCAACAATTACAGAGATGGAAATGTAATTTCGCATTCTTAATCACTCCTCCTGGGACTGCCTTCGCTCATGCCTCAACGGTTACTATATGCGAACAATTTCGCAAAATGTTGCTGGTGGCCACCATCATGTCGATGGCAAGGAGAGAAGAAAAAGTGTTCGGCGTCGAAGCGCTCCCAGCTCCCGTTCGCTTTGCGCATGAGGAAGCGGCCGAGCGCGACGATGCGGCCGTCATCGGCCACGGGCTGTGGCAACGTCGTTTCGGCGGCGACCTTGCGGTGCTCGGACAATCGATCCGGCTCGACGGTGAACGCTATCGCATCGCCGGAATCATGCCCGCGGGCTTCGACTATCCGCGCGAGACCGACCTTTGGATCGCCCGTCAGTTCACGCCGAGCCAACTCTCCGATAGTTTCCGCGGCGGCGAATTTCTCACCATCGTTGGCCGCATGGCCGATGGGGTCACGCTCGAGCAAGCTGGAGCCGAGATGGAGCTCATCGCCGCGCGGGTCCTCGAGCGCGTTCCCGACCGAGCTCCTTTTCTCGAGCGCAACGGATGGGGTGCGAGTGTCGTACCCTTGCGGGAAGAGCTCGTCGGAGCCTTCGAGCCGGCGCTCTTCGTGCTCTGGGGTGCGGTTGGCCTCGTGCTTCTCATCGCCTGCGCCAACGTAGCGAACCTGCTCCTTGCGAGGGCCGAGGCGCGGGCGGGCGAGCTCAATGTGCGTATGTCTCTCGGCGCGAGCCGGGGCCGCCTCATCCAACAGCTCCTGACAGAAAGCGTCGTCCTCGCACTCGCGGGGGCCGCGCTCGGGCTCGCGCTCGCGTCGGCCGTTCTCAGGATTCTTCCCAACTGGGTGCCGCACGAGCTTCCAAGACTCGAGCAGGTGTCTCTCGACCCTCGCGTCGTTCTGTTCACATTGTTTCTCGCTCTCACCACCGCGTTCATCTTTGGTCTCGCTCCCGCGTGGCGCGCCACGACGACACGGCGAAGCGGCCGCCGCCTCACACATATGCTCATCGTCAACGAAGTCGCGATTGCGGTCGTCCTGTTGATCGGCGCCGGGCTTCTCTTCAAGAGCTATCGAGCCTTGACGGCAATCGACCCGGGCTTCGCTGCCGAGCAAAGGCTGAGCTTTCGGGTGACGTTGCCGATCGCAACCTACGGCGATGCGGCCGCGCGCCAACGGTTCACGAGTGCCTATTTGGAGCGCGTGCGCGCGCTTCCCGGTGTCCGAGCGGCGGGGGCCTCTTTTCGCGTGCCTCTCGATGGAGAGATGTGGACGGCGACGTTCTACCCGGAACATTACGAGCTCGCCCCTGGCGAGGCCAGTCCCGGCGCGGAGTTCAATATCGTAAGTCCCAGCTATCTGGACACGCTCGAGATCCCGCTTGTTCGTGGCCGCGATTTCGCCTCGAGCGACCATGCTGAAGCCCCGAAGGTCGCGCTCATCGACGAGGCCACTGCCGAACGTTACTGGCCTGAAGGCAACGCGGTCGGCTCCCGGATAAATCTCGGCCGCCCGGATCGGGACCCTGACTTTCGCGAAATTGTCGGCATCGTTGGCCGGGTCAAGAACACGTCGCTCGACGAGACCGGGCGCGCCCAGCTCTATCTCTCCTCCGACCAGTCCAGCACGCGCAACGTGAGCTTCACGCTCGAGACAGCTTCGGACCCTTGGCTCCTCCTCGAGCCCGCGCGGCGTGAGCTTTTGGCGCTCGACCCAAATCTGCCGCCCTTCGCGATTCGGAGCCTCGACGAGCTCGTCCGCGGCGCCACCGCGCTCCCGGAGTTCAACCTTGCCGTGCTCGGTGGGTTTGCCATGCTGGCACTCGGGCTGGCCGCGCTCGGCGTTTACGGCGTGCTCTCTTATTCCGTCAGCACGCGCACGGGCGAGATTGGGTTGCGGATGGCGCTCGGCGCTCGCTCGGGCAACATCGTAAAGCTCGTGCTGCGCCAGGCAGCCGGGCTCGTCGGCCTGGGACTCGCCATTGGATGGGGAGCGGCCATAGCACTCACTCGCTTCATGACGACGCTGCTGTACGAAGTCGCGCCGA